>ERZ1066122.846-NODE-846-length-29019-cov-9.291983_pt1 | contig 29019 bp, 33 predicted proteins | sample MGYA00382769_ERZ1066122 | MGnify/ENA primary metagenome ERZ1066122 (study PRJEB33369, sample SAMEA5778352) | biofilm metagenome | biome: Industrial cooling water; feature: Water cooling tower basin; material: Biofilm | place: United Arab Emirates | collected... | reverse complement strand
CGGCGGTTGCGCGCGCCAAGTTGGCCACTCTCAACCGCCGTGGGCGGGCCGGAGACCCGCGCACCGACCCTAATTGCACTAATGCAAACAGCCTCCTGGAGTTGCCTGGCCGCTCCGCCGCGCTATCGGGCGTGATATGACGACGGAGCTGTAGCTCCGCGTTACGTTAGGCTACGTAGCCCCGCCCGTGGAACATTTCGCGTGTGCGCGGGTCTTTCCACGGCCGTACCTTTGCAGACCCGCCGCGCCGCCGTGGTTCGGCGGGTCGGTTTCCCTTCCCTCCCTCCCCCCGTTTGCCTTGTAAGCTGTGAAAGCGCAGGAAGTTTCGTGTTCGTTTTGTGGCCGCGACAAGCGGGAAGTGGGGGTAATGATTTCGGGCACCAGCGCGCACATCTGCAACGATTGCGTGACCCAGGCCACCCACGTGCTGGCCGAAGAAACCCGGCTGGCGGGGCCGAGCATCGCGCCGCCGCCGCCTAAAGAGACTTCGACGACCGACGACGGCCCCGAAATCAAGCGTGGCCCGCTGCCGCGCCTGCGCCTCATCAAGCCGCGCGAGATGAAGGACTACCTCGACCAGTACGTGGTGGGGCAGGACGAAGCGAAGAAAGTGCTGTCGGTGGCGGTGTACAACCACTACAAGCGCCTCCAGCAGCCGCGCCGCGCCGGCGACGAAGTGCTCATCGAGAAGTCGAACATCCTGATGGTCGGCGAGACGGGCACGGGCAAGACGTTTCTGGCCCGAATGCTCGCCAACGCGCTGCAGGTGCCGTTTTGCATCGCCGATGCCACCGTGCTGACCGAGGCCGGCTACGTCGGCGAAGACGTGGAAAGCGTCCTCACGCGCCTGCTGCAAGCCGCCGATTACAACGTGGACGCCGCCGAGCGCGGCATCGTGTTCATCGATGAGGTCGATAAAATCGCGCGGAAGTCGGACAACCCCTCCATCACGCGCGACGTGTCGGGTGAGGGGGTGCAGCAAGGAATGCTGAAGCTGCTGGAAGGCTCCGTGGTCAACGTGTCGCCGCAGGGCGGGCGCAAACACCCGGAAGCCAAGCTCGTACCGCTCAACACCGAAAACATCCTCTTCATCTGCGGCGGCGCGTTCGTGGGGATGGACCGCATCGTCAAGAGCCGCCTCAACCAGCAGCCCATTGGGTTCGCCAAAAAATCGGCGACCGACGAGAAAGCCGACGCGCACAACTACCTGCGCTACCTCAACCAGCACGACCTGCGCGCGTTCGGCCTGATCCCGGAACTGATCGGGCGGCTGCCCGTCCTGACGCACCTCAACCCGCTCGACAAGGCCACGCTGCGGAAGATTCTGACGGAGCCGAAAAACTCCATCGTACGCCAATACCGGCGCCTGTTCGAGATGGAGCGCATCCGGCTGGAGTTCACCGACGATGCGCTCGACTACATCGTCGATAAATCGAGCGAGTTCAAGCTCGGCGCGCGCGGCCTGCGCTCGATCTGCGAGACGATTATGACCGACGCGATGTTCGAGTTGCCTTCGCAGCCCAGCACACGCTATTTCGAGGTCGATGCCGCGTATGCGCGCTCCAAGTTCGAGCAGTCGCCGCTGATGCGGTTGAGCCGGGCGGCGTAACAACGTAGCGCGGGGCGCCGGCCCGCAACGAGCGAAGCGAGTAACACGACGGTAGTGTGCGCCAAGCAAGGTCAGCCGAGCCCGATGCGGTTACTCGCTTCGCTCGTCGCGGGCCAGCGCCCCGCGCTACAACCCACCCAAAATCAGCTCCGCCGCTTTATCCGGCGCGCCGGGCGCGCCGATTTTCTCGCGCAGCTCGGCGTAGCCTTGTAGCTGTGCCTCGCGCGCGGGCGCGCCGTCGGGCAGGATGGCGCGCAACTCGTCCAGCAGGTTGGGGCCGATGAACTGGCGCTGAATCAGTTCCGGCACGATTTGGCGCCCGACGATGAGGTTGACGAGCGAGATGAATTTGACGTTGATAAGCGCCCGCGCCAGCCAGTACGACACGAGGCTGGTGGCGTAGCACACCACTTGCGGCACCCCAAACAGGGCGGTTTCGAGGGTGGCCGTGCCGCTCGTGACGAGCGCCGCGCGCGCCTCGGCGAGCAGCGGATAGGTATCGTCCCAGACGAAGCGCAGGTTGGGCGCGCGGTCCTGGTAGGGCGCGTACAGAGCGCGGTCGAGGTTGGAGACGCCCGCGACCACGAAATCGTGGTCGGGCACGGCGTGGACGATTGCCGCCATCACGTACAGCATCTCCTCCACTTCCTGGCGGCGCGAGCCGGGCAGCACGGCGATGGTGGGGCGGTCGGGCGCGAGGCCGTGGCGGTGCCGAAACGCGGGGTCGCGCCCGGCGGTGGCGACGTGCGTGGCGCGAAACTCGGCCACACCATCGGCCACGGGGTTGCCTACGTAGGCCGTGCGCGTGAAGCCGTGCCCGGCAAAAAACTGAGGCTCGAAGGGCAGAATCAGCAGCAGTTGGTCAACGGTGGCGGCGATGGTCTTGACGCGCCCCGCACCCCACGCCCACAGCTTCGGCGAAATGTACCACACTACTCTGATACCCAACCGCTTGGCAATGCGCGCCACGCGCAGGTTGAAGCCCGCGAAATCGACGAGCACCACAGCATCGGGGCGGTGCGTAGTCAACTCGGCTTCCACTTCTTTCAGTAGCCGCCGAAAGGTGAACAGCGCGCCCACCACTTCCACGAACCCCATCACAGAGTACGTGGCGTAGTCGCGCACGATCTCGGCCCCGGCGCCCGCGAGTGCCGCCCCGCCCCAGGCGCGCGCCTGCACATCGGGCTGGCGGCGGCGCAGGGCGGTCAGGAGGCGCGCGGCGTGTTGGTCGCCGCTCCGCTCGCCGGCGAGAAAGAAAAAGGTCATTTGATTGATGTGCTAATGTGGGAATGTGCTAATGTTGTAATATTACAATTATATAATGTTTAAATGTGCAATGGTGAAGTTAGCGCGAACTCCCCTCCCCGGAGGGGAGGGGTGCCCCGAAGGGGCGGGGTGGGGCAACGCGGTTGGGCAATGTGGTTGGGCCACGTAACGCCGAGTATTACTCGGCGACGGCGGTTGAGCAATGCGGTTGGGCACGGCGGCTAAGCTAACGACTAGTGGGGGTATTACGATAGGGACAAAAAGATAGAATGCCAAAAAACGCCAAAAAACGGCCTCAGCAGGCCGCAAAGGGCGTTTTTAGCCAATCTGCACTATCGGGCCTTGCAAATTGGCTGGGATAAAAAACCGTGATTGGCTGGGACTGGCCTTCGAGCAAGGCGGGGCCGCCGCTGCTGACGTTGGGGCTGGGTGCGATTACGGCTGGTTTAACGCCGCCTTAATCTTCAATAAATGCGCTTCTGTGGGCCTGCTGGGGGGCTTGTAGGCGCTCCATTAAGTCTTGGTACTGCATCTCGAGAATGGTCACGCGCTGGGTTAGTTCTGGCGTGGGTGCAGGGGGAAGCAGGTAGGTGGTCATTCGTAGCTCGACTTGCCAAAGCTCGCTGATGTGATCGGGGCTGGCTAGGAGCTTGAAGGGTGGGTACTCTGGATTGTCGCTGGTGCAGACGATGTGGGGGCGGCTACGCTGATCTACGCGGTTTGTGATGCGTTTTACGACTAGGCCGGCATCGGGGCTTACTACGACGTACACGGCATCGTTGCGGAGGAAGCGGAAATCAGCCACGTAGCTGCACACGATGATGTCGCGGGGCTGTAAGGTGGGCTGCATCGAATCGCCGCGTACTTCAAAGGCGCGGTGGGTGCGGCCAGAGAGGCCTGGCAGGCGCAAGGTGGGAAGTTTGGCCACGAAGTCTTTGTCGCCGTAGCCGCGCTGGTAGCCGGCAAATACGGGCTCTTCTACCAGCGTGATCAGTTCATCGTTGCGCTCATCTACCACCACTACGATGGGGCGCACGTCGATGCTATCGCCCGTGATATAGGCATCGCCACGGCCAACCGCTAACGCTACGCCGCCGCGCGTTGGCGTTTCGGTTTTTTTGTCCCTATCATTTTGGATTTCGGCCGATGGCTTACCCGTTACCTTACCGTTTGCCTTACCATCGACTGGGCAAAGCGGGTCGGTGATGAACGCTCGCAGGTCGATGTCGAAATAATCAACAATGGAAACCACTGTTTCTATTGCTGGTGAACTGTACTTCTCTTCAGCTTCGTAGGACGCGATCTGGCCTCTATTTAGGCCAAATTGGGCGCCAAAGGCGGCTTGCGAGTCGCCCAAATGCTGCCGCAAGCGCTTGATATTGGTACCTACGATGTTCATAGTGTCGAAGATTTTTACAGTTTTAGTGTCAAAAATTTGGTCAGTGTCAAAATATTCGTCAATCTTTGCCGCCACGTAACCCGATGGTTACGGCGCAAAGATGATGAAATCGACAAAAACACGTTCAACTGAGCTTCGGCAGTACGGCATCACGCTGCCGTATCTGGCGGCAGTGGCTGGCCGTAGCCACGGTTTCGTGAAGCGGTGGTCAAGTGGGGCCGAAGCCAGCCCGCACCTAGATAAGGTAGCCGAACAGCTTGTAGCTATTCGGAAGGATGAACGCTTAGCCCTTGCAGTCTGATGAAACTGCTGGGCGGTACCCTCTATTGTGAGTTCAGCGAGCTGCTGGGCTTCGGTGTGTCAGAAGCATACCTGTGGAAGGTGTGCAGCAAGGCGCGCACAGGGGAATCGCGTTCCTGGTCGAACATTCCTGACCCCTCAGACGCCCGCCGCGTCCTGATCGCCTACGATTCCATCCCTACGGCGACACTGACGGCGAAGAACATCCCAGCGAAGGATGCGCTGCTGACCCAGCTACGGGCGGCGGAAGTGGCGGCAGCGAGCGCCGCGCGCGAATCGGCTGCGTTGGGGCTGTTGCACTATCTGGAACCCATCACGCGGCACGATCTGGACGCCCTTCGTGGGGCGCGCACGGGCCGCGAAATCGCCGATCTGGCGACGGGCGAAGTGCGAATGCGCGAAACTACGGGCTTGCCGGCTGACCTGCTGGCCGTGCTGGTGGAACAGTGCCGGTGGCTTCGGTTGATTGGCGATGCGCGCTGGAAGTCGAAGTCCAACCGCCAGAAAGTAGGCTTCGAGAGCCTGAAAGAACTGCAACTGGCGGCCGTAGCAGCGGCCGACGCCGTGGGCGTAAAGCTGCCGACCAACTACTCGAAGCTGCAAGCCAAGCTACGGGCCTACCAGCAGGGGCCGGCTAACCTGGTGCCGGGCGGCTACGGCAAGCAAAACGCCCGCAAGGTGACGGAAGACGTGCTGGAGTACCTGACGGGTCTTTACGCCGATGCGCGCAAGCCCGACTACGTGCGGGTACACGGGTGGTATGAGGCAGCCCGCGCGCAACGCGCGGACGTGGGGCTGCCGACGTGGCCGGAGCTATCGGTATCGGCTATCAAACAGAACCTGATGCAGCCCGATGTGATGCCGACGTGGTATCTGGGGCGGCACGGCGTGGATGCGTGGCGCGCGAAGTTCGAGTACACCGTGACGCGCTTCCGGCCGACGTTCCGGGATGCGCTCTGGGTGCTCGACGGTACCAAAGTCAATTACTTCTACCGCAAGCCGGGCGGCAAGGTGGCCGCGAAGCTCAACGTGGTGGCCGTGCTCGACGCCCACAGCGATTACCTGCTGGGCTGGGCCTTCGGTGAACAGGAAACCGGCGACGTGGTGATGGCCGCGCTACGGATGGCCTGCGAGCGCGCGGGCGGGCTGGTGCCGTGCCAGATTCTGAGCGATAACGGCGGGCCGAACCGGCGCGTGGCCCAGGGCTGGCACGTGGGGCTGTGGACGCTGGCCCAGCCCAACAACGGCCAGAGCAAAGTGATCGAACCCGTGTTCGGGCGCCTGCAAGACCAGGTAATGCGCGGTCACTGGGCCTTTACGGGGCAGAATATCACGGCCAAAGCACTCGACAGCCGCGCCAACGATGTGCTGCTGGACGAAGCCGCCCGCACGGGCCAGCTCTGGACGCTGGACGAAGCGATGGAACAGGCCGAACGCGATATGCGCGCCTGGAACCACCTGGCCCAGCGCAAAGACGGCAAAACGCCGCACCAACGCTACCACGCCAGCCAGCACCCCACAGCGATGCGCGAACTGACGCCCGCCGACGCGGCCGATCTGTTCTGGGCGTGGAACGACCGGGCCATCTACTACACCCGCAAGGGCCTGGAGATGACGCACCGGGGCCAGCGCCACCAGTACGAGGTGGTGGACGCGGCCGGCGTGCCCGACCTGGACTTCGTGCAGCGCTGGGGCACGGCGGCCTTCACGGTGAAGTACGACCCGGCCGCGCCCGCCACCGCCGTGGCGCTCTACACTGCCGACCGGCGCTTCGTGGCGCTGGCACCCGCCAAACGGGCCTTGCCGATGGCCGTAGCCGATCAGCAACCCGGCGACCGCGCCCTGGTGAACACCCGCCTGACGGTGAAGAAGGCCCAGCGCGCCGACCACGAAGCGAAGCTGGGCGGCATCCGGGAACGGTCGGCCGAAACAGACGGCACCGACGCCGATGCCACCGTGCTGCGCGGCCACCGCTGGACCAGCAAAGACGCTCTGGACGCGGCCGAAGAAGAGCTGCTGACGGCCCGCTGGAAGGGCACGGCCACCACCACGGCCGATACGCCCGACGCTGTGCCCACCGATGGCGCACTGGTAGCGCCCGAACCTGACCCCAACGCCCTGGCAACGGCCAAATACGCACGCTTCCTGGAAGCCCAACGCGCGGCGGCTGCCGATGACTGGCTAACCCCCTAAACAACACCGCCCGCCCGGCTCGGAAGGCACGGGGCGGGCGGTGGATTCAGAAGATTTTTTCACCAACCCCCTAAATCCCTACAAAGATGACGGAAGAACTCAAAAACACAACCCGCACGGCGCTATTGGAGCGATTGGAAGGCGGCGAAACGGCGGCCAGCGTCGCCAAGCGCGCGGGCATCAGCGCGGGCTACATCAGCCACATCAAAGCCGGGCGCCTGGCGGTGCCCACCGGCACGGGCGAAAGTGCCATCGGCGATCATATCTGGAAGGCGCTCCGGGCGGCGCTGGGGCTGGCGCGCGAAGTGTTCGAGACGACGCACTTCCAGGAAATCACCGGGCGGCTGTACGAGGCCAAAACGCGCGGGCTGGCGCGCATCATCGACGGGGAAACGGGGCTGGGAAAATCGTTTGCGATTGATGAGTTCCAGCGCCAGGTACCGGCCGGAACCTATGTAGTGCGATGCACCAACGCGATGACGACGCCGGAGTTCGTGCGCGAAATCGCGCGGGCCACCGGTGCGGCCGTGCAGACGGGCACCAAGCAAGCCTTGCTGGAAGCCACCGCGCGCAAGCTGATGCGCGAAGACCAGCCGCTGCTGGTGGTGGATGAAGCGGAAACGATGACGAAAAAAGCGATGTCGCTATCGCTACTGAAAGACCTGTACGTGCTGACGAACGGCACGGTGGGCATCGTGCTGGTGGGCGCGAACGACTTTCTGGGTAAGCTCCGGCTGAAGGCGCAATACAAGTCGGAAAACTTCCCCCAACTGGTATCGCGCTTCGGCACCGACCCGCTGCTGCTGGGCGCTATTCAGCCGCGCGATGCAGCCAACATCGCCGCCAGCTACGGCCTGACCGACCGCCGCACGGTGGCCAACCTGCTGGCCGCGCACCCCAACTACCGGGAGTTTTTGGAGGCTTTGCGCCAGCGCCAGGCCGACGCCCAGGCACTCGAAGCGGCGCCCGCCCCTGCCACCCTTAAAGCCGCCGCGTAGCAATGGGCAAAGTGACCAGCGTAGGCGCTATGAGCGCCCGCAAGTGGGAGATGTGCGACCACCTGGCGCCGGAGTGGCGCCGGGTGGTCGGCTACCCCGCCCGCAACTTCAAAATGCTGATCTGGGGCGCCAGCGGCAACGGGAAAACGTCGTTCACGCTGGCGCTCTGCAAGGCGCTGACGGCCGAAGGGCGCGTGTACTACAACAGCGCCGAAGAAGGCGATTCGCCCAGCTTCGCGGCGGCGTGTGTGCGGGCCGGGCTTGACCAGGTGCCGAAGGAAAAGTTCGTGGTAGCCGATAAGCACGACTATGCCGAAATGGTGGCGTTTCTGCGGATTCCGCGCAACCGCACCCAGTTCGTGGTGATCGACAGCTTGCAGTATATGGGCCTGACGAAGGCCCAGTACAAAGACCTGATCCGGGAGTTTCCGCGCAAGGCGTTCATCATCATTAGCTGGGAGCGGCCAGGCGGGGCGCCTAAAGGGGAGCACGCCCAGGGCATTCGGTATATGGTGGATATCAAGTGCTATGTGAAAAGCGGTGTGGCGAAGGCCGACAGCCGCTTCGGCGCCACGGAGCCTTACAAAATCTTCGATGCTAACACGCGCCTGACGCTGCCGCACGAAGGCGACGACGCCAACCACAACCAGCCGGCCGAACAACTGGCGCTAGAGCTGACGGGTGGGGAGGCCGTAGCAGTATGAGCACAGCCCTAATTACTACCCAGACCCCGCCCACCACTAAGCGCCGCAAGCTGCCGCCGCTGGTACAGGAGCTGGCCAACAAGCGGCTGGCTTTGCACCTGCCGGCCCAGAGCTACGTGGCACTGGGCCAGTATCTGGCAGCCATCAGCGATGTGGAAGCCCAACCGCTGCCGACGCTCGACAACGGCGATTCCCTGACCGAACACCTAATGGTGACTTCCGCCACGGAGCTGGTGGCGCACCAGCGAGGCTTCGGGTGGGTGCAACCCATCAACCGCCTGACCCTGACGCGCACGAAGGCGCTGCTGCTGCTGGGGGTGCTGTGGGGTAGCGAGGTGGTGGAAGCGAACCACTACCTGATGGAGCTACGGAATCGGCTACACCAAACCCTTTGCTAAGGCGATGAACTACCAAAAAGGAGATCGCGTGGACATTGTGCGTGGCCCCTACGCGGGTGCGCGCCGAATGGAAGTGGTAGCCGCTAACCACCAGATGCTGGTGGGCTACGTGCTGTTACGGCTGCCTGTAATCAAAAGCCGACAGGCCGCAACGCGCTTCCAGGAACTATGGATTGCGCCCAGCTCAGTGGAACCCCATACCCCGGCTACCAAATGAGCGCCGCCACCACCGCCATTCGCGCGAACGACGCGCGCATCCAGCAGCGGCTGCTGAAGCTGCTGGATCGGGATGCCGACTGGCTCTTCACGGAGCGGCTCGAGGCGGGTATCCGCTGGCTGGATCGGCACTACGGTACCGTGGTGTGGAACGAGCATCTGAGCGAACCCACCACGCGCGGTATGCTGGCTGCCAGCGCCCCCTTCTGGGCCTGGTGGAACAACCACTGGAACTGCCGTGACCAGCATCTGGAGGCGCGGCTGACAGTGAGCCAGATGAACAACGGCGAATACGTGCTGGCCTACTGGGCAACGCCCGCCGACACGCTGGCCCGCAAGGTCTTTTTCGAGGCCGACCAGCTCCGGGGCTTCTACCAGACCCGCCACCAACTACTGGCCGACCAACTGGCCTTCGACGGCGATCTGCTGACGCGCATAGAGCGCACCGCGCGCCTGGCGCCTGCGCAAGTGACTGAATCGGGCCAGACGGCCCCTAAATGAGTGTTTTTCAATTTTTTCCCCATCCAAACCAATGTCAGTTTTGACCTCTAACGGCCCCGAAACGGTGGCCAAAACCCCGAAAGCGCCGACCCGCAAACAAGCGGAAAACGCGCTGAAACGCTACGCCGAAGTAGCGGAAGTAAAAGCGAAGCTCGAAGCGGAAACGAAAGCCAAAACCGCCGACCTGGGTGTGGAGCTGGCTGCACTCGAAACCACCCTGCGCGCCTACGCCGATGCCCACCGCCACGAGCTGGCACCGGGCCGCAAGAGCCTGGATTTGGATAACGGCCGACTGAGCTGGAGCCTGAACCCCGGCAAGCTGGTGTACGCCTTGACTTCCGACGAAGAAAAGGTGCTCGACTACCTGGAAGGCGCCTTGCCGCGTGGCGTGCAGCGCCAGGTGGTGGCGGCAGCGGTGCGCCAGGCCTGGGACTTGGATATGCCCGGCTTCCGCACGGAGCTGACGAAGCTGGGCGTGGAGGTGGTGCGCGAAGAGCGCTTCACGGTGAAAGTGAGCCAGGACTAGCGCCCTGGCCGGGCTACTGAGTAGCCACCACCCGGCCCCGGAACGGCGGGCCATTGGCGGGGTTCGATTCCCCGGCCGGGTGCTTTTGTCCACTTTTTATTTCCCTTCAACAATGCTTAACGGCAACGAAAAACCCAACAAACCCACGCTGCCGGCGCCTCCGGTGGCTATCCTGATTGGTGCCGTGCTCTTCGGGCACGGCATTCTGGCGAACCTGATCACGATGCCGAAATGGATCGGCGCGGGGCTCTGGATCGGGTCGGTGGTGGTGTTCCTGCACTGGCTCATCACGGGTTCGCGCAAATGAGCACGGGCCTGATTCTGCTAGGGGTGGTGGTGGCTTCGGCTGCCATCACCTACGGCCACGCCGCGCACGATGTGGCGGCGGCGCGGCGCTTCCGGGGGCTGACCCGCGCCCTGCACACCCCAACCGACCGGCTGCGTAACCGCCGCTGGCACACGGCGGGCTGGGCCTTGCGGGCCACGGCAACGGTGCTGATTGGGGCGGTGGCGGGGCTGGTGGTGGGGCGGTGGTCGGCGGGCCTGCTGGCCACGGCGGTGGCGGGGGCGGTGTCGGCGGCGCTCTTCGATGTGCTCTTCGCCGTGAAGTTCGGGCTGGCCTGGAACTACCTGGGCGCTACGTCGGCGGCCGACCTGCTGGCCCGCGCGCGGCTGGCCGGTCTGGTACCCGTGCTGACCGATGCGGGCGCGGTGATGCTGGTGCTCGAAGTGGCGCTGGTGGTGGTGTGTGGTGGGGCGTTTTTGGTGTGGGCGTGATAACTCCAAAAAGAAAAAGACAATGAGACCCAACCTACAACAGACAATTAATGAGCTGAAGCGCGAGCTAGGCGTACGGCGCGGCGTGTACCCTGGCTGGGTGGCTAACGGCAAACTGACCCAGCAGGCTGCCGACTATCGGATAGCCTGTATTGAAGAGGCTATTGGTAGTCTGGAGTCGATTCAAGAGGCGTTCAGAGCTTCCTACACCAGCTCAGAGTAGTGGGCGCGGCGCCCACCCAACCCGGCCCCGGTGGGGGCGGGCGGGGTTCGAGCCCCCGGCCGGGTTCTTTTCATTTACCCCCTGCTACTACCGACGATGAGCGTCACCACCGACCAACTGGCCGCCTGGAAAGAGAAGTACGGCACCGTGCTCGAAATCGAGATCGACGGCCGCACGGCCTACTTCCGGCCGCTGTACGATTTCGGCATTCTCAAACCCGCCTTCGCGGCGATGCAGCGAAGCCAGGCCGCGTTCGCGGAAAGTCTGGTAAACAATGCCTGGCTGGGCGGCGATGAAGCCGTACGCACCGACGATGATCTGTTTGCGGAGCTGACGGAGGTGCTGGCCGACCAGCTCGACATCCCGGAGTTCACGGTAAAACCGGCCGGGGAAGCCTCTTATATCGTGACGGTGGACGGCCGCACGTGCCGCCTACGCCGCCCGCGCCGCGAAGAAATCCGCACGGCCCAGGAGCGCAACAGCCGCAATCAGCCCTTCGAGACGAATCTATGGCTGGTGCCCAGGTTGTGGCTCGAAGGCGACGAAGAGCTGAAAACGGATGTGCGGCTGCTGCTGGGGCTGCTGCCGGCCATTGGCGAGTTGCGCGAACGCAAGGTAGCCCAGCTAAAAAAGCACTAGCGCAAGCGGCGGTAGGGCCGGATACGTCGGTGATCCGGCTGGTGAATGCGCTGCTGCGCTACCACAACCTGCACCAGGCGCCGGAGACACTGAGCGACGGCGCCTGGGCGCGGGCCTTCGCCGACTTGCGCTGGATCGCCGAAACCCAACAATTCACGCTGCCGGCCCAGGTGCAGGGGTTTACGCCCTGATGCCCTACCGTGGCTGCTGGCGCATCTTCCAGTGATGCCCCTTGTAGCCGGCCCAGAACGAAACGACTACCACCAGAGCCGCGCCGACAGGAAACGACACAGCCAACGCCACCAGCGCGCCCAGGCCCAGCGCCCACCAGATGAGACGCGGGTAGCAAACTGCCAGACCGGACAAAAGAAGCAAGGCAACGACCATCGGGTTGTAATCAGCTTGACGTATGAAGTTTTACGACTACGTTTTACGCTTCAAAGATGACGCCAGCGATAAGCTGGCGAAGGTGAGCCGGTATGCCGTGAACGTAACCACCAGCACCGGCCGCGCTCAGATGGCATTGGGCAAGCTAGCCGACGAGAGCGACAAAACCGGCCGCGCGTTCGGCAACCTGCACAAGCACGTGATGGCATACTTCACGTTCGATGCGTTGCGGGGGCTGTTGGGCGGCGTCGTACAAACGACAGCGGAGTTTGAAAAGTTTGAGGCGGTGCTGACCACTGCGCTGGGGAGTCGAAGCGCGGCCCAAGCGGCGATGCGGCAGATTTCGGATTTCGCGGCTCGAACCCCGTTTGGGGTAGATCAATTGACGGGATCGTACGTGAAGCTGGCCAATCGGGGCTTCCGGCCGACGACGGAACAGATGACGAAGCTGGGCGATCTGGCGGCCAGTCAGGGCAAAACGTTCGACCAACTAACCGAAGCTACGCTGGATGCACAGACCGGCGAATTTGAGCGCCTCAAAGAGTTTGGCATCACGGCGTACAAGCACGGCAACCAGGTAGCGTTTTCGTTCAAAAACCAGACGACGACCGTCGCCAACAGCAGCGCCGCCATTCAGCAGTACATTCTGGGCCTGGGCGCCGCGAAAGGGGTACAGGGCACGATGGCAACGATGAGCAGGACGCTGGGCGGGATGCTCAGTAATTTGGGCGATCAGTTCAAGCAACTGCAACTGGCCGTGGGGCAAACCACGCGCGGGCCGCTGGCGTGGTTTATCAAGGCCATATCCGGCGCCATTGGGTACGTGACCACCCATCTGCCACAACTGAGCGCGCTGGCCGTGGCGCTGGCGCCGGCAGCACTGGCGCTGGGGGCGTATGCCGTGGGTCAGCGGGTAGCCGCCTGGGCAACCGATCAGCAGACCAAAGCCTTGATACGGCAACGGCTGGCGGCGATGAGTAATCCGTACGTGCTGATTGCGTCGGCGGTAGCGGTGCTGGTTACGTCGTTGATCTACCTATACCAGACCAGTGCCGGAGTGCGCGGCTTCTTCGATAGAATGGGCGGGGCAATAGGGGCGGCCATCAGTAGATTTTCTGGTTGGGTGCAAGGCGTGTGGGCTGGGGTAAATCAAATCGCCAAGGGCGTCTGGGAGGTGTACTCCAGTCTGCTCGCGGGGGTGTTTGGCTTGGCACAAAACGCCTGGAATGCGGTAGCAGGTTTTGCAACGGCTGCCTGGAATTGGGTGGTCGGGTTGTGGGGCGGGCTGACGAAGTGGCTGGCGGGCGTGTGGTACGCGGTGGTTGGCGGCGCGCGAACCGCGTGGGTGTGGGTGCGCGGTCTGATGAGCCAGGGCGTGGCCTGGATACGTGACGCTCTGGCGCCCATCACGTCGTTTCTGGACAAACTCTTCGATCCGCTGTTAAACGGCGCTCAGAAGGTTTTTGGCAAGGTAAAATCGTGGCTGCTGGGATTGTTTGATGGTCTAGGCGGCAAAGTGGCCGATGCGCTGGGCATTGATGTGGCGGGCATCAAGAGAGGCTTGGAAAGTATGGCGGTTGGCACTCGAAACGTCTCAAATACGAATTCGTGGCATGCTGACAAGATCGCTGACGGCTACGCGAAGGGCAAAGCCGGCGGCGTGAAGGCGTTGCTGGAAAAAGGCGCCGGCAGCAAGGCACCGGATGCGCTGGGGGCCAACCCCGACGTGGGCGCGGCCGTGGGCACGGCCAGCGGCGCCGGTCAGGTGCGGAACGTGCAGGTGCATATCGCCAAGCAGGTGGAAACGCTCAACATCCACACCCAGACGCTGAAAGAGTCGGCGGGCCAGGTGGTGCAGAGCGTGGAAGAATGGATGGTGCGGGCCGTGGCCGGCGCCGAACTCGCATTGAGCTAACCCCCTACGCTGATGGCAGAGATCACGACGGGCAAGCTCTTGCAGGTGTACCGCGAACGGTTCGGGATGGTGGCCACGCCCTACCCGACGTTCGTGGCGAAGAACGGCTACGCGCCGGGGGCGGGCACCACCTTCCTGGCCGACCAGTTTCGGCTGCCGGAGCCACCGCCCGGCGATTACAGCTTCGAGGGCACCACCTTCCTGGCCGACCAGTTTCGGCTGCCGGAGCCACCGCCCGGCGATTACAGCTTCGAGGCAACGAGCCTGCTGGGAACGCCCGTGCTGCTGCCGTTGAAGCTCGACGGCTGGCTGCTGCCAATTGAGCCACTGGTACGCGTGACGGGCGGTAAGCGCATCGTAGAAACGGAGCTGGTAGGCCTGGATGGGTCTGTGAAAGAACTCATCAACCGGAAAGACTACACCATCACCATTGCGGGCCTACTGCTGGCAGATACGACTTCCGTGCCCTACCCCGATGCCGACGCGCGCCGGCTGAAGCGGCTGGTGGATACGCCCGGCGCAGTGGCGGTGGAACACCAACTGCTGAACCTGCTGGGCATCCGCCAACTGGTGATTGAGGCCGACGAATGGCCGGAGATGGAAGCCCAGCCCGGCCAGCAGCTCTATCGGCTCGAGTGCAAACAGGATCGGCTGTACTCGCTGGAGCTTGACCCCAACGGCAAATTTCAATTTATCTCCCAATAGGCCCGTGTTGGCACTCTGTTGCGATATTGTGATCGGCGACTACCGCTTCCTGTATGCCCACCGGGTGCAGGTAAGCAGCGCCCGTACGCGCCTGGGCGACACCTGCACGATTGAGCTGCCGAAGTTCTGGCCCCAGTTCCGGCGCCAGCTCGAAGACGCCCTGATGCCCGGCGCGGCCGTTACGGTGAAGCTGGGCTACGACGGCCAGTTGCTGACGGAGTTCGCCGGCTACGTGGCCGACGTTACGCCCGGCTGGCCGCTGGTGATCCGATGTGAAGACGGGCTGTATCTGCTCAAGCGCAAGCGGCTGGCCGACCGCACCTTCCGCAATGCCACCGTGGCAGATGTGGTGCGCTATTGCTGGTCGGGCGAGCTGGTGGGCGCGCTGCCGGTCATTCAACTGACGCAATTCCGAATTGAGCGCCAGGCAACGGCCGCCCAGGTGCTCGAGAAGCTGGCGAAGAATTACGGGCTGGACATCTACTTCCGGGGTGCGGCGCTGTACGCCGGGCCGGCGTACTACAAAACACCCAGCGCGGCGCCCGTACGCTTCCACGTGCAGCGCAACGTGGTGAGCACCGACCTGACGTATCGGCGCAAGGAGGATGTGCGGGTGCGCTTGAAGCTCGAATCCATCGGCGCCGACAACAAGCGCATCCACGCGGAGGTGGGCGATCCGGCCGGTGAGGTGCGCACGCTGCACCGCTACCAGGTGGCGAGCAAGGCAAAGCTGGAACGGATCGGGCGCGGTGCCTTGCGAAAACTGAGCTGGGAGGGCTACCGGGGCAAGATCACCACGTTTGGGCGCCCCACCGTGGCGCACGGGCAAGCCGTGCAGCTCTTCGATGACTTCTACCCCGAACGCGCCAGCTCTTACCTGGTGGATGGGGTAGATGTGGAATGGGGTGCCGGTGGCTATCGCCGCACCCTGGCAATCGGCCAGCGAGTACAGGATTTCACCACCTTAACGGAGTAGAAATGACACCCGAAGAATTCGGCGCCCAACTGGCCCGCGCAGTGCGTGATGGCTTGCCCCAGCAATGCAGAGTGGTGAAAGTGAAGGCCGTAGATTCTGCTACCTGGACGGCCACGGTGGTGCCGGTGGACTCTGAGGCGGAGCTTTTCGACGTGCGCTTACGTGCCAGCGCCAACGGTGCTACGGCCGGCCTGTTGGTCGTGCCGAAAGTGGGCACCACGGCGCTGCTTCAGCTTATCGGTAACGATCCTGATCTGGCTTATCTGGCACACGTGGACAATGCTGATCGGGTGCTGGTGCGGGTGGACGGCGGCGCCCAGCTCGAAGTAGCCGGGGAGAAAGTGAAGCTGAACGGTGATGACTTTGGCGGCCTGGTGCAGGTGGCGGAGTTGGTGCGGAAATACAACGCGCTGCTGGAACTGCTGGAAAAACTACAGCACATTCCGCCGTCCGGTACGCCGGCACCGCTGCTGCTGAATGGTACCCCGATTGTGCCGGGTGTGACGCTGGCCCCCTACCGCGTGAGCGCGGTAGATTTTGAAAACCCCAACGTGCTGCACGGCTAATGGTGACAGACTTTTTACTTGACCCGGCCACGGGTGATCTGCTGATACGTGACGGCGATCTGGTGCTTGACGCTGCTGATGAACAGCATCTGGAACACGTGCTGCTGGCCCAGCCCGGCCACTGGCGGCAAAGCCCGCTGACGGGCGTCGGCATTGGTGACTTTCTGGACGAAGACAGCGGCGCCGGCAGCCTGCGAGCGGTGATTGAACAGCAAGTAGTGCAGGACGGCGCCCGCATCAACGCGCTGCGAGTAGGCGCCGCTGGCCAAATCGATTTAGACGCGGTGTATGATGCGTAGCATCCTCATTTCAGACGGTCAAACCTTGCTCGACATCGCCTTGCAGGAATGCGGGGCGGTTGAAGCCGTTTTCGATCTGGCTGATGCCAACGGCCTGCACATCACCGATGCGCTGGCGCCCGGCCAGGTGCTGACGGTGCCGGCCAGCTCAAGCGCCAGGCCGGAGATGGTCGGTTACTACGCCGCGCGTGGCCACCGCGTCAACACCGGCACCATCATCCCGGCCGCGCCCGCGCCCGGCCCGCTGGGCGATTTCCACCACCCTGACTTCAACTCTGACGACTTCAACTGATGGCTGTACTACCTGGCATTCCCTACGATGAGCGCACCCGCTTGCGCGCGCTGGCCGCACAGCTCTACCAGCCCAACGGCGACATCCGCGCGTTGGATGCGCTGGAGTTCACCTACGAGTTCATTGAGGCGCTGTTTACGATTGCGCGCTCCAATAACCTGACGGCCGGCGAGCAGCCGTTAGAGCCGTCTGAGGGCGATGTGTGGATCGACGCGGACGGCGTGGTGCAGAGCTGGGATGGCGGCGCGTGGGTGTTCGTGGTGAACCTGAAAGGCGCCAACGGCACCAACGGCACCAACGGCCTGGATGGCCAGCAAGGCCCGGCCGGTGCCAACGGCACCAACGGCAGCAATGGCACCAACGGCAGCAACGGCACTGCTGGCGAAGATGGGCTGGATGGCACCCGCATCTTCACTGGTACGCCCGCGCCCGATGTGGACGTGGACGCCAACGGCAACGACCTGTATCTGGAACTGGTTGCGGCCAACCAGGTGAGGCTGTGGCGCCGTCGCACCGTCTTCACGGCCGGGCAAAATCCGTGGGTGCTGCTGGCGACGTTGGGCGGCGGCACCGACACCGACCAGCCGGGCGGCGGCACTGCGTTGACGTTCCAGAACGTGGGCACGGGCGCGGGCATTTACCGCGACATCACCAGCGGCGTGGTGAGCTTCCGCAAGCTGCGTTCCGCCGACTCCAACAAGCTCACCATTCAGGTGGATGCGATTACGGGTGACATCATCTTCGATGTGGTTGGGGCCGGTGGTGGCGGCGTGGGTGCCGATGGCAAGGGGTACGGCGGGGCGGCCAGTGACTCCCGAAGCATCACGACGGGTGCGGTGAGCTTCACCGTGCAGCCGCTGCGATTGGCCTACCAGCCGCTGGCCAGCCGGGTGCGCGCGGCGGCGGATGCGGCCAACTATATGGAAGGCGTCTGCACGGCCTACGACCCGGCCACGGGCGCGATGACGCTGAACGTGGATCGGGTGGTCGGCGCGGGCACGTATTCGGCGTGGTACTTTTCGCTGGCCGGTGACAGGGGCGCGCAAGGCCAGCAGGGAACCACCGGCACAGCGGGCAGCAACGGGGCGTCGGCGTTCGTGTACGTGGCGTACGCGCAAACCGTCAACGGCAGCACCGTCAACGGCTTCACCCTGACGCCCGTGGGCACCGAAGATTATCTGGCGGTGCTCACCCGCACCAATCAACTGGTCAACCCGCAAGCCGCCGACTTCGCCGGGCTGTGGCGCTATATGCGCGGCCAGGCCGGGGCGCCGTTTACGGCGCTACCCAACCCGACCGGCTCCAACCCCACCACCACGATTGACTGTGGCAGCGTGTACGTGAGCAACCGCACCCTCACGCTCGACTCCACCAGCGCCGTGCAGTTCACGCTGGCGCTGACCAATCTGATCAGCGGCGCGGGCGGCGAACTCCACATCATCAACAACGACACGGCGGCCCACACGGTGAACATTCCGGCCACCGATGAGCTGAAAAACGGCACCACCGCCGCGCAATCGGCCATCACGCTGTATGCTTCGCGCACCACGGTGCTGGCCTTTCGCGGCAACGGCAGCAAGGTAATCTGGACGTATCTGGACTAAGCGAACAATGGCATTTCATCCCACTTCCGATTGGCAGCGGCAGCGGCTCGAGCTGGGCGGCGGCCTGCGTTTCGACGGCACGGAGACGGGCACCGTGCAGAACATCAGCAGTGCCAGCCCGCTGGTGCCCGGCGCGGCGTGGACGTTCTACGCCTTTCTTCGCATCAACACCCTGAGCACCAATTCATCTTCCACGTGGATTCTGTTTCAAAACACGTTCAGCGCGGGCACTACTTTCAGCTTGCGGGTGGCGATTGCCGCCAGCAGCACCAACGGCCTGGGCGCGGTGCTGACGGGTACGCTATTCAGCGTACTCAGCAACAGCTCGCAGAATACCAGCGTGGTCAACGTGCCGTACAAACTCGGCGAGTTGGCCCTGATTACGCTGGTACGGTTCGCCAGCGGGCAGGTACAAGTAACCGTCAATGGGGTGGCTGGTACGGTCACGTCGCCCAACACCCAACTGCCGTACGGGTCATTCCGCACAGTGATCACGGGCGGCTTCGTCAACAGCAACACGTGGACGAACCGGCGCATCGGCCGCTTCGATCTGATCGACAATTACGCGATGTCGGCGGAGGAAATGCGACGGCTGTTCAACGGCCGCCGTGGCTCGAGCTATCGGGATAGCCATCTGGGCGCCTTCGCCAGCCTGTTTCGCTACGAGCTGAACGAAGCCAGCGGCGCTGTCGCCTTCGATAGCAGCGGGCAAACCCCCGCCACGCCGCGCAATCTGACGCTGGCGGGTTCGCCCGCCTTCGGTGATTTCTATTCCTGATTCTGATGGCCCGCACGATTCAGCAGATTTTCGACTCTATCCAAGCCGCCCGCGCGGCCGATCCGGGGCTGGTTCAGCTCACCAGCCCCAGCGCCGTGGCGCTGCACCGGCTCTTCGCCACCGTGGTGGCCGCCGCGCTGTGGGCGCACGAAACCATCTTCGACCGCTTCCGCGCCGAAGTGGATCAGATCATCGCCCGCGCGCCCATCGGCACGGCCGCGTGGTTTGTGGCGCGCGTGAAAGAGTGGCAGCCCAATACGCAACTGGTGCTGGTGGACGGCCGCCCCGGCTACGCCACGCCTGACCCGGCCGCGCGGCTGATCACGCAGGCCAGCGCGCGGGAGGATGACACGGCGCGGCTGGTGGTGAAGGTGGCGAAGGGCGACGCGGCGGCCGGTGAGCTGGAACCGCTCACCAGCGAAGAGCAACGCGAAGCCTTCGCCTATCTTGATCGTATCCGTCCGGCCGGTATCCGGCTGAGTCTGGCCAGCCGCGAAGCCGACCGGCTCCGGCTGGCGGGTCAGGTCGTGTTTGACCCGCTGCTTGATCCGGTGGCCCTGGCGCCGAAGGTGCGAACAGCCCTCACCACCGCCCTTCGCTCGCTGCCCTTCGATGGCGAGCTGCTGATCAGTTCGCTGGTGGACGCCGTGCAGGCCGTGCCGGGCGTCGTGGATGTGACGCTGGCGGCAGCCGTGCGACTGGGTGCCGATGCGCCCATCGCCGTAGTACGGAGTTGGAACAGCCCAGCGGGCTATTTGGTGGAGGAAGACGAAGCGGACTTCGACTGGCTCACCACCCTTGAATTCGTGCCCGATGCCAGCTACTGACACCACTCTGAACCTGGCGACGTGGGCGCGTGACCTCACGCCGCCCCTGCTACGCCGCCCGCGCCTGCTGGCGTTCGTGCAGGCGCTGCTGGCGCCGCTTCGGGAACTGAATGCGGAGCTGCTGGCCTACACGACCACCGCACGGCGCACGTTGGCCTACAACTGCCAGACGCTGGCATTTGAAGGTCTGTTGAATGACGGCTTCGACCCTGGTTTGCGGCGTATCCGCATTGCCAACACCGACGTGAATTTGCAGCCCGACTTCGTGAATCTGGCGCGTGAACAGCAGCCTGCCTTTCCGCTCTGGCGCCGTGCGGAGGGCGAAGCGGCTGTGTTTCTTCGTCGCCGCGCGGAATACTTCAGCCAAGTGGGCTTTGTAGTGCTGGTGCCTACGTCACTGGTGCCGGCTGATGCGGCTGCCGCTACGCGGTGGCGCACCCGGCTCGAAGCGACCATCCGCCGCTACAAATACGCGACCATCAACCACGCCACGCGCTACGTGGCCGCGCCCGACGCGGTGCTGACCGATTATTACACCTACTCCGACAACTGAGATGAAGAATTATTTGGTGCAGGATGGCGGCCGTGAGCTGCTGCACGACGATCTACAACTACTAGAAGCCGAAGGCCGTGCGGCTACGTTGGCTCTGTGCGCCGCTGCCACAGTGGCGGGCATCAGCTCATTCATCGTCAGCGGGTGCCGCGTGACGCAGAGCGGCGCCACCGTCCGCATCGGTAGTGGCATCGTGTACGTGGGTGGCCAGTTGCTCCGGCTTGCATCAGCCGATGGGCTGACATTGCCCGTGGAAATCGTGGCCGCTTCGGCGCCCGTCACCAGCGAGCCGCGCCGCTACGAGGATGGCAGCAACCGGCCGGGCTGGGGCGAAACGATGGCCGTGGTGCAGGCGGCCGGCACATCGTTCACCTCGAAGATCACCATCACCAGCGTCGCGGCTGGTGGCCTCACGTACGCCCAGGTGATGGCTGCCGCCGTGCGGCCCGCCGGACTGATTGAGTGGGGCGCTTTTGATGCGACCCTGTACGGCTTGGATGGTAAGGGCGTGGGCGCGCATCGGGGCTGGGCGCTTTGCGACGGCCGTAACGGCACGACCGACTTACGCGGCCGGGTGGCCTTCGGCTACGTGCAGCCAGGAATGGATGAGCCGAACGGCACGGCCAACCAGCCGGAGTGGCAAACTGTGGGCGGGCAAGGCGGTCAGATCAGTGTGCAGCTGACGGTGGCACATCTGCCGCCCCACAATCACAACCTGAATGTGTACCGTGGCGGTGGTAGCGGCAACGGCGGCAACAGCTTACGCGACTACTCGCAAGGCGCCCCGCCCAGCGGGAACACACAGGACACTGGCGGGGGGATGCCGCACGAAAACCGGCCGCCGTACACGGTACTGATTGCTCGACAGTGGATCGGCTTTTAATAAGGATTAACCCTACTTAAAGCATCTTTGAGCGGCCGGGATTTTGTCCCGGCCGTTTTGTTTTTTTTGTCCCTGCGAATTTGCCGACCTTACGACGCCTAACCGCTGTGGTCGCCCCACCCCCAACCCCTCCCCATCCGGGGAGGGAAGTTTTTTAGTTGGTGGCAGCCATATTAGAGCAGCTAACAACACCCATTTAGGCTCCCCCTCTCCTTTGGAGAGGGGGCTGGGGGGTGAGAATGCGGCGGCTGCTTGATAGGTTATGTTAGGCACACTTAGCGCATTCCCCCATTAGCACACTAACACATCCTCCCACCTCCTCAAATCCCTTCACCATCTCCATCCCGTTACTCTTCCCCAAAATACTCCACGTAGTTACGCGGCGTTTCGTAGAGCTTCAGGGCGTGGAGGCGGGCGGCGGGTGCCAGCGCCTCGATGGCGGGCGCCAGAATCCGCCAGAACGCAATCACCAGGTTTTCGGTGCTTGCGAATTGGCCCGCCAGAAAGGGTACGTCGAGGTTGAGGTTTTTGTGATCGACGTGCTGAATGACCTCGCGCCGAATCAGCTCCGAGAGCTTTTTGAGATCCACGACGAAGCCGGTTTCGGGGTTGGGGCGGCCTTTCACGGTGACAATCAACTCGTAGTTGTGGCCGTGCCAGTTGGCGTTGGCACACGGCCCGAATACCTCGCGGTTGCGCTTGTCGGACCACGCGGGGTTGGCGAGCTTGTGAGCGGCGTTGAAGTGTTCGTGGCGGCTGATGTAAACCATTGAGTTGATTTCTAGTCTCTTGTTTCTGATTTTTAGTTGCTAGTTGCTGGTTTCCAGGGCGTGTGGACAATTAGTGTGTGGCCCCGGCGGGGCTACCTATCGGTAACTCACCCCAACCGGCAGCAGCAGGCAACGTGACTTACCGATAGGTAGCCCCTCCGGGGCCGCGCTTCTGCCGTGGTACCCGTTGGCTACCGATAGGTAGCCCCTCCGGGGCCACGCGCTTACTGCCCACACGCTCTGGTTCGAGAGCGAAACCAATCAACAACCAGAAACCAGAGACTAGAAACCAGAAACCCTATCTCCGACGCAGCAAAGATAAAAAGAAGGGCACCCCCACCAGGCTCGTGACAAGCCCGACGGGCAGGCCGGCGGGCGGGTAGAGCAGGCGCGCGGCGCCGTCGCAGAGTACCAACAGCGTGGCACCCAGCGCCGTGGCCAATAGCGGCGCGGCGGCGTGGTGCGGCCCCAGCATACGCCGCGCGGTGTGCGGCACCAGCAACCCCACGAACCCGATGGGGCCGGTGAGCGCCACGGTGGCGGCCGTAAGCAGCGCCGCCGCGCTCAGCAGCAACAACCGCTCGGGCGTGGTGCGGACACCGAGCGACGCGGCGCGCTCGTCGCCGAGCAGCAGGATGGGCAGCACCCGGTGGCGCGCGGCGGCCGTCAGCAGCCCCACGGCCAGCGCGGCGGCCGGGTACGGCAAGGTGTGCCAATCGGCGCGCTCGAAGCCGCCGAATGCCCAGAACACCACCGCCCGCAGCGCCCCCTCCGACTGTGCCGCCAGAAACGTGAGCACCCCCGTGACGGCGCCCAGCAACGCGCTCAGCGCTACCCCGGCGAGGATGAGCGTCGGCGGGTCGAGGTGGCCTCGGCGGGTGCCGAGCGCCAGCGTGAGCACCGTGGCGCCCAGCCCGCCCGCGAAGGCCCCCACGGGCGGCACGTACATTCCCCAGAGCCAGCCCCCGGCGGGCAGCAGCGCGAAACTCGCCACGGCGCCCACGCTCGCGCCGGCCGCCGTGCCCACCAGATAGGGGTCGGCCAGGTCGTTGGCGACGGTGGCCTGCAACAGGTAGCCACTCAGCGCCAGCGAGCCGCCCGCCACGGCCGCCAGCAGCAGGCGCGGCAGCCGCAAGTGCCAGATGACGAACGCGATGGGGTCGTCGGCCACGGCCGCGCCGGGCCGGGCGAGGCCGCGCAGCAGGTCGGCCCACGACGTGTCGTAGGAGCCGAGGCGCAGGGCGGCCAGCAGCAGCAGCGCCAGCAAGAGGAGCGTGAGCGGGAGGAGGAGGCGGGCTTTCACTGGCGCGATGCAGCCTTTGGCGGCGCTACGAAACGCACCGTACTCTTGATTTTTTGGGGTGGTGGCGCAAACAATGCCCGCAGCAATCGACCGATGCGGGGCGAAGGCCGCGATAGCAGATCGTCGTCAACGGCGTAGATACCTCGGGTACGATAGGCAGAAATCTGCTTCAGTTCAGGATACTTACGAAACAACGTGGAATCGAGAGCCGCGAAATCTCCCCCAATCAGCACATCAGGGTTAAGTTTCAGCACGGTTTCGCGGGGAAGTACCGGAAAGGGCTGCGCGATGGAAGGCCACACCGCATTCTCATTACCAACCCAGCGCAGTGCGTCGGAAAAGAGGGTCGGATAGCCATACACATAGATCGGATCAGTCCAGGTAATCGCCAGAATCCGTAGCGGCTTGGCTGCGCTATCACCACGTGATCGAATGGATTGTAGATACGAGCGCATCGACTCTAGGCTCTCCCGCAGCGAGTCGGCCACCGCCTTCCCCCGCTCCTCTCGCCCGAGCAATCGCCCCAACTCTTGCAGCCCGCGCGGAATGTCCACCACCGAATCGTACGCCTGCTGATACACCGGAATGCCAAGCTCCGCGAGCTGCGCGAGGTGGCCCGGCGAGGTCATCCCTTCCACCGAAAACACCGCGTCGGGCCGGAGCTTCACGAGGGCTTCCACGTCGAGCGGGTAGGCGTTGACGACGGGCAATTTCAGCGCCGCCGCCGGGTAGTTGCAGTTTTGGGTGCGCCCGACGAGCTGCGCCGGGTCGGCCACGGCAAAGAGCATCTCCGTCATCGACGGGGCAAGCGACACGACGCGGCGCGGGCGCGTGGGCAGGCGCACGAGGCGGCCGAGGTCGTCGCGGACGGTGTGATGCGTGGCAGCGGCTGAGTTTTCGGCCGGTTGGTCGGGGGCGGTGTGGCAGGCGGCGAGCGCGAGCAATAGGTAAAGGGCGAGGCGAGACGTCACGCGGGCAAAGGTCGGGAGCGACTTATTTTGCAAGTCATTTTTTTGTTTACCGTTCTTGCTTCCGGTACGTGTATGCCTCACCGCTTTCTGACGATATTACTTCTCTTGAGTGGTTACGGCGCCCTCGCACAACCTGATCTGCAATCTGCCGACCCCGCGCAACGTGGCGCCGGCCGGCCACTGTCCGAGGCCCTCAACCCGGAGGCACCATCCGGCGTGGCAGCAGTGGTTCGTTTAACGCCACCGGCTACCACCTGACGATGTACCCGGTGAGCCGGCAGCCGGCTTTTCGGCCAGCCTCGCCGCAGGGGCCCGGCGACGAGCATTGGCAGGGCGGCTTCGGCCTGACCGGCACCGACGGCCCTGTGTTCGAGATGACAGTGGCACCAAACGGCGATATCTATATCGGCGGAAGGTTCACCTTTGCCGGCTCCGTGCCGGCCCGCAACATTGCCCGCTGGGACGGCACGATGTGGTACGCCCTGGGCGTCGGCGTCAGTGCTCCCGTAAACGCGCTGGTTTTTTTCGGCACCGACTTGTACGTAGGCGGCGACTTCTGGCAGGCCGGCGGAGCACCCGCCAACCACGTAGCCCGCTGAGACGGCCTGACGTGGAGCGCTCTTGGCGACGGCGTCAATGGCGACGTGTATGACTTGGCCGTTTCCGCATCCAGCGTGTTCGCTGTTGGTACCTTTTCCCATTCCGGCAGCATTGTGCTCAACGGAGTGGCCCGTTGGAGCGGCGTGTCGTGGCGCCCAATGGGCACCGGCTTTTCCGGCTCACCCACCACAGTGACCATCTCTGGCACCGATATTTACGTGGGCGGCAACTTCCGGCAGGCCGGCGGTGTGCGCGTTAATAATATCGCCCGCTGGAGCGGCGGCGCGTGGCAACCGCTGGGTAACAGTGTGATTGGCAACAACAACTTTGTAAACGCGATTGCGCTGGTAGGGTCGGATGTGTATGTAGGCGGCAGCTTCAGCGCGGCGGGCAACATACCAGTCAATCACGTGGCCCGGTGGGACGGCACCGCCTGGTACGCCCTCGCCAACGGCCTGAACGGTCCGGTCAACGGTTTACACGCCGACAGTACTGGTTTGTACGTGTGCGGCAGCTTTACGCAGCCGGTCGGTGGTGTGCCCATTGCCGGAATAGCCCGATGGGATGGAACCACCTGGACCGCGCCGGGCGCGCAGACAATCGGCAGCATCTATGCGCTGAACCTGATCAGCGGCGACCTGTATGCTTGTGGGGACTTTTCGCAGCTTAGCCCGACCGAGCAGCTTTACATAGTGCGGTGGGATGGTACAGCCTGGAATACGTTGGGCAACGGAATTTCCGGTGCAATATTCGCAGTGGCCATCGCGGATACGGATGTGTACGTCGGCGGGAACCTGATGTGGGCAGACGGCGCAAAGGTCAATTCCGTTGCCCGGTGGGACGGCTCGAGCTGGCACCCTTTGGGGGGCGGGGCAAACGACTTGGTGCATACGCTGGCAGTGCTGGACTCAGCGGTATACGTTGGCGGCGCCTTCACGCAGGCCGGTGGCGTAAATGCGCGTCATATTGCCAAGTGGAACGGTACGTCGTGGAGCGCTCTGGGGTCGGGCATCAACGATGTGGTCACGGAGATGGTCGTCGCGGGTACCGATCTATATGTGAACGGCAGTTCGTCCGGCCCGGGCCTCAACCGAACTATCAGTAAATGGGACGGCGCCCAATGGCACACTCCGGGCTTTGGCCTCAGCAATGCGGTGAATGGCCTAGCGACTGATGGAGTTACTATATACGCAGGAGGTGCATTTACGAACTCTGCCGGGATGGCCACCCGAGGAGTGGCGCAGTGGAACGGTACCACGTGGACGGCAGTGGGCACCGGCCTCGACGGAGCCGTCTTCGACCTAGCTGTTGCAGGATCGGCCTTGTACGCAGCAGGGTACTTTCGCCCCGTCGGCAGCGTTGCTTCCTTGAAGCGGTCAGCCACAAGTTTTGCGGCTTTCAATTAATTGCCAGTGTCTCAAAATCAACTTGTTAGCTTGCGGCTTGCAGCTTGAAACTTGTGGCTAGCTGCTTAGAACACTCCTTGGCAAAATGGGACGGCACGAGCTGGCAAATCGTGAGCGCCGATTTCAACGACGCCATCACGACCCTCACTCCGATGGGCACCAATCTGTACGTAGGTGGAGAATGTACCTTGATCGGCACGACGCCGCATAAGCACATCGCACGGTGGAACGGCGTAGCGTGGCGGGCGGTGGGCACGGGGCTGAGTAGTCCCGTGTACGCGCTGGTCGCCAACGATACGACCCTGATGGCAGGCGGCACCTTTACTACCGTTGGCGACGACTCATTCGTAAGTGGGGCATTCGGTATTCGCAACCCTCCGATACTGGAATCGCCGATGATTTTTTCGCCGGCGGCAGCCCGGCTTGGCCAGACCGTAACCGTTAGTCTTACGTATCCGAGGAACCTGGTCGGCTTAACGAATCTGACTCTCAACGGTGTGGCCATTACTACGTACTCGGTCAATGCCAACGGCCAGATTGTCTTTACCGTGCCAAGCGGGGCCACGACCGGGCCGCTGGTGTTTACGGTGGGCGGTCGCTCGTACGAGAGCATCACCCCGCTGACCGTTCTGCCGAATGGCCTTTCCGAGTCCGCCCTTACCCTGGCGGCGTTCACACTCACTCCAGTGCCTGCCACCGATCAGGTACTGGTGAGCGGAGCGACCGGCCAGATCAGAGTTTCTGATTTACTCGGACGAGTGATTCGCACTGCTTACGTTGAGCAGGAAGGTACCTGGCTCGATTTACGCGGCCTGGCGGCGGGCGCCTACATCGTGCGAAGCGATGCTGGTGCCCGACGGTTGGTAGTTGAATAGAGAGACCACCTGCTGTGCTGTAACGGTACTATGGCTACTACCTGAGTAGTGAATTGTAGAAGTTGTTTGCGTTAGCTGACGGCGGCTGAGCAATGGACCGCGAACCTACGGTTCGCTCGCAGCTGGACGCCGTTGAGTAGGCATTGGAGCGTACCGGGTGGACCTGCTACGGCGCAACCAAGTGGTCTATTGCCCCCAGCCGTCTTACCCAACCGCCTTACCCAGCCGCGAGCGAACCGGAGGTTCGCGTTCCACTCCAGCCAATATCAAACAGCTTCTCAGGCCGTCTTACGCAATCTAGAGCGGATTCAGGGTAACAGTACGGTATCGTAGAGACGCATCCTTGCGTCTTCGCCGCACGGCCCCGCTGCTGGGCGCAACTCAATCGCCGTCGCCCAGCAGCGGAGACGCAAGGATGCGTCTCTACGGCCCAGCCACTGACCCTGAATCCGCCTTAGTAATCGGGCGCGATTAGGTTTGGTGTCGTCATCAACATCGTACTGCCCTTGTAGCGGGACCCGAAAAACACCACTCCAGGTACAGAAGCGTATCCGGGTGTTCGTGGCGTACGCGAGGTCGTGGGCGTAGCCCGACGCGCATCTTTGCAGCCGCCCGCGCATTATGACGCAGGCAACTCGTCGGCACTTCCGCAAATGGCCTCCCTCACCAAACACTACACTTCTCAGAAACAAACCGGCCGCGTCTATACGCCCACCCCGCTCGTCGAACGAATCCTCGATTTGGCGGGCTACGTGGCGCCCACTCTGGCGGGCAAGCGCATTCTGGACCCCGCTTGCGGTGATGGGCAGTTTCTGGTGGAAGTGGCGCGGCGCATCGCCGACGCCGTGCCCGCCGACCGGCTGCGGGCGGCGCTCGGCTGCCTGCACGGGTGGGACCTTGACGAAGCCGCCCTCGCGGCCTGCCGCGCGCGGCTCGATGCGGTAGTGGCGCCCTTCGGCATCCGCGATTTCGACTGGAACGTGCGCGTTCGCAACTCGCTGTACGCCTTCTCCGCCGACCCGCTGTTTCCGCCCGCCGAGCGGTTCGATTTCATCGTCGGCAATCCGCCGTACGTCAGGATTCAGCATTTGAGCGAGGCCGATCGGCAGTTCGTGCGGACGCGGTTTGCGTTCTGCGCGGCGGGCTCGACGGACCTCTACATCGCGTTTTTCGAACTGGCGTTTTCGTTGCTGACCGAGGCGGGCACAGTGGGCTTCATCACGCCGAACACGTTTTTTCATACTTCCACGGCGCGGGCGCTGCGGCGGTTTCTGGCTGAAAAGCATCGGCTGCGGCACGTCATCAACTTCGGGCACCGGCAGGTGTTCCCGGATGCCACTACGTACGTGGCAATCACCATTGCCTCGGCCCAGCCGGCGGCCGCCTTCGTGTATGAAGACGCGGCCGAAGAGGTGAGCACCACTACGATAGTACCCGCCGACGCGCTCAGCGGGCAGGACGTCTGGCGGTTCGGCGCACTCGCCGCACCCGACGAAGGCGCCGCGCCGGCGGACGACCGATTCCGCCCGCTGCGCGAGGTGGCCACCATCAGCGTGGGGC
>ERZ1066122.845-NODE-845-length-29061-cov-11.681480_pt1 | contig 29061 bp, 46 predicted proteins | sample MGYA00382769_ERZ1066122 | MGnify/ENA primary metagenome ERZ1066122 (study PRJEB33369, sample SAMEA5778352) | biofilm metagenome | biome: Industrial cooling water; feature: Water cooling tower basin; material: Biofilm | place: United Arab Emirates | collected... | reverse complement strand
CGGTAAAGCGCGGAACGCTCGGGATTGGCCGAAGGTCAAAGCTGATGCTGGTCCACGGAGATGCGTCGCTTTCGCCCTGGCGGTTCTCCGCCGCGACGTTCCCCGGAAGCAGCTGCTCCTTGTAGGTGCAATGAACGAAGCCGTCGCCGCCGATTGGGGTGGTAGTGTTGTATAGTTCCGTCCAACCTGCTTCCGCAGACGAGCTTTGGAAGAACGCTCCCGCATAGAGATTGACCACGCGCGCATCGGCCACCGTCGTAGTGATGCTGTTGCCGGTCCAGACAGCGTTATTGCCCGGAGCAGACACAGCTGAGGTGCCGATCGGCGTGGTCGGATCAACACCATCCCATATCGAGATGATGCCCATGAACACGCCAAGAGCGCCCGCAATCTTGCTGGCAACCAGCGGCACGGTGCCCGTCTCCGCCCCGGTCAGCTTCAGATAGTAGGCTGCCGCGCGCCAGTCTGCGTTCACCACCGTGTTGATGAGGGTCCAGCCCGAAGGTGTGGTGAAGGTCGCGGCACCACCAGAGGCAACAAAGTGGTAAGCGTGAAGAATGGCATAACGGTTCGCCGCCACGCCCGAGGGGTAGGACGGCGAAACGGTCTCGGTGGTCGTAGCGTCGAGCCCGCCGGCAGCAACCGGAGCCGGAACGCCGGATGAGCCGCCCGCGCCCGCCGGAAACGGGATCGACTGGACAAGCATCAGGCAGTCCGCTTGAGATGCGTTGCGACGAAACCCGCCACCCCCGAGGCTGTGACTCGCAGCCACGCCCCGGCCTCAAGCGTTGTCGGGAGCGTCGTAGCGCTAAAGGTGGACGGAGCCGCCGCCGTGGACTTGGCATAGGTCAGAGTGCCGGTTCCGATGGTCGCGTTGCCCTGCGCCACCGTCATGGCGGAAGTAGCGGGGATATAGACCTCGCCGGCGCTGCTGAAGTTGGGCGCCCATTCCTGCGGTTCGCGCATTGCGAGATACGCCGCCGTCACCTCCAGAAACACATATTTGGTCCCGGCCGCGAAGTTCACCGCTGCCCCGGCATTGGAGGAAGCATGAACCGTGGTGCGGGTTAGCGTGTTGGCGCTGGAGTACGTCCCCAAGCCCGCTTCCCAGTCGCCGGACGGGTTGCCGTTGGCGTCCACCGCAACGCTGACGTAGTAGGCCGTGTCGGAGGTCGAGCAGACAGCCGAGAAGCGCCGGAAGCCCTGAAGCGCAGCGGCGAGGGTCAATGGCCCGGTTCCGGTCGTAGTGGAGGTCTCCGCAACCCTGTCGGCAACGATCAAGGGCATCTAGCGCCTCCGAATGACTTGGGTGTGGACGTGGCCCTGCCCTTGAGGCCCGGTGTCGATCGAGCCCGGCGACAGGATGAGATAGGCCACCACCTTGGACACGCTCGCCTCGTTCGCCGCCGAACCCGTCGCCGCGTAGGCAACGACCTTGCTGGCTTCGATCTGGCTCATGCCTTGGACCTCACCCCGAACTGGGCCGAAGTCACGGCAGAGGCGGTAAAGGCCGCTCCGGTAGCGGGATCAGTCTCCCAAACGGAGACATAGGCCCCATAGCCGAAGTCCAGAGCTTTCGAGGCGGAATAGTAAGTCGTTCCGCTCGAGCGCAGGGCCAATTGGAGGTTGGATGGGCCGGAACTGCCTTTCTTGGCCCGCGCCGTGACCACGACGCCCCGCACTGCATAGCCCGCCGGAATGGCGGTCCCGTGCGCGAAAAGTTCGTCCTGGTCGTTGGAGCTGGTGTTGATGAAGTCCGCGTCGGAGACGATTGCTTCGTCAACTTCCGCGACCGTTCCCGTCCATGCGGACGACGCGCCGGTTGCCGTGGGGGCAACGGTTGTCAGCCTCCAGCCAATGGTAGTCTCCGTTGCGACGATCACCTGACTGATGAAGCGCTCGGTGTATGCGCCCGCCCGTCCGTAAAACGCTAGTTGCGCAATGTTCGTGATGCCGCTGAGGTCTGCGGAAGCCACTTCCGCTCGCTTAGTTCCCTCGAAATAGACCGCAATCGAGCCGGTGGCCGAGTTGACCTTCGCGTGAATGTCGATCGTCTGGACGGCGCTTGTTTCAATATAAAGCTCAGACCCAATCAGAACCCAGGCCGAACCGTTCCAATACTCGAAACGCCATCCGTCTGAGTCTTCCTGGGTCTGCATTCGGATGACCGCGTTACCGCTGGCATCCAGCACTTGCAGCCCGGTCCTCATGGTGCCGTCACTGGAGGCTGAGTCCAGATAATGTTCGAAGTGGATCCACGCCTCTGTGGCGGATGCGAACTTCTCCGACAACGCGTAGGAAGTCGGCATCTCCATGTTCATCGCGCAACGAGCGAAGCTGCCGTTGAACTTGCCGCCATCAAGCGCCTCACGAACCGTCGAGTCCGATGGCGTGAATGCCCCCATTTCACCGCCGGCAAACAGGATCGTCATGCCAAATCCCCCACCAGCGTGATAAGGATGTTGGCAGCCGAGCCGATGCTGTCAGGGCCGTAGAAGTCCAGCCGGTCGGAGAAGGCCACCGGCACCGTGGAGCCCCCGGTGGTGTCGAACGTCGCCACGCCGGCCGAGTTGAACGTCACCGTCCCACAGGTGGTCCCGTTCTTCTTGACCGTGATGACGTAATCGGCGCCCGGATTGGTGCCGACGCTCGCCGCCGAGCCCTCGAAGTCGATGGGGAAGGTGGCAGTGTTGACGATCTCCGCGCCCCCGAGCCACCCCTGTGCTCCGGGCGTCCCGGAGAAGGTGACATTGACGTGCAGCTGGCTTTCGCTGGACCCCGCTGCCGTCCCGATGATGATGTTGTCCTCGGTGAAGACCTCGACATCATCGGCGTCACGGACCACGAACTTGTAGGCGACGCCGTTGGTGACGCGGATCGTCGCCCGTCCGCCCGCATCGAGGACTACCGGGTTCTCGTTCGGGACCAGCCCCGCCAGGTCCTGGTAGGTGGCGAGCGGGGTGGTGGTGCCCGCCTCGAAGGTCTCGACCGTTCCGCCGGCAAGAACCTCTCCGTAGTCGTCGAAGAGGCGCAGCAGAACGGGCGCGAGTGACGTAGCCATTCGCTTCTCCCGGTGTTACAAGGTTCGGATGGGAACGATATTCCTGGCGGCGTTCTGCAAGGCCCTCATCATGGGCCTGTGGGAGACCGTTACTGGTCGTCCTCTTTTTGAGCCGAAAGTGCGAGGCCAGCACCCGCCGCGCCCGTGATCCGAGCTTTCTTGCGGACCTTCTCGGCGATCGCCTTGGCCTTGGGACCGCGCGGCTTCATCGCTCCGGTGGTGAACTTGCGGACACCGGGCGCGTAGAACGCTCCGAACGCACCCATCAGCCCCAGCGCCGTGGGCTCGACATAGCCAAGACCTCCGGCCAGCGTCGCCGCTGCCATCTGCCTTTCCGGTGTTCCGCTGTTCGGCACCCGATCTGCCAGGCTCATGCCCTGCTCGGCATAGTCCTGCATCAGACCCTGCCCCTGGCTGTACGCCTTGGAGCGCACCCGCGTTCCGCCACCCTTGACCGCAGAGGCGAAGTCGTTGGGACTGAAGGTGCCCGCGTCCTTGCCGACACCGCCACGGGCCGAGGCATTCTCGATCAGCACGAACTTGGCATAGCCCCGGTCGGCTTTATCGAGCAGTTCCACCGCTGCCGGGTCGGAGTGACGCCGTGCGGCATCATCCAGGGCGCCTTGCAGCCCCTCCAGCGCATCCGCCAGTTCTCCGTCACCCGACTGGCTCTTGCGGATGCCGCGAATGGTCTTGCCGAGTTCCGACTGGACCTTCTTGTAGGCGCCCTTTTCGATGGTGCCGCCGTTGATCCGGCGCATCACGACATTTTCAAGGATGCCGTAGAAGCGCTTGGCAGAGGGCTCGGCAAGGTTGGCGACTTCTGAGCTTAGTTCCCCGAGTTGGTTCGATAGTTCCTCGTCCGCCGCGACCCGCATTCCTTCACGGGCCTGGTCATAGATCGCGTCGAACTTCTTCTGCGTGAAGGCGTGTGCGGCAGTGCCTGGCTGCATTCCAGCAGGCAGAGCTTCGTCGATCTCCTTCAAGGCCTCGTTGAACGCGCCGACCTGGAACTGTCCACGGGCATTCTCACGGGCACCGCGAATGGCCGAGCCGACCACCGGGACCGAGCCCATCTGCTCCTCCACGGCATTGACCGTGCGCCCGACCAGGCCCTTGAGCCCCTGCCCGCCACCGGACTCCACCAGCCTTTGGCCGGGAGTCGGACGGACGCCGCTGGCGTACAGGTCGGCCAAGCGCCCGCCAGTAGGGGAGATGGCGCTTCCGGCTGCACGAACCGCACCTGTGCCTGCAAGCGAGCCCGCGCCAGCAGCCGCCGCGCCGCCAAGCGCGCCCATGAGCCGCGAACCGTCATCGGCCTGTCCAGCGCCTGCCGCCGCGCCATAGCCCATGTCGGCTGTCAGAGCGCGGCCAATGCCCGCCCCCATGCCGCGAGCCGCCAGCGCCGCTTCGCCGCCAAGCGCGGCCAGAACGCTCCCGGACAGGTCTCCGGCGAAAGACGCAACCGGGTTGGCGTTGCCCGCGTCCTCCAGCGCGATCCGGGCGCGTTCGGCATTGCCGCCCGTCATCCCGACGATGCTGTCCAGGTTGTTTGCTGTAACGGCATTCCCGGCGCGCATGAGGTAGGCACCCGGCGCCGTCTGAGCGGCGGAGTTCATCACACCCTCGACCGCCCCGAGCGGCACGTCCATGTCGTCCAGCACTTCGATATTGTACTTGGAGACAGGGACGTTCGGGTTGGCCTTGCGGAACTGCACCTGCTCGACGACCGAGCGCATGATCTTCGGGTCGGTTACGCCAGCCCTGCGTAGAAAGGCCACGATCTGCCCAGCGGACTCCCCGGCCTGAAGGCGGCGCAGATACTCGCCCTTGACGCCTGCCAGTTCGGGGTTGTCCACGGTCTTGTAGCCGTCCGTGGAGCGCTGGAGCTGCTGCCCGCCTAGGTTGCCGTCATAGACGATAGGCGCCGCTTCCCGCTGCTCGGGAGTTTCTTCGCTGCCGAGCCACTGCGCCGGGGGCATCCCGAGAGCCGCGCGGGTCGCGTCCACGCGCTGACGCAACTGCCGCAGCTTTTCCTCGTTCGCCGGGTCGCGGTCAAAGGAGGTGGGCTTGTTCGCTTCCACGAACTGCCGCAGCTCAGTATCGGACTGACCACCCACACCCGGAACGCGGAACGCGGCAAGGCCCTGCTCGGCAAGGCCGGCGCCCGCCGCGTTGAACTCCGCCGCCTTGTCACTGGGCAGATACTCGCCGATGGAACTGAGAATGCCGAACGCTTCGTCGCGGAAGCCCTTGCGGTACAGCTCATCGACGCGGTTGATCTGCTGGACGAGAGAGTCGAGAGACGCGCGCTTGGAAGCGAGCTTTACGTCCTCTTCCTTCAGTTCCGGTCCCTGTGCGGCCTTGCGGCGCTTGTCTTCGATCTCCAGCCGCTTGGCTTCAAGGTCCAGCTGGGCGCCCTGCACCTCGTAAGGCGCTACAGCCAGGTCCTGTTGCCCCTTGGCGATCTGGACACGATCAAGCTCCTGCGCCAGCGGGTCACGGGGCGCGGGCGGACGCGGCGGCGGTCCCATGATCGGACCCGTGGCCGCTCCCGTACCTTGCGGAAGCCACTGCCCGCCCTGCCGAACGTAGGTGACGCCACCGATGTTGCGGCTGTCCCCGTCGCGAAAGTCCTGCACTAGCGCCCCCTCAAGCCGGTTGTGCCCCGGCTGCCGAAATACGGCACGTTCCAGTCGCCCTCAGCGTGAACGTGCCCGTCGTGGATGAATGACTTGCGGTGCCCCGGAAGCTGGCGGACTTCCCGCAGAAGCGCGTTGAGGTTCGGGCCGTCGTAGTCGATTGCCCGCCCGGTCAGATGCGCGCTGTTTGGAACGCCGCCAACGAGCCTGTTACCCTCTGGAGTTCGGCGTCCGCTCGTCTTGAAACCTGATTTGAGACGGGAAGGTGGACTAGCGAAAGCCGCCAGTCGGGGCGGAACCCGACTGACCTCCTTCCATGCGGCGAATGTCATCATCGGTAAGGACGCGAGGTGGGGCCGATGGAGCCCCCATTTGCTGCCCGCCAGCGTTCGGCTGCACCAGAACCTTGGCCTGCCCCGTGCGAGGGTCGAAGCCAATGGCGCTGCCGCCGGGCTCGACGGTCCTGATCTCCATCTTCGGAGCGCTCTCCAGATACTCCCCGATCTTGCCAAACCGCAGCATGGCCCGCTCCCGGTCGGCCACCGTGTATTCCGACAGGTCGATCCCCTTGGGACCGTAATACTGCTGGACCTGTGCCCACTTCTCCGGCGTATCGGCCCAACGAACCGCTGCCGTCACGTCGACCAGTTCCGCCTTGGCCTGCTGCTTCTGGCGGTCGTCCAGCCTCATGAACAGTTCGGGGTCGATCCCGGCGATCTCGCGCATGGCGTCCTGCTGTGAAGGGACAGCTCCGCCCTCTCCCATGCCGCCGGGCATTCCCATAGCGGTAGGGAGGAGGTCGGCGAGACGGCGCTTACGCTCGGCGTCCTGTTCGGCCATCTGTCGATTGGCGCGCATGGTCCGCACCCGCTCGACATCGCCGACGATCTGCCCGAGGTTGAAGGTGCCGAATGCGCTGGGATCCATTAGCGGAACCCTCCCATGCCGAACAGCGAAATGAGGTTGCCCAAGGTGCCCTGGACGGCTTGGTTCTGCCCCGCATAGCCGGACGCCTTGGCCTGCCCGATGTTGGCAAGGGTGTTGGAGCCCATCGCGGCGTTGTTCATGCCCGCGTTCATCGAGGACGTTGCCGCCTGCTGCCCGCCGCCAGCCACCGCCATCGTCCGGTTGAACTGGTCGTTGAAATCCTGCAACGCCACGCCCTGCCCGAAGCGGGTCAAGTCCTTCAGCGTCCCGCCGCTCATCAGCAGGCCACGGGATGCGGCGGAGCCCTCGACGGCCCGGCGCCCCTCATCGAACCGGAACTGGTAGCCGGGCGAGGTCGTGTGGTCGTAGCCGGGCTGGAGCATGGCGAGGCCCTGCCCGATCGCCTGTCCACCAGCCTGGCGCCACGGGGCAAGGTCTTCCCGCCCCTGCTGGAACATCTGGTTCTGGAGCGCCAGTGCCTCACGGCCAAGCGTGACCTGTGCCTTGGCGGCTTTCTTCGCCGAGCTGGCCCCAAACAGCCCGCCAAGGATCGAAGCCCCGCCCATGATGGCGGCGCCAACCGGAAATGCCATGCCTGTCTCCTAGACCGCAATCGGAATGCGGTAGTTCGTTCCGTTGACGTTGATCGTGAGGGTATGCGTGGCCGTGATCGTCTCCGCGACCGGAGCGACGTTTACCCGGAAGGTGTCGCATTCGAGGAGAGCGTTGACGTTCAAGGCCCCGCTCATGGTGTCGCCGGTCTTCTTGACGTAAGGCCCATTGCCGGCCTCCTGCGTGTCCAGCCGGGCATCCAGGGCAGCCAGGGTCAGGTTGGCATCCTCGATCGCCTCTTCCAGCGCATTGGCTGCCGTGTCGAGGTTGGTGATCTGCCCCTGTGCCGCCTCCAGTTGAGCGAGCGCATCGGCAACGATGGACACCTTCTCCAGAACCCGGATCGCGACTTCGGAGAAGCCCTTGGCCTTGAACTCGGCGCGGGGAAAATATTCCCTCATCGCGCCCCCACCCTCACCTTCACGTCACCGTCCATCAGCACTGACAGAACGGGGTCGGAAACACTGATCTCGAACAGGAAGTCCGTCCCTCTCCCCAGCCGGTGAAACCGGACCCGGTTGCGGAACTGGCCGATCTTGCCGAGAGAGGCTGTCCGCTCGCGCCCGAACGTCACGCCGTCATGGGACACGCGGAGCATCACCTTGGGATCGCTGCCCTGCCCCGTCACCAGCCCGACGCCCGTGGCGAAGTCCAGGAACAGTTCGTCAACGATCACCGCCCGGCCGCTCTGGTCGGCATGGGCCGATACGCGAGTGCGCCTGATCTCCTGCCCCGCGTCGGAATGATAGGCCAGCGACTGGCGATAGACCTTGCCGCTCTCATAGTCGGTGACGAGGTGCAGCCCGTAGCAGAAGACATGCGCCTCTGGCCGAGACCGCTCCTGCTCGCCCGTATTCCGGTTGAGCCACGCCCGCTCATGCCATTCCTGGGACTTGAGATCGAACACCCACGTCCCCTGATCGGCGTTGAGGACGTAGAAGGTATGCCCCTCTTCCTGGTAGGAGTGGGCGGAAAGGTTGGTGGCCGTGGCCGTGAACCGCTCCACGGCGGAGGTCGAGACCCTGAGCGCCGTGGTGCCCTGCAAGCGCCGGACGATGCCCGCGCCGTCCTTGTCCGTCTCGACCCACCAGCTGGCGTTATCCAGTCTCAGAGCAGTATCGGGCCAGCCACAGCCGGAATAGACCGAGCCGCCGCTGATGCGCTGAAACGGATTGTCCGCGTCCCCGCTGTCATACCACAGTTCGGTGGAGTCCGCGCCGTGGAGGAGGATTTGATCCTCTGCCGTGGTGATCGCAACGATCTCGTCCGGCAACCCTTCCGCCGTGAAGAAGTTGAGCCCCGGAATATTGGTGGCGTCGTTCAGTTCGGAGTAGAAGACCTGCCCGTTCTCGCCCTGGTAGAGAATGCGCTGGTTGTAGAACACACAGAACCGCCCGCGCGGGGCGTCGGTGATGACGGAGATCGTGCCGGCGGCGAGGTCCAGGGCGTAATAGCCGGACCCGTCGCCGATCACGATCACGTCCAGCAGCGCGGCCATCGTGACCTTGCCCTCAACCGAGCCGATTGCGCCCCAGTCGCGGTAGGTGCCGTTGGCATAGACCTCATAGACCCGCGCGACGGCCACGCAGAAGAAGCGCCCGGTGAAGTCCAACACGCCCCGAATGGGCGACTTGGGCAGGGTGCAGTGAAGTTCGAGGCCAGGACGCCCGCGAAGGTGGACGCGATCGCCCTCCCGCTCTGGCTTTACCGGATACCAGTTGATCGAGCGCTGGCTATCGACCTTGGCGGAAATGCCGGGGTTCGACGGTCCAGCGAGGACGAGATTGCCCATCAGAAATAGGTAGCCGTGCCGGTATCGGTGCGGCGGTCTGCCGTCAGCTCCCGCAGCTGCTTCTTGGCGAACTCGCGGAGCGCGGGATCGTATTCCATCCCGAAGGCAGTGGTAGAGCCCTTGCAGTAGAGGACGAAGCTCTCCACCGCGTAGTTGGGAACGTCATCGACCGGCCACAGGGCGATCTCGAGCTGTTCAAGCTCGGACTGGCAGTTGTCGATGATCTGCTCGACAAGCTCGGCATCGTCGGCCGTCGCGGTCTGGCCCGCGCCAAGCACCCCGAGCTGGCGGAGAAGGTGATCGCGGAGATGTTCCTTGGTCATCGCTTCCCCCGAAAGAGAAAGGCGGGAGCCCGGTTAAGAGCCCCCGCCAGTCAGTTACAGCGCAGTCGCGGCAACGTAGCCGGTGAACACGCCGTGGTCCTTGTTGTTATAGACCAGCTTGTTGACGCCCAGCATCTCATGGATGCCGACGCCCTTCACGAAGCCGTAGTCACGGGTGTCCGTGGTGGACTTCGTGCGCTGAGCCCAGGCAACGCCGATCGCCTGCGCACCACACAGGTAGTAAGGCGAAACCAGCGCCGACGCCGCGCCAACCGCACCAAGAGAAGCGATCTCCTGGATCTTGCGGATGACAACGCCGTCGTACATCAGGTCGCCGTCGTTGAAGAGCGGGTTGCCGTCGCCACGCTCCTGGGCGTTCTGGAGAGTCGTTCCGAGATCGGCCTTCAGGTCGCGGAACGCGCGGGCGTCCACGAACATGATGAAGGTTTCCGAATCCTCGCCCACGGTGACGGGACGAATCTTCGGAGCAGCCTGCTCGGCGCGGGCCTTCGCCTTCGACACGACTTCCTTGGTCAGCTTCATGCTGGCGGTAATGGCCGCCAGGTCCGTCGCGTGCGTGGTGTACGCGCCGACCGTGCCGTCGCCGAACATGACGCGATCGGAGTTGGCCGCAAGCCAGGTGTTGCGCTGGCCGGCGGTTGCCGAAGCGTAAGCAACGCCGTTGATCGAGCCCAGCGCCGTGATGATGTCGGTGCGCAGCGCCTTCATCGCCCACAGCTTCAGCTGCTCCTTGGCCGCATCGCGAAGAGCGATCTCGGTCAGCTGCTGCTCATGGTCGGTAACGGCCACCGCGTGACGGCGGGTCGCAACCGAAATGGCGTGGTTGTAGTTCGCCAGCGCCTCTTCGTTGCCCTCGAGCAGCCCGTTGCCGGTGACGCCGGCACCCGCCAGCTCGCCGACCAGCGGGATGTTGATGGTCTGACCCGCCTTGCCGGTCAGCTCTTCCTTGAGGACGATGACGCTATTGGACGAGGTGCCCATGTAGCGCTTGAAGCGGTTGGCACGGACGTAGTTCGTGAAGAACTCGGTATCCCACCGCGAAACGATATTCGCGGCCGAAACGGTAGTAAGAGCCATGATGAAAGGTCCATCTAAGGGAACGCAACGTCATCGCGACGTGGCATTCGGGTTGGGTGGTCCCGGCCTAGCGGCCGAGGATTGCGTCAAGTGAGGGCGGTGCGTGGACAACCCCGCTTGCCGAGGCTCGCGAGGCCGGCGCATCCGCCAGCGTCTCAGGGATGATGGGTTCAGGTTTTGCGGGTTGAAGCTCGGCCATGAGTTCGGCCCGGATGCGATCCTTCAGGGCGTCGAGCGAGCCGACTTCCTGCAAGACCATCCAGGAGGCCGCCTTTTGGTAGGCGAACTCGGCCGGATCATGTGACCGCTGCATCTCCGCGATGAGCGCCGGGTTGTCCCGTGCCATCGTGGAGAAGGCTTCGAGCTTTTCGTCATAGTCGGCATGGGCCTTTCGGGCGAGCATTTCGCTCACGTCGATCCGCGCCTGGATTGCCGATTGCTGCGTCCAGCCCTGCGCCTCCTGCTGAAGTTCCCGCCGAATCTCCGCTGCCACCATCTGCCGGTAACGGGCAGGATCAGTGAACATCAGGTCATCGTCGATCGCTTCAACCGGCGGTTGTGGCTTCTGCTGCTGCTGGAATTGAGCGATCTGCTGCTCCAGCTGCTGCATCCGCGCCTCGGCTTCCTGCCGGCGGCGCCTCTCCCCGAGGAGGGCAGCGTGGTCCAACGCTGGTTCTGGCTTCTCAGGCGCTGGCGACTCACCTGTGGTTTCGCCCTTTGGCGCAAAGCGTCCCTTGTCATCGCGGGCCGGGCCTTTCGGCTCCTCCGCGACCGCTTCCGGGGTTTCCACCTCGGCGGCGGGTTGGGCTTCCGGGGTTTCGGGAGTTTCATGCTCCTGTGCCGGCTGCTCTGTGCCATTCAGAATGCTGTCCAGGTCTCCACTCATGCTTTTCCTCGTCATCGCCCGTGATACGGCGGCGACCCGTTGACGCCCGAAAGGCCCCGGCGACGGGCACGGCAGCGCATCCCCTTGCGAGGACGGCTGCAATCTCTTGATCTCGTTAGGCGGCTTCGCGCGGTGGGTTCTGCGCCGTCATCCGCTCGGTTACGGCCCGGAACTGGTCCGTCCGCACTTCCTCCGCCTTCAGCATGACCTCGGTGGCCTTGATCTGCTGCTCGACGGTCTTGTCTTCCGGAACAGCCTGCTCCTTCGGCATCAGCGCCGCTTGCGCCTGCGCCATGTTGCGGGCCGCTTCGCTCTGCGTCTTCTCGATCTGCGCCTGTGCGCCGGCGACCTGAAGTTCCTGCATCGGATCGGGCTGCGATTGCCCTTCCTGTGCCTTCTTCAGCATCTCCAGGAGCTTCGGCTTGTCACGCAGCGACGACGCCTGGATGATGAGTTCGGGCGGGATCGGCACAAGGCCCGTTGCCGCCAGCTTCGTCAGCTGCTCGAACTGCTCCATCTGGACCGTGGGCGTGTCCATCGTCTCATCGATCTGGATGTCTACGTCCAGCTGCGCCACCTGGTGCGCGGGCTGCGCCATGCTCGGGTCAGACGCGACTTGCATGGCGTACTGCTGTGCCGTCGCGCGGTCGATCTGCCCTTCCTGCATCGCCTGCTGAATCTTCCGCAGCGCCAGCGCACCCTTGCTGGTGTTCAACCCGACGAACTTGACGCCCTTCTCATCGTCCGTGGTGCGGACCCATCGCTCCTCGTTCCAATACTGGCGGATGCGGTTCCATATCTGCCGGAACAGGCGGATGTTGAAGTTGCGCAGCTGGTCAAGGAGCGGAGCAAGCTCGACCATACCGCCCTGCTGTAAGGCCATGATTGCCCGGCCCGACTGGTCCTGTCCCGCCTTGCCCTGAAGCGTGGCGTTGGGACCAAGGTTGTCGATCTCGCCCTTGGCCTCCTGCATTAGCTGGAAGTGACCAGCTACCTGGTCGTTGGTCGGCAGAACCTCGAAGTCGTCCTTTTCGGCGTGAACAATGCCGTCGGGACGGGCAAGCTCGGCCCTGATCTTCTCCGCATCCTGTGCAGCGCCTGGACCAACGCGGGTCTGGCGCATGGTCAACAGGTGCAGTGCCTTCGACCGGCGCTTGTTCACCTCGTCCTGTGGCGAGATCATGTCCCGCACGACGCCGTAGCGGTCGTTTTCCCGATCGACGTAAGCCGACTGGAAAATCAGCGGGCACTCGGGCTCGCCGTTCTCATCGGTGAACGGGATCGGCGCGGGCTCCTCGATGAACCCGGCCAGCGTCATCTTGCACCAATGCCACTTGCCGCCGACACGGTAGCATATGGTGACGATCCGCACCCGCTTGCGCTTGGAGTCGCCCCACAGCGCCCACTTGGGCTTGTCGTCGTAGGTGTCGGCGTTCGATGAGACCGGATTGCTCATCGTCGCTTCGATGTTGGCCTTGGCGTCGGGGAAGCGGGCAATCGCCTCCGCCTCGTCCATCCACGTCACATAGCCAAGGTAGCGGGCATCGGAGAAGTCCGGCTCGCTGCTGTGCGGGTCGTAAAAGCAGCGGTCCCACGGAATGCGCGTGACCTTCACGTCAACGCCCTGCCGACCCCTCTCGACGCTGACCTCGACCCCGCCGAAGCCCTCGACCAGCATGTTGTCCCAAACCTGGGAGCGCTTCATGTCGATGAGCTGGTCGTCAGCCACGTAGCGCAGGGCATCGGTCGCGGCCTGAGCCTCGTCCGCGTGAACGAACGTGCGCGGATAGGCCACAGGATCGGTGCGGCTCTGGCGCTCGAGGCCGCGCAGGAAGTCGATCTTGCGCTTGATGCGGTTGATGACAACTTCCGGCTGCTTGCGCTTGCGAAGAACCCTGCGCTCTTCCTCGGTAAGCTGCTTGCCGTCGTAATAGTCGCGGGCCTGCTCGGACTCACGGCGCCCGCTTTGCGACGCCTCCTCGGAAGCCTCGAACCAGCGGACAAGCAAGGCTAGATCGTTTTCCACGAATCCGCGTCCCCCTCATCCTTGGGCCAGTAGCCGTCGCGCTTCACCTTGGGGGCTTGCGGTGCGGGCTTGTATCCAGACCGGCGCAGCTCTTCCAGGGCGTAGCGGAGCGCGTCGATCGTGTGGTTGTTCTTGTCGTCCAGCACCGGGAGGATTTCCCCGGTGTGCTCATCCACCTTGTAGGCGTAGAGCGTCAGTTCCTCGATCACCTTCTGGCAGCGCGGGTGAACGATGATGTCAAACGAGCGCAGGAACTCCACGCCGTCCTCGATCGAACCCTGCCCCTTGATGGCGGGCACAATCCTGAAGCCCTGTCGCTTCATGTAGCTTACGGTTTCAGGCCGGGAACTGTCCGCCCGGATAATGAACTTGCGGCTGCCCTCTATCTTGTCGAACAGAGCAGGGGTGCGATCGATCTCGCATCCAACTGACCAGCTTTCCGCATCAACGAATAGAGTTCGTCCTGCGATGTGGCAGCGGACCAGCACCGTGGGATCGATGGCAAAGCCCCAGTCGGCTCCGAACCGATGGATGGCGTCGGCCGGCGTGTCGAACTCCTGGACCTTCCAGTTGCGGAAGACCCGCGCCTCGCTGTTGAGCGAATAATGACCGCCCCACACATGAGCAAACTTGTCAGGATCACGGCGCTGGTCGTCTTCAAGGTCCGCCCTCAGCTCTGCCGGTAGCCACGGATTGTCCGACCAGTTGGCCTCGACCACCACGGAGTCAGACGGCCTGTTCTCGCCTCTCAGCAGCACATCGACCGGATCGGTGGGCTTGGACGGGTTCCATGAGAACCACAGTTCCGAGCCCGGCTTGCGGATGGTCGGGCGGAGAAGATCGAGGCTGCGCTGACTGAGGCTCTGCGCTTCCTCGACCCAGGCGATGTCGAACCCCTCAAGCGACTTGATGCTGTCGCTGGTGTGGTTCTGCATGCCCTGAAAGATGATGACCCCGCCGCCCGGCGTCCTGATCTCCGCGTCCAGTATCTCGAAGCCGCTTACCTTGAGCGACTTGGTCTTGTCCTCGACCAGCAGCTTGACCGAGTTCTTGAGGGACTTCTGGACTTCGCGGACGCAGGCGGCTCGAAGGCCCGGCTGCATCACGCAGCGCTCTACCAGCATCTCCGCGAAGAAGTGCGACTTGCCCGAGCCGCGCCCGCCGTGAGCGCCCTTGTATCGAGCCGGGGCGAGAAGCGGAACGAATACTCTAGCGGTCGGGATTTGCAGGATCGACAATGGTTCGCTCGATCTTGCTGGTGGTCTCAACCGGGCCGCCGTCCTTGCCGGTCAACTCAGTGCCCTTGACCTCGCGCCAGTCTCTCGGGAAGCGAGCAGCCATCGAACGTGACCAGATCGACGCGTCGATGTCTTTCTTGAGCATTCCCGTGCGGCCGGCACGTTCCCACCACGCCTGCGAATGCTCCCTCGCCTGCGTGAAGGCTTCCAGAAACGCAGGATGCTCAGCGGGCCAATTCGTCTCCAGCGTATTGCGCGAGACGCCTATCTCGCAGGCCATCTCGACAACGCTCATGCCCTGCTTGCCGAGTTCGATCACCTTCTCGCAGTAGGCCGGGTCGTATGTGCTAGGCCGTCCCACGGATCACCTGTAATCCCGATCTGCGTTGTTGCACGGCTCACCGAGAACCTTGAAGCGAACCCATGCTGTCACCGTTTCGGATGAGCTGAGCTCTGCCGTGGCCAGTGCGTTGTGCGTTCCCTTCCTTACTCCGGTGACGAAGCAGGTTGCGTCCGTGTCTGCGGTGGAGAGATCGGAGAAGGTTACGCCGCCGCTGCCGTTGACGAATGTAAACGAGAGGATGTCATTGAGGCCGACCACTGGACCGAGCTTCAGGGTGAGCAGCCGGGTTTCGCCCTCGTTGATCGGCGGCGGGTCGGGGACTAGTTGCATTGAACCTTGAGGGCGCCAGCCGAGAAGATCGGCGTGACACCCACCTGCATGGTGACAGAAGAGTCGAGCGGGTCGGAGAGCAGCAGATTACCCGAACCCGTCAGAGACGTGCCGATGCCGAAGTGAGTGACAGGGCTTCCGGGATTGGCGGTGCAGAGCCCGAATGCGATCTGAGCCGCGTTGGACGCCTCGTTGCCACTGATAGTCCAACCCGTGCCGTCGCGGGCCACTGCCAACCGGGCATAGCCGGTGTAAGCGGTTTCGGCACTGGCCTGCGTTCCGGCCTCGCCGGGGTCTCCGGTGTGCAGGCTGATGTAGAAGGTCATGTAGGGAGAGGAGGAAGCGTTCTGCGCCAGGCTCGCAATGGTGGTGCCGTTGAAGATCAACTGGAGCAGTGCTGTTTCGAGGGCGTTGGTTGCGCTCATGGGGCACCTCTCAAGGTGAAGCTCTGGCTGAGCGATTTGAGGGTCATCGGTTGCGGCGGCGCCTGGAGGATGAAGTTCTGCGCCCGCGCCCGAAGAATGATCGGACGGCCACCGATGCGGAGAAAGCCCGAACCGCTGAATGCGGACCGGGCGGTTCCACTGATAGCCTGGTTGTAGTAGAGCGGACCAGAGCCGGTGAAGGCCAAGGTAGCCGTGCCGGACAAGTTGGCGACGATCGCCGCGACGACTGCACCGGACCCGGTGAAACTGAACGAGGCCGTCCCCGACATGGCGACCGTGAGCCCGATGCTTGCCGAGCCGGTGAACGTGAGTGTCGTGGTGGCGGCAAGGGCTACCGATACCGAGGCGATCCCGAACGGACCCCCGGAGATCGACCGGGAGCCGATCGGGCGCATCCCAAGCATTAGCGGAACACCTTGCGGAGATCGTTGGCGATCTGCTCGCCTTCGTGGATCAGTGACTCTGCCCGATCGTGAGAGCGGGACGGAAGCGTCATCTGCTCGGCCAATTGGTACAGGCGCGCGGACAGCTCACGGACCCGTTCGGCCCTGGTGAGGCAGTCCCGGCGCATGGGCGGGCTCCGATATGCGAGAAAGGCCAGTGTGCTTCAGGCGCACGACCGACGATGAGCACTATACCGAAATCGCGGGGTTCGTCAACTCGCGCCGTCACGTGCGCGAACGCATCATGCCGCGATCCGGTTCCGTCCGGCGCTGGCGAGAATAATCAGTCCTCGCACCGCCGCTGCCAGCCTGCCCCAGTCGTTCGCATCGGGAAAGCGCATCGACGGGACGATCCTTCCGCGCTTCAGCAGGGATTCCGCAATGATGGATCGTGCCCACGGGGTTTCGTCACCATCGGAATAGACCCCGATCATCGGGTCGATCAGGAGGTCTTCCAAAACGCTCCTCTCATATCCGGTTAGGGCTGCATCCATCCGGTCCCACCACTCGTCCGCCCGCGTGTAAGGCGGCTCGGCGTGGCTCTTGTCGGCGCGCTCGAACCGCGAGGTCTTGCAGGCCGAGCCCTTCATCAGCAGCAGGTAGCCGTCCCGCCAGCTCCGGCCGGCGTCGCGAAGATCTTGCGGGTCGTGGCCGTGACCATCCAGCAGCCCCAAGGCATGGAGCTGGCCGATGCCATCGCAGATGTCCTGGTCGATCGTTCCGTGGCGCCCGTCCGGCCCCTTGCTCGGCGTGATGAAGGCGAAGTCCTCGCGAAGGGTTAACACACGGTGGTTCGGCGTTCCCCGGTCCTCGCTTGATAGTCCCCGCATTGCCGCCTCCGCTGCCTTGTGTGCCTTCCGTCGTGCCGCTCTCGACCGTCTGCTTTGTGGATCACCCTTACGCCCCACTTGCCCTACTCCCCACCCCTTGTGAGATTGATGGCTATTCGGATTTGAGTGTGGATGCGCTCCCCTCAATGATCATGTCTCCCCTCTAGGGCAACGAAGCGGCGAAGCACGGCGATCTCCCTCGTCTGCGCCTCGATGATGCGGCTGGCCATGACCTTCATCTGAGGGTGATTTCCGTTGCGTAGCAGCCACTTAGACATTTCCACGGCGGTCTGGTGATGCTTGATCATCTCTGCCGCGAACTCTTTGTCAGCGCGATTGGACCGCTTAGGCTTGTTCATTCCGAGCATTCAGGTTCTCCTGCCGTTAACTGCGTCGTTCAACACTCAAATCCGAATAGCCAGATTGCTTGGTTTATGCTGCCTGTTCATCGGCCCAGTCGGTCCCGAGCTTTGGCGGTATCTCGACGCTGACCTTAAGCCCCTTCAGCGCAAGCCGATGCGCAAGCCGATAAGCCGCCGCCTGCCCGCCGAACTTCGCGTCCGCATCGCCGAACACGACCACCTCGCTCACCCCTTCAGGCGGGCTCCACTTGGTCAGCATCGTGGCATTGAGCGCGGCCCAAACAGGCAGCCCGAACCGCTCGCCAGCCTTCAGCGCGGTCTCGATCCCTTCCGCAATGCCAAGCCGCTCCCCGTGCATCGCCAGGCGCACCGCGCATCCATCGACCAACTCGCCCGGCATGAGGGCGCGGGGGTTGTCCATCTCGGCCTTGCGTCCGTCCGGGCGGAGGAACGTGCGGTGAAGCGTCACGCCTGCACCGTCCGGTCCCTGGACGCGCGCCAGCATCGCCGGACGGCAACCTGCCTCGAACGGCACCGGGCATAGGTCCAGGAACCGCAGTGCGTCCGTGTTCTGCGGCAGCGGGCAGCCTCGGTTGAACAGGTAGCGATAGACCAGCCCACCTTGCGCCACCCGTTCGGCCTTGCCCCACAGCTCGGCACAGGCGCGACGTTGATCCTGGGGCGAGCGCTCACGCCTTGCTGGATCGGGCTGGACGTTTCCGAGGATGCGATCCACCTCGGCCGCGGCGGTCTTGAAGTCCCAGCCCTTCCACTTTTCGAGGAGCTTCCAGCCATTCCCGGATGAGCCGCAGGCGCCCGAGCAGATCGCCGACCCTTCGCCGCCCTGATTGTCGAAGCGGAAGCGGTCTTTCCCGCCGCACATCGGGCAGGGACCATTCTTGCCCGTGAGGGCGTTGGGTGGGAAGCCGAGTGCACTCAGGATGCCCTTCCACTTGCCCTTGGCGAGGTCGTGCGTCCGGCCCCTCATGCCCGCGCCTCCCGCCGCTTGGCGAAGCGAATATCCTTCGCCTTGACGAACGAGAGGGTTTCCGGTCCCGCAATCCTGGGCTGGTGATTGAGCCCCTTCGGCCATACGCCAAACCGATCGCGGTAGCTGTGCGACACCCAGCCCTTTGACCGCCCGCGCTCGGCCGCGACGAACAGCAGCTCGGAAAAGAACCGCTGTTTCTCCTCCGGACTCACCTTGCGCTTGCCGGTGATCTCAACCAGCTCGCCGTCCTCGGTTTCCACGTCCGATTGCCGCACCGGCTCGAACCCGCACTTAGGGCACTTGCGAACCTTGGCGGGCTTCAGCAGGCCGCACGAGCCGCATTCCTTTGGCATCGGCTCGCCCTGCTCGGCGCGGGTCTTGTCACGCGGCTCCTTGCCCCCCTTCAGCCTGTCGTGCTGAATGTCGGTCACGAACCCGAGCCGGGCGTGATTGTCGGCATGGTCGAGTATCAGCGCATAATCCTTGCCCGGCGCCGTCCGCAGCGCCCGCCCGATCATCTGGACGAACAGCATCTCCGAACGGGTCGGCCGCGCCAGCACGACGCAGCGCACGTCCGCATCCACGCCGGTTGTCAGGGTGCCGACGTTGACGATGCCGGCGAGCGTTCCGGACTTCATCTGGTTGAACAGGATTTGCCGCTCGATCAGGTCAACGTGAGCGTCGCAATAGCCCATGCGAACCCCGGCCAGCGCGAACTGCTCCACCAGATGCGCGGCGTGTGCCCGGTTCACCGCGAACACCAGCGTGGGGAGTCCCCGCGCCTTCTCGCACCAGGTCGAAACGATATCCCCGGTCAGCCCGCCCATCGCGTCGGCAGCGCCAGCTTCGGCATAGTCCCCGTTCTGGATTTTCACGCCCGAGAGGTCCGGGTGGGATGGCGCGAACACCCGGAACGGCGACAGGAACCCGCGCTCGATCAGCTCGCCCATACTCACCGGCACCAGCAAGTCCTGCCAGTGCTCCGCCATGCCGCGCGCCCACGGCGTTGCCGACAAGCCGATGAACGCGGTCTTGGGCTCCTCCGCCATCCAGTCCTCGATCGCCTTGGACCGGCGGTGGCACTCGTCCACGATCACCACGCTGGCATCGGGACGGCGGCGGCGGACCAGCGTGTCCACCGACACAACCTGGACGGGCTGGCAGAGGTTCGTGCGGACGTGGTTGCCCTGCATCACGCCGATGGCGTCGATCCCCTCCGCCTCAAACGCGGCAATGGTCTGGTCGATGAGGGAGATGGCCGGGACGGTGAACGCCACCCGATTGCCCTTGTCGAGCGCGCCCTTGACGATCTCGGCAGCGGTGCGGGTCTTGCCAGCCCCGGTGGGCATTTGGAGGACAGGCCGCTTCACCCCGGAGCGAAGCGACTGGCGGAGCATCCCGATAGCCCTTAGCTGATGCTCACGCAGGGGCTTGGGCTCATGTCGGCCAGGCCCGGCGAACAGCCCGAAGTCGGCCAGCGCGCTCACTTGCCGCCTCCGGGGATGACCGTCAGGCCCTCGCGTGTGTGCGTGTAACCCTCACCTTTCCCTAACCTACCTTGGGACTGGCAACCTTCACCTTCACCCGCGTAGGGTTGCCCCGCCGTTGGCGTTCCGTTGCAACGGGGAGGCAACGGCTGTTCAACGCCCGTTGAACGTCCGTTGGAGTTGCGAGCCTTCGCCGATGCGATCCCGGCAGCCCGCTTTTGCTCGACATTCGCCAGTGCCTTGCCGAGTTCTTCCAGTGTGCGCTCGTGCGCAATCCGCCCGTCTTTCATGACGAAGCGCCGGTAGAGACGGGGCTTGATCGTCCGCCACTTCGCGAGCGAGACGCGCGCCAAGCCAGCTAGCTCGTGGTCATCGTCAGCGATCCATCCGCCGGCTTGCCACATACTCATGATGATGTGATCGAACGCGCGGTATTCCGTCGCGTCCATGCTCGCTGTTTCGGCGAACTTCTCAGCGATGTAGGTGGGCATCCAGGTGATGGCCTTGCTCATGAGGCTCAGACCTCCCTCAACAGCAGATCGGGGAACAGCGCTCGGAACAGCGCCTTGCGCAGCGGCCAGTCGCGCGCGGCCATGCCCTTGGTGTCCTCGACAACCCGGAGGGCTTCGCGGCGATCGGTGTAGGCGAAGTCGGCCTTGTATCCGACGCGCCGACCGTTATCGTGCTTCAGGACGGTGCCGTTGATCTCGAACCAGAACTGCGGTTCGACCTCCAGGCGCTCGATCTCCCCGGCGCGGAGCAGCAGGTGAAGCTCATCGCAGCGCCGCGCTTCACGCTTGCTCGCATAGGCATGGCCTGTCCGGCACGTCGTGCGCTTGGCTGAGTATTTGTTCCCCCCGCTCATGAGCTAGGCTGCCTTTGAGAGGGATGGACGGACTACACGCGTGTGTGTCTGGTCCTGTGTTGATGGGGGGAGGGTCACGACAGCATTGCCCCCGAGCTTCCGATCAGGCTCTGCGTAGGGTCTGGACGAATGCTGGTGAGGGCGCGGACAACGCGGGGCTCGACTGTCGGCCCACCTTCCGGTTTCAGGTGCGCCCGTGCCGCCTCACGAAGCGAACAGCCGTGCTTGTCGGCATGGCGAGAGAACAGGTATATGCACTCGTCACGCAGCCGCCGGCTGGCAGCCTTGATCGCGCTGTTGCGGTCCCAATCGGCTCCGACGCCTTCGCTGGTACGGTCGCGCACTTCCTTGACGCGGGGCTTGGCGCCCTCCGGGAGCATTCCACCGGGGTTGTCCAGCATGAACGCAAGCAGCCGTGCGCTAGCATAGTCGGTAATGCTCTGCCCCTTGCGGAGACGGGCCAGATAGTGGCCGTCGTTCATGGCTCCGATCCCGAAGGCCCGCTCGCTCATGCCGGTGCGCTGAAGGTAGGCGCCGATCTCCACGAGGCCGATGCTCACAGCGCCCCCGCAATGGCTTGAAGCGCCCTGCCACTGGTCAGCAGAACCGCCATGAACAGCATCCCGGAGACCGCGCCGATAAACCATGCGAGCTTGAGAGCTTCCCACTTGGCAGCAAGGGTGAGGAGGTTTCGGAGGCGGGTGCGGGCGGCGAGGCGGATCATGCGTCCACCTTCCGCTTGGTGCGGGTCAGGAGGGTGATGAACCCTTCTTCGCATGGTTCGTGAGTGTCAGGGCGGACCCTACGGAAGCGCACAGCACAGAACGAGCCGTCGGGGTTGGCGCTATTGCAGACCTCGGACAGAAGGACTCCGGCGCAGCGATGCCCGCCCAACCAGAAGCGCGGTCTGGTAACACCGACCACCCGATAAAGTCCGCCCTCTCGCAAGTGACGCGGAGCGTGGTTGCGAGGGTGGAACTTGTCTGCATTCACGCACACCGCCAGATCGCCCGGCTTCCAATCCTCGCTCATGCCCGGAGCCTCACAACCTTGGCCCCAAGCTCCGCCTTCTCGGTCGGGCCTATCTCCCGCCCTTCCTCGCTTTCGGGATGGTGGGCGCGCTCTTTCGCATCCAGGTATTCACGGCACCCGGACGACACATCGTCATAGTCGATCCCGACCGGAACCCGGACGATGGCGTAACCGTCTTTGAGGAGCAGGTTCAGCAAGTCGTCGGGAATGGCGCCCTGAAGCGCGTAGAACGCTCCGATGGGGAGTTCGGCCGGCTGCTTCTCCTCCGTCCCCCGCTCGTTGCCGGGGAAGTAGGAACAGAGCGTGGAATATGGTATGCCGCTGTCGAACGACACGGCCTTGAGCGAGATGCCGCGCCGGTCCAGTTCGCGCCGGATAGTGCGCTGGCGCTCGCGCATGATCGTAGAGCTGTCACGCATGATCGGGTTGCGCTCCGTCGATTATGGTGGGGAAATGGACAGCACCGCTCAGAAGCGCGGCCGGGCGCGGATCGTCGCTATTGGACCCGTCGCGAAACGGCTCCTCCGAAAGGCCGCGAAACACTCTGCCGAGCAGCGAAGAAAGGAGAGAGAGGAGCATCTAGCGGCGCTCCGCGATGGCGGTCAGAACCATCATCAGCATGAAGGCTGCGGCTCCGGCGTTGACCGCAAAACCCTTTGCGGCGAGCCAGACATTCGCCCCGAAGAGCGCGGACATGACGTAGGCGAATGCCGAGTGTTTGAGCTTGGGACGGGCGGAGGCAGCGAAGGGGACACGCGCCCCCGCCCGATCTGCGGCGTGCTCTCCGCAGACTTGTGATGGTGTGGATGGCCCCCCGCTCATGGTCAGAAGTCCAGCTCGCCAATGGCGATGAGGCTGATGAGCCCGAACAGCAGGGCGAGGATGAGGGCGTAGGTCGCGATCATGCTGCGCTCCGGGCTTGCTCGACCAGCGCCACGTCCGGGCTCAGGGTGGCCGCGCCTATCGCGCCCTCCGTCACCCGCTCGATCTCCAGCGCGACCGTGACCGAGCAGCGCTTGCCGCCCTCGATCTCGCTCAGATAGCCCTTGCTCTTGATCCCGAATGCGGCGGCGGCTTCTTCAAGGGTCCACCCCTTATCGGTGCGCCACTTGGTGAGCGGGGACTGTTCCTTTTCCATATTCAAGTGTTCGCACATCACGAACGCTTGCGCAAGCCCCTATGTTCGCACATACGGAAACGACTTTTGCAGGGGCATTCCGCACAATGGCCGCATGGCTCGGCGCGGCGTCCCTAAGCAGATCAACTGGTTCCTTCGGGAATGGATGGATCATCTCGACGTGAAGCAATCGGAGATGTGCCGTCGCACGGGCTGGTCGAAGGCAACCGCCAGCCAGCTCTACAACAACGTGCAGGATTACAGCCCCAAGCTGGTCAATGAGGCGGCTATGGCGCTGAACCTGGCACCGTTTGAGCTGCTGATGCGGCCGGAACAGGCGATGGCCTTGCGCCGCCTACGCGCGGACGCTCTCCGTGTGGTAGAGGACACCCGCGCGCTAGAACAAGCAGACGAGGATCGGCGCGCTACGGGTTAGTTCGCATTGTGCGAAAATAGTTGTTGACCGTCCGTTCGTGATGTGCGAACACGTCCCCACGCCAGACAAGCATGGCGAGGAGACGCAGATATGCAGCCACTCTACGCAATCCACCGGGACGCGACGGGCGCGGTCCTGACCGCTGGCAGCTTCGACTACCACTACAAGCTGCAAGACTGGCTTCGGTCGCTTGACGTTCGCGCTGGCGACAAGATCGAGTTCGGCGAGGTCGTTGTTCGCGATGAGGTTGCTCCCGCTCCTGTTGCGGAGGCGGTGTGATGGCGACGGTTGCCACCACCATAACCCGTACCATCACCATCGGCGACCTCCGCCCGCAAGAACTGGCGGTTCTGTTCTGTGGGCTGGATAGCTTAGGCCAAGCCGATTTCTTCGGAGAGGTTTGGGCCATCGCTCGCGAGTGGCCGGGGGCTGGCTGGTGTCAGCAGTCTTACGCAATCAGCGAGGCCCTTGATGCCGATGGGCGCGAGGCTATCCGCGTCCTCGCCGGCCACGCTCTTGCTGACGAGGCCTCGGCATGACCTCCCCCTCATTCCCCGCCCGCCTTGAAGCGGAAGCTCGTCTTGATGTAGCCGACGCCAGCGGTTGGTTCCAGTCCGAGAAGGCACAGGAACTGCTCGCCAAGATCGACTATCTGGAGAAGCTGTCGGATACCCTGACCGGGTATGGCCTGCTGGGCGTGGCAGAGCGCGCCGGGGACGAGCTTTCCGACCTCGAACTGGAGCTGGACAACCTCCGCTCCGCCGCAGTCGAGGAAGCGCAAGGGCTGCTCAACCCGCTCGGCGATGACAGCATCCACGACGACGACGCCTGTGAGGACATAGAGAACGGTGCGCCGTCCGTGTCCGAGGCGATCAACCTAGCGCGTCGTCAGAGGCTTGGCGACCGCTACCTGTTCAACGGTGGGCTTGCTCCGATGCGGTTCACCAGTGCGCATGGAGTTGCGGCGTGACGCCGGCCCGACCAGTGAAGGCCCTCAGCGAGATTGAGGCCAACCTTCCGGCAGAGCCGCCCGCCCTGCATCAGATCGCCGCGATGCCGTTCCCTGCGAGCATGGTCGCCATGCGGAAGTTCTACAACCCCAACTGGCACAAGCCGGAGCCCGAGGAGGGCGAAGTTGGCAAGTGGAAGGTCCGCATCAGCTACAGCTATCGGGAAGAGGAAACCGAGACCCTTGAGGTCGAAGCCGCCTCACAAGAGGAAGCCGAGAGCTTGGCAGAGGCCGAGTTCGATAAGCGCCACCGCTGGCTGGATGATGTCAAGATCGACGAGGTTGAGAGCGAGTTTCTTGGCGGCGCCGCATGACGCGCGCCACCCCCACAGACACCCCTGCTATTGAGGAAAGGGCTTCGAGATGAGTGACGCTCCGAAGCTGAAGCCGTGCCCGTTCTGCGGCAGCGCCGACATTCGCTCCGACTGCAATGGCGAGAACGACTTCGACGTGACCTGCTGGCAGTGCAGGGCTGGCACTATTGCGGTCGGCCCAACGGCTGAACAACGCGCACTGGCAATCGCCGCCTGGAACACCCGCGTCAACAGCCATGATGTGCTGGTGGAAGCAGGAGGCAGGCTTGCCACTGTCGCTTTCAATCTGGCGCAAAGTAACCGCTTGGACGAGCGCACCAAGGCTTTCCTGAAGGAAGCTCAGGAGAATTGGGACGCCGCCCTCGCTGCTGCGAAAGGGGACGCGTCATGAACGCCCCCCTCCTCCCCCACCGTCTTGGTCAGCTCACTCCGGTTGAAAGAACACGGAAGGTAGAGGGCTGGGCAAGGTCTGTTCGGCTGTTCGTGTTGCTGGTGCTGGTTCCGTTGGGGATCGGGTGCTGGCTGGAGGGGGTGCTGTGATTCCCCCGCAAACGGGGTCGGGCTGCCAGGCTTCGCCCTCAGCCGCCTCCGCCACGGCTCCGGCGTCTTCGCGGAGTGGCATCCCTAACGCGCTATGCGACTGCGAGCGTTCGCACAACGGCCTAGGTGCTGCCGGGCGGGTTTGCGACTGTTTGCCCGACCTGCACGCCTATGATGACTACGACGCGCCGGGCTGCGGTCAGTGCGACGGCGAGGGTTGGGTGCATGGCTGCTCATGGGAGTGGCAGTGCGACACCTACGACCCTGAATATGGCGAGTGCCTTTGCACAAGACGCTGCGAGTTCTGCAACTCGCCGAAGAGGGCCGCATGATGGATTTCGAGCGATACGCCGCTGAGAAGGCTGAGTTCTATGGCAACTCCGCTGTAGCGCTATTGCAACCCGTCGGCGCCGAGGGCGAGGCGGTGCGCACTGAGGCGACTGCCTTCGCTATGGGCTTGGCAGGGGCGGCGGTTAGTGCCTTGGTTGGCGCAGGAATGCGACCCGAGATCGCCGCCGCGTACGTGCAGCAGCTTGCCGCGATGACCGCGCACGACATTGCCGAGGGCGAAGGCAAGTGATGGCCGGGACCTCTCTTCCGGTCGGCATGACTTGCGGTCACTGCGTTCACATCGGCCGATGCGAGGCGATGTTTGGGCACGTTGAAGCCGACACATACTGTGACTGGGCTCCAAGCAGGTTTCGTCTCGCGTCAGCGATCGAAGCGGCGTCAGCCGGCTCGACCAAAGGCGAGAGCGCGGTCGGCGATAGCCGAGACGCCCAACCCGACGCTGCCTCAGAGGACTCCTCCTCAAGCACAACCGGCACGGTCGTTGAGGCCGATGCCCACTCTTCCACCAGGGACCCGGAGGGAGCCAATAACTCCCCCGGGAGTGATCGATGAACGCTGAGACGGCAATCAAGCCGAGCGGGCTGGAATTGTTGCGGGCCAAGTTCCCGCCCGACCAGATCAGCAAGCTCCCCAAGCCTACGAAGAAGGACGCGCCCAAGGGCCGCTGCAATGAGTGCGGCGGCTGGCATGGACTTCCCGCCGTCCACCTGGACTATGTCGGCCATGCGGCTCTGACCAACCGCTTGCTGGACGCCGACCCGCACTGGACTTGGGAGCCGGTAGCGTTCGATGATCGTGGGCTCCCCGCTCGCGACCAGAACGGCGGGCTGTGGATCAAGCTCACCGTCTGCGGCGTCACCCGGCTAGGCTATGGTTCGGCAGACGGCAAGAGCGGCGGCGATGCGATCAAGGAGCTGATCGGGGATGCGCTGCGAAACGCGGCCATGCGGTTCGGCGCGGCGCTGGACCTCTGGCACAAGGGCGATCTTCACGCGAGCGAGGACGAAGCGCCGGCTGGACCTCCAATGATTACGGCCGACCAGCGGCTCCAGATCGCCGCCCTCTCCGATCAGGCGAAGGTGCCGATGGACGACATTCGATCCCGCGCCAAGGTCAAGGACATTGCCGAACTAACCGAGGAAGCGGCGGCAAGCGTCATCAAGAAGCTCAAGCTCACGATCGACCAGCGCAGGCAAACCACGGTCGAGGACGTGCTGAATGACGAGGTGCCATACTGATGAGCGACACTGGCTCAATCGCGGTCAAACCGGTTCCAACACTTACTTCGGCGCAAGCGGACCGCTTCTGGAGCAAGGTGAGGGTCGGTGCGCCCGACGACTGTTGGGAATGGCAGGCCTACACCATGCCTCGCGGCTATGGGCAGCTGACGCTTAATGAGCGCGGATTTCTAGCGCACCGGGTTGCCTTTGCCTTGGATGGCGGAGACCCGGCGACAGCACTAGTCTGCCACCGCTGCGACAATAGACGGTGCTGCAATCCTCTCCACCTGTACGCGGGCACTCCCAAGGAGAACAGCGCCGACATGGTTCGGCGAGGCCGCAACCAAATGGCGGCAGAGCGGGCGCGGGCAAGGCGTGGCAGTCTATCCCCAACGGCCAAGCTTACCGATGCGGAGGTGCTGCGCGTCCGCCATTCGAAGGCTCCCGCAAAGGTCGAGGCTGCAAGGCTTGGCATAGCGAAGTGCACTGTAGAGCGCATCCGCTCGGGAAGAACATGGAGTCACCTCAATGGCTGACGTACTTCCAGCATCCGACCGGACCGTCACGTCCAAGGACAACAACCCGCCGCCTCCTACGCCTCTTGAAAGCGCCCAAGAGATACTTGCAGATCTCACGCTTGAAGGAGAGGCTTGGCTCGACGGCAAGCCTATCGAGAACCAGGCACAGGCCGACGACGTTGCCCGCCTGATTGACGCGGCGCGCAAGGCCAAGACAAAGTTCGACAACGACCGCAAGGCGGAGAAGAAGCCGCACGACGACGCTGCCAAGGCGGTGGACGCCAAGTGGAAGCCGCTCATCACGGACGCTGAGCGCATCGTGGAGATCGGCAAGGCAGCGCAGACGCCGTGGCTGATGCAACTGGAGCGAGAGAAGCGCGAGCGCGAGGAAGCGGCACGGCGGGAGGCGGAGGCCAAGGCGGAAGCGGCCCGCAAGCTGGCGGCAGAGGCGGACGGCTCCCTAGCCGCTGCGAAGGCGCGCGACGCGGCGATTGAGGAAGCGAAGCGCGCGGAAGCCATTGCCGCGAAGGCCGCTGCCGACAAGGCGGGCGCGAAGGGTGACGGCATGGCTCGCACCATCTCGCTCCGCACGACGTGGCGCTCTGTGGTCGAGGACCGTCGCGCGCTGCTCAATCACATCGCCAAGACGGACCCGGATGCTCTGACCGCATTTATCGAGGACTATGCGGCAAAGGCTGTTCGTGCAGGCGCTCGCGAGCTGCCCGGCGTGACCATCTATGCGGAGAAGGTAGCCGCCTGATGCGCCACTACGCCACCCCTCTACACAAGCGGCGGAAGGACTCCGCTCGGCTGGTCGCGCTCTACCACAGCGATCCCGAGTTTCGGCTGTCGCGCATCAATGCCGACCGGGCACGACGTGGACGCCCCCTCATTGCTTCGCTGGATGAGGTAGCGCGGGGCTGGTCACGCCGCCCGGTGCGCGAGCGGGGTGAGGCATGAACTTCCCCCGCAAAATCCCGAAGGCCCCCAAGCGCGCGAGCCGGTGGCGGAGCCAGGCGCACCTTGCCCACGTTCGTCGGCATGAGTGCAGCATGTGCGGCGTGGCTGGCCCGATCGAGGCCGCGCACGTTCGGATCGGCAGCGGCGCGGGCGTTGGCCAGAAGCCCGATGACTGGCGCTGTGTGAGCCTCTGCGGGACGATGGAGGGCTGCCACCACCGGCAACACACAGTCGGGGAAGCTGAGTTCTGGAAAGGCCGGGACGTGGAGGCGCTGATCGAGTTCTTCATCCGCACCTCTCCCCGCCGTGCGGAGATCGAGCAAGCCAGAAAGGAGCGCGGACATGCCTCATAGAGCCATCCGCTCAGCCGAGAACCTGGACGCGTTATGGCGGCTGTTCAGCGGGCTCAAGCTGCCCTTCACGGTCGAATGGACGATGGGCGAGAACCGCTCCGGTCAGCAGAACAAGCTGCAGTTCCTGTGGGCGCGGGAAGCCGCGGAGCAGCTCGGCGATCGCACGGCCGATGAAGTACGGCAGACGTGGAAGCTCCGTCACGGCGTCCCGATCATGCGGGAGGAGTCGCCGGAGTTCCGGGAGACCTACGACCGCCTCATCAAGCCACTGACTTACGAACAGAAGGTCAAGGCAATGGCGCTGATCGAGGTCACCAGTCTGATGAAGGTGCCGCAGATGATCCGCTACCTCGACACGATCCAGCGTGAGTGCGCCGAGCAGGGCATCCGCCTGACCGATCCAGACCCGGACCTTGCCGCATATCAGGCGCGGTACCGCACCAGCGACAAGAGGGCAGCATGACAGGTCGTATCGCATGGGAACGGAAGAACGGAGAGGTAGGATGACG
>ERZ1066122.844-NODE-844-length-29091-cov-9.994317_pt1 | contig 29091 bp, 28 predicted proteins | sample MGYA00382769_ERZ1066122 | MGnify/ENA primary metagenome ERZ1066122 (study PRJEB33369, sample SAMEA5778352) | biofilm metagenome | biome: Industrial cooling water; feature: Water cooling tower basin; material: Biofilm | place: United Arab Emirates | collected... | reverse complement strand
CGCCCCACCCGACCGCACCGGGCTGCCGCGGCGCATCGCCGACAGGAGGTCCTCCCGCTTGCCGGCAAGCGGCTCGCCATCGGGGGCATTGACGAACATCAGCCGCCAGTTCGCAGTCGTCTCGCACGCGGCGGCGGCGGGGGGAGCCAGCATTGTGGCTGCAAGCAGGAGAGCGAGTTTCATTCCGGTCCTCGGTTCGCGGGCGAACCGATTGAACAGCGCATCGTGCAAAACTCAAGCGGGACAGACGGCTGTTGTCGCAATTCTCGCGGCCCGCGTCGTGACCAAGGCACCGACGCTGGTTGTTCGGTTATGCGCGCACCCGGGCCGGGATCACAAGGCGTTCATCATCGCCGCGCTCGTGTCGTCGGCCGGCACGAACGTCTCGATCCGGACTGCGGCGAGTTCCACTTCGCCCGGCGATGCAAGATGGGACATGATCGACACGACCGAGAGGATGCTGCGATCGATCTCGTAGCGCTCGATCAGCACAGAAGGCGGCATCACCGGCGTGTATGCATGTCTGACGGCGGCAGGATAGGCTTCCAGCCTGCCCACAACGGGACCGATTCTCGGATCGGCCACGGCCTCGATGCGTAGGCGACGCAGCGTTTCCGGCACGACTTCTGCTGGATTGACCATCCATCGCGTCAGGCCCGCAGGATGAAGTGCGAGGTCGTAGATGTTCGGCCCCTTCGCCGGCGCCGTCGCGTGCAACAGATCCTCTCCCGGGGCCGCATGGGACAACAGCCGATGCAGTGCTCGGTTCGCGAAGATCAATGTCCCGTCAGGATCGAAGACATAGGTTGGCCACGGTGACAGCGTTGCGGCCAAACGTTCAAGAAATGCAGGATCGTATGCGACGGTGGCCGCCCGATCCGAACAAGGCACGAGCGCGGCGAGGAGCTGGCGTTGTTCCCAGCCGCGCAGCGCCAGCGCCGCCATCAGTTTTCGTAGGCTCGCGTCACCCGGCCTTGCCCGCCCGGTCTCCAGGAAACTGACATGGCGCTGCGACAGGCCGGCGCGAAGGGCCAATGCCTCCTGTGACCAACCACGATCACGGCGCAAGCGCGCGAGTGTGGACCCGAAACTCATTCAACCGCCATTTATGATGTTGAGGTAATTGTGTCGATTACCTTCTTTGCCGAAACTTCGGCACAAGGAGGACAGGCACATGATCGATATCTGGCGTACATGGATTGCGGCATTTGACCACGCTGTGGCGACGGGGGACTGGGAGAGCCTGCGCCCGCTCCTAGCGGAGGATGCGACCTACACGGTTTCCGGGGTCCCCTTTGCCTGCCACCTGGCAGGTGCGGACGCGGTGATCGCCGGATTCCGCAAATCCATCGAGGGCTTCGACCGTCACTTCGATCAGCGCTCGTGGTTCGGGGTCGGCGTTCGCGAGTTCGGTCCGGATGTGGTCGGCGCACGGGCGATGGGGGTCTACCGGCTGGGCGATCGGCCGCTGCTGCATTTTTCGGCACCCAGCCTTTGGCGATTTCGCGATGGCAAGGTATCGATGATGCAGGATTGCTATGATCTTGCCGAAGCCGATGTCCAGGCGGCTCTGAACTGGCTGGCTAACCATGCGCCCAACCTCGACGCCAGTTACGTTTAGCGCGGCCGCTCCGCAGGAACCGTCGAACGGATTACAACGGGGCGCCGGCTGCCGATCCAAGGTCGGCCATTCAAGAGCGCGCTGGAACGGTTCTGGTTCGCCGGTTCCGTTTGGCCGCCGCGCGAGCGCTCAGCTGCCGGGCCATGTGGGAGCAGGGTCGCGCAAGACCGTTTCGCTGCCGCCGAAGGCATAGGCAGCCATCGAGAGCGAGCCGTAGGACCAGCTGTCATGCAGTCGCACCGCGCCCGCGGCCTCGCCGCCGGCCCCCAGCGCAACGAACAGCGGCATGAGGTGCTCGGGGGTCGGATGGGCGGCGTGGGCGGTGGGCGGCGCGGCGGGAAACTGGCAAAGCGCCTCGCGATCGCCAGCGGCGAGCGCTTCGGCGAGCCACGCGTCGAAGTCCCGGGCCCAGGCGGGAGGCGGGGTGCCCTCAAGCGTCAGCGCGCCGAGATTGTGCACCGCCGCGCCCGATCCCAGCACCAGCACGCCCTCGCCCCGCAAGGGTGCAAGCGCGCGGCCGAGGGCAAGGTGCGCCGCCGCATCGCCTCCACGGATGAGCGAAAGCTGCGCCACGGGAATGTCCGCGGCGGGCCAGCCCAGCCGCAGCGGGACCCACGCCCCGTGGTCGAGCCCGCGCAGCGGGTCGGTGGCAAGCGACAGGCCCTGCGCCGCCAGCAGACCGGCAACCCGCCCCGCCAGCCACGGCGCACCAGGCGCGGGGTAGCCCAGATCGTAAAGCGCGCGCGGCCATCCCGCGAAGTCATGGATCGTCACCGGTGACGGGCTGGTGGTGATCGCAGGCGCGTGGCGCTCCCAATGGGCTGAGACCACGAGGATCGCCTTCGGGCGCGGCAGGGCAGCGCCCAGTTGCGCGAGGAAGCTCGCCGCTGGGTGTTCGGCGAGCGCAAGGTCGGGCGCGCCGTGGGAGACGAACAGACTGGGCAGCTTGGTCATGGCGCGCACCTCCTTCAGGCGGCGAAGGGCAGGACCGGGCCGACCGGCACGATCCCTGACGGGTTCAGCGCCTTGATCGAATAGTAGCCCTGCTTGATGTGGTCGATGCTCACCGTCTCGGCGATCCCCGGCAGCGCCAGCACGCGCGCCAGAAATTCGCTGAGGCGCGCGTAATCGGCGAGGCGCCTGAGGTTGCACTTGAACAGCCCGTGATAGGCCGCATCGAAGCGCACCAGCGTGACGAACAGGCGGATGTCGGCCTCGGTCAGGCGTGAGCCGAACAGGTATTCGCGCCCGTCCGACAGGCGTGCCTCCAGCGTGTCGAGCATCGCGAAGACGCCCGCCACAGCTTCCTCGTGCGCGGCCTGGGTGGTGGCGAAGCCCGCCTTGTAGACACCGTTGTTGAGCTGGTCGTAGAGTTCGCCCGCCAGCGCGTCGATCTCCCCGGCGATGTCGGCGGGGTAGAGGTCGATGGCCGCGCCCGTCAGGTGCCGGAAGGCGGTGCCCAACATGCGGATGATGTCCGCGCTCTCGTTGTTGACGATGGTGCCGCGCTGCTTGTCCCACAACACCGGCACGGTGGCGCGGCCGGTGAAGGCGGGATCGGCGCGGGTGTAGATCTCGTGCATGAAGCGCGCGCCCATCAGCGGGTCCTCGCCCGCGCCGGGATAGGTGCCGAAGCCCCAGCCCTCGTCGGTGAGGAAGGGTTCGACCACGGTCACGTCGATGATCTCCTCCAGCCCCATCAGTGTGCGCACCATCAGCGTGCGCGAGGCCCAGGGGCAGATCAGCGCGACATAGAGGTGGTAGCGCCCGGCCTCGGCGGCAAAGCCGCCCTCGCCGGTCGGGCCGGGGGCGCCGTCGGGGGTGATCCAGTGGCGGAAAGACGAGGTCTGGCGGATGAAGCGGCCCTGGTCGTCCTTCGCCTGGACGGGGTCCCACTTCGCGGTCCATTTTCCGTTGACGAGCATGGCGGGGGTCCTTTGTGCGGGGGGTTAGGGAGGGAAAGGGGGTGCCGGCCCGGCGCCGGGGGAAAGGTTGGCGCCGGACCGACAGAAGGGCCGGGTCAGGCCGCAAGGCTCCGCGTGCGTGCGTTCTCGCCCAGCGGCAGGCGCAGCGCATAGGCGCCCGCGCCGAGCAGCGCCTGAACCACCAGCGCGGCGGCCCAGAAGGCGGGGAATTCCCAGCCGCCGTTCTCATTCGAGAACAGCCAGCCATTGGGCCCGTGCACCAGCGCGATCGCGCCCAGCAGGATCGGCAGGGTGGCGAGCGCCACCGCGCGCACGCCCACGCCGAGGATCAGGGCGATCCCGGCAGCCGCCTCGGCGGCCATTACAAGGTAGGCCAGCGCGCCCGGCAAGCCGAGCGAGGCGAAGAAGCCCGCTGCGCCCTCGGGGGTGAACACGAAATACTTGAGGCCCGCATGGGCGATGAACAGCGCTCCCAGCGAGGTGCGCAGCACGAGCGCGGCCAGAGCGGCGCGATTGGTGTCGGTCATTGGTATCTCCATCGGTCAAAACATCAGTGCCGTAGCGAGGCCCTATCTGGCCCTGTGTGATGCGGAGATAAATCCGGCTTCTCAGACAACTCTATAAACACTACGTTGATAATATGGACCGGATCGAAACCCTGCGCGCCTTCATCACCGTGGTCGATACCGGCTCCTTCTCGCAGGCCGCCCTGCGGCTCGGCACCTCGCCGCAAGTGGTGAGCAAATATGTCAGGGAGCTCGAGGCCGAGTTCGACCAGCAGCTGCTCTACCGCACCACCCGCAGCCTTTCCCTGACCGAGGCCGGACGCGTCCACCTGCCGCGCTGCCGCGCGCTGGTCGAGGATTTCGACGAGTTGCGCGCCGCCGCCCGCGCCGAGGACAGCGAGCCGCGCGGTGAGTTGGTCATCACCGCGCCGGTCACCTTCGGCGAGCGGGTGCTGAGCGGGGTGGTGTCCCGGTTTCTCGATGCGCACCCACAGGTCGCGATCGAACTCAAGCTGACTGACCGCCGCCTATCCTTGGTGGATGAGGGGATTGACCTTGCGATCCGGATCGGCGCGCTCGACGATTCCAGCCTCATTGTCCGAAAGCTCGGCAAGGTGCCGGTGGTGTGCTGTGCTGCGCCGGCCTACCTGGCGCGCGCAGGACGACCCGAGCGGCCAGAGGATCTGGCTCACCACTCCGTCATTCTCGACACCAATTTCCGCGAACCCGGGCTCTGGAGGTTCCGCACCGAGACCGGTTCCGCCGCCGTGCGCGTGAGCGGACGAATAACGGTCAACAGCGCCGAAGCGGCGGGGCAGCTTGCCGTGGCCAGTGTGGGCGTTGCGCTGATCCCGGCCTATGTTGCCGCTGGGCCGCTGTCGCTGGGCCAGCTCGACGTGCTGTTCGAAGGCGGGGCCGATTACGACTTCGGTCTATATGCCGCCTACCTTCCCAGCCGGCACCTTGCCGCCAAGACCCGCAAGTTCATCGACTTTCTTGCCGACGAGTGGTCCGGCACGGCGGCATCTAGCCTGTTCCGATGAAGCAGTCTGTGTGGGGGCAACGGGCAAGCGCCGCGAATTCTGACGGCCGAAATCGGGCATGAGGCTTTTTCCTTTACACGTCCAATGCCTGCGTTTGGGCAGGCAGAAGACTTACTTGGTTCTGAATGGTAACGACCGCCTATGGGTCGAGAATTGAACGTCCGTTTTCAACCGAAGCCGGCACATCGCTATCAGGAATTAGCCTTGAACTCGCTGGCGACCCAGTCTCAATCATTGCCAAGCATCAACGACAGCGTCCGTTTCCAATATGAGTCGCTGAATGGCTTTCGGGATTGACCCGGACCCTGCCTCTGCGTGCAGGAGGGCGGAGAGTGACTCCATCCCTTACAATCTCAGCTCCCCTACTGGTCAGTCTGCGGCGGGCGTTCGAAGCGCTCATGCGGGCTGTTGCCGCACACGTCCTCAAGCCACAGGGCTACCTTGAGGCGTATCACATCTGACCAGGGCGCCGCCGGCGCGGCGGTGATCCTGGTGCCCTCGGCGTGCAAGGTAACCGCGTGGGCGCGCTATGCTGCTGGTATGCGGCGGCGTCCAACACCAGCGCGCCGGATCGAGCCCGCGTGTCTTGGCCGGGCCGATCCGCAACGGCACCTGCCGCGTCGCGCCGACAGTGCGGCCGTCCTCACCCATCAGCCCTGCTCCGATCACGAGGCGGTAGTCACTCACTGCCACCAGCGCCCGCCCAAGCGCGCGGTGGGCGGCGAGGCCCACTTGACCCGCCTTGGGGGGAACAGCAGCGTCAGCACCCTCCCATCGGGCGATACAGCCCGTCGGGGATGTCGCCCAACGGCCCAGCGCCACAAAGGCATCGCGATGGTGTTGCATGATTCTCTTCTTCGCCTTGCCCGGGCAACGCGGCCCTTGCTGTCGTGCTTGTCAGCGGAGCAGATGGCGCTGGGAGGCCCGAACAGAACGGCTGAAACCCGGTTAGGATCGTTGCGCCGAGCGAAACAATGGGCCTGGACTGAATGATCACCCTGGCTCCACGCGATCCTGCGCTGTGAACCAATTCGGCAAGCGACGCGCCATCGCAGCAAGCTCTGCAAAGCAATTCTCGGCCGAGACGCGTTAGCCAGCAACCTGAACGCGCAACCCGTGAACGGTTGCTCGTCGGGATCGCAAGGCACGGGAGTAGCGCGAAGGATTGGTTGATGAATGCCCCATTTCCCATTGCCGCTCAACGGTCGCCCTCGGCGATTGAGCTTCAGACGACCGAGGGGCAACGATGTGTCCTCGCGCCCCGGCCGAACCATGACATGATCATCATTCCCCGGACCGTAAGCGATCTCGCGGCCTTTCCGGGCGCTTCTACGAAGGTCAGCCTTGGCAGTGTGTTGTTCGTTCCGGCCGACACCTGCAGCCGTATTGGCTTTGGGGATGGTCACAGCGCGATTGCCCTCTCGGTCTGTGCCTCGCTGCGGCGAGGGGTGCATCTCCGGCTGCATCAAGGCCAAGGCACGGTGCTGACCACGGCGGTTATGTTCCAAGGCCAGCGCCAAATTGGCGAGATCCTGACCATGATCCGACGGATTGCCGCCGATACGACTGCGCGGCCTGACGAGGAATTGCACCTGTTGGTGGAACTGCTGCTGTGGAGCTTGGCCCGCGCGGCGATAACCGCGCCCAGACCACCCGCCGTCCGGCAGCCTCGGCTAGGCCGCGAGGACATCGAACGGATCGACCGCTTCATCGACGACAATCTCGAGGCCGGACTGCGCCTTCAGCACCTTGCCGAACTGGTGGGGATGTCGCGCTATCATTTCCTGCGCTGCTTCAAGCGGGCGACCGGGCTCAGCCCGCTGCAATATGTCCTCACACGCAGAGTGGACCGCGCGCAAGCTCTGCTGGCTGAGGGGCATGAGAGCATTGCCGAAATAGCCTATGCCACCGGCTTTTCCTCGCAAAGCCACCTCAACGCCATTTTCAAGCGCCACTTCGGCGTGACGCCCGGTGCCTATCGGCGTCGTGCGGCGGCCGGCGCCGATGCCGCCGCCCCATGCGGTGAACAGCCCTGTGCGCCAACGCACGCGCGTCAGCCGGTCGACCCGCAATTTCTTGCAAGACCAATCCCCTCGCTTGGGTTCAAGTCGCCGCATCCGGGCCTGTCCGGAGCCTGACGGAAGCTGGAGCTTTTCATGACCTATTCCTCCCGACTCGATCTGCCCCGCACCATTGCCAAGGCCTCGATCGCCTTGCTGCAGGCCCGCCTTGTCGATGCCATCGACCTCGAAGCTCAGATGAAGCAGGCGCACTGGAACGTGCGCGGCAGGGATTTCCTCCAGCTCCACCAGCTCTTCGACAATGTGCACAGCGTCGTCGAGGAGTTTGTCGATACCATCGCCGAACGCATCGCCGCGCTGGGCGGGGTCGCCGATGGCCGCATCGGCACTGTCGCTGCGACCACGCGCCTTTACGAATATCCGCTGGCGGCCCATGGCGGCGAGGCGCACCTCAAGGCCGTTGCCGCCTCGATCGGCGAATTCGGCAAGCTGGTGCGCGCCAATATCGACGAGGCTGCCGCTGGCGGCGATCAGGACACGGCTGACCTGTTCACCGGCATCTCGCGCGAGAACGACAAGCAGCTGTGGTTTGTCGAAGCCCATCTTGATCCGGTCACCTGACCACGCGCTGCTGTGCGGGATCGGGGTGCTGGGCCTTGGCCTGTCTACCACGGGCAGCCCCGCCCGCGCTGGCGATCCCGAGCCCCTTGCCGACGGCGCAGCCCCCCGGAGCAGACCTGTGGTGACGGTCTCGGGCCAGCTGCGCGAACGGGCCAGTTACCAGTCGGCGATCGAATATGACGATGCAGCGTCGACCGCCGGATGGTTCTGGACCCAGCGCGCGCGGATCACCGCCGATGCGCGGGTCGCCGACCGCCTGCGGGCCCGCCTCAGCCTCGTCAGCGCCCTGATCGAAGGCGGCGACGAAACCAGCCCGGCTGAACGCAACGTGTTCGATGTCCAGGAGGCCTTTGTCGAGATCGGCCCCGAGAACGCGTTCCTGCGGCTCGGACGGCAGGAAATCCGGCTCGGTTCGCAGCGCCTTGTGGCGGTGCGCGAAGGCACCACGGTGCGGCGCACCTGGGATGGCGCTCGGATCGCGGTGCGCAGCGGCGCGCTGGAACTCGATGCCTTCGCCTTGCGCCTCGTGGCGGTGGAGACAGGCGGCATCATCAACGACGGGCGCGACGAGGGCCGCAACCTTGCCGGGGTGCAGGCGGGCCTTCCGGCGCTGTCCGGGCGGATCGAGGCCTATTACCTCTATGCCGAACACGCGGCGCGCCGCACCATCGAAGGCACCGCCGACGAACGCCGCCATTCGCTCGGCCTCAGGGCGTCCGGCGCGCAGGGCGGCTGGTTCTGGGACTGGGAGGCGGTCTATCAGACCGGGCGGTTTGGGCGCGGCGATATCTCTGCGTGGACGCTGGCGACCAACACCGGATACCGCTGGAACGATCGCCCGCTGCGCCCGGAAGTGATGCTGTCCGCGAACGTCGCCTCGGGCGATGATGAGATCGGGGACGGAACCCTCGGCACCTTCAACGCGCTCTATCCCAACGCCAGCTATTTCTCGGAAAACGCGGTGCTGGGCCCGGCCAATTTCGTCAATCTCCACCCCTATCTGCGGCTCCATCCGGCTCCGGGGGTGCGATTGTCGGCCGATATCAACGCCTATTGGCGGGCGAGCCGGGCCGACGGGGTCTATGGCCCGCCCGGCAACCTCATCCGCAGGCCGGACGGCGCGCGGGCGCGGTTGGTCGATGTCTCGGTTTCGGGCGGGGCGGAGTGGCAGGCGAGCGAGCAGCTGCTGGTCAGCCTGGTGTTCACCCATTCCGCCCCGCAGGCCTTCATCCGCGCGACCGGACCGGCCGATCCGATCGATTTCGTCGAAGCCACAGTGCAATTCGAATTCTAGCGCACGCGGCGGGACTGCGGGCGATAACCGATTTGCATGGGCGGCAAATGGCTCCATGCTTGAACAGAGGTGAGACAATGATCGAACGCGTGATCGACAAGCGGGCGCACGACCTTGGCGGTGGGTTCGCCGTCGGGCGCGTGCTGCCCTTCCACGCCCGGCGGATGGTCGGGCCCTATATCTTCTTCGATCACATGGGCCCGGTCGAACTGGCGCCGGGGATCCCGCGCACCCTCGACGTGCGGCCGCATCCGCATATCGGGCTCGCCACCGTCACCTATCTGTTCGACGGCGCGCTGACGCACCGCGACAGCCTCGGCTATCATCAGGAAATCCGCCCAGGCGAGGTCAACTGGATGATCGCAGGCAAGGGCATCACCCATTCCGAACGCTTCGAACACGCCCGCGCGCATGGGGCGCGGATGCACGGGATCCAGGCCTGGGTGGCCCTGCCCGACGAGACCGAGGAGGCCGAGCCCGCCTTCTCGCATCACGCCGCCGAGGATCTGCCGCACTGGCAGGAGCCGGGGCTGTCGGGGCGGCTGATCGCTGGCAAGATCGAGGGCATGCGCGCAGGCACGCCGGTCCATTCGCCGCAGTTCTACTGCCAGTGGCGGATGCTGGCGGGCGCCCGCCGCCTGCTCCCGGCGGAATATCCCGAGCGCGCGATCTACGTCGTCGCAGGCGCGCTTGAGGTGGCGGGCCAGCCGCTCGCGCCCGGGCAGATGGCGGTGCTTGCCCCCGGCCAGGATGTCCCCGTTGTCGCTGTTCAGGACGCGACCGTGATGGTGCTCGGCGGAGAGCCGGTGGGGGAGCGGTTCATATTCTGGAACTTCGTTTCGTCGCGCAAGGAGCGGATCGCGCAGGCGGCCGAGGACTGGCGGCAGGGGCGCATGAAGCTGCCCGACGCAGACGATGCCGAATTCACCCCCCTGCCCGAATTCAAGGGGCTGTGACCGGCATGACCGCAATCGCCATCCGGCGCGAGGAACAGGGCCGCAAGGGCCGCTATATCGCCACGGTCGAAGGGCGCGAGGGCGAGGCCTATATCGCCTTCACGCATCGCCAGGCAGGCGTGATCAGCGCCGATCACACGGTCGCTCCCGAAAGCCTGCGTGGCACCGGCGCCGCGCTGGCGCTGGTCGAGCACATGATCGCCTATGCCCGCGCGCGCGGTTTCCGGGCGCTGCCGCTGTGCCCCTATGTCCGCGCGCAGTATCGCAAGCACCCCGAATGGGCCGACGCCTTCACCGTTCCGCCCGACTGGAAGCCCGAAAGTCTCGCCTGAGCCGCATTTATCGGGGCCGAGTTAGCCGCGATTGCGAGTAATGTGCGACCGCGCCGCTATGCGCTTGGCCGCGGACGCCGGTAGATGTTAGGCCGTTCGGGCTTGCAGGGGGCAGGCAAGGGATCGTCCATATAAGGATTGCCTTGCGTGCCCGAACTTGACACCACATCTCCCAATTCAGGCCTGACCGCCTATGACAGCGCCCGCTGGACGGGCGGCGTCCCGCGGGTCGACCGCGTCCACAACGCCTTCGGCATCTCCACTGTCCTGCAATGCGGGGTTGAGGGCATGGGCATGACCGAGGCTGACGTGCCGCCGAACGATTTCGCGGTCTCGCTGTTCCGCGTCGGCACCGGCGCGCCGGTCGATCGCCGGGTCGCCGACCGCGCCATGCGCAAGACCTACCGCGTCGGCGAGGGCACGCTGCTTGCCCCCGGCACCGACAGCTGGTGGGCGGTCGACGCCGCCAACAACGCCGGCTGGTTCCATGTCCATTTCGAAAAGGCGTTGCTCGCCGAGGTCGAGGCGGCGCACAACATGAAGCTCGAGACGGTGCCCGACGTCGCCGACCGGCAGATTGCCGCGCTGGTGAGCTTCATCTTCGAACTGGTATCGCACGCCGAAGACCCCGAACCGATCCTGTGGCAATCGCTTGGTCAGGTGCTGCTGTGGCGGCTGTTGCTGCTGACCGCGGGCAAGCGCCGGGGCGAAGATGCGCGCGGCGGCCTCGCCCCGTGGCAGGCCAAGCGCACGACCGAGTATCTGGCCGACAACATCGAACGCCGCGTCACCCTCGACGAACTGGCCGCCATCGCCCGGCTCTCGCCGTTCCACTTCAACCGCGCCTTTGCCAAGACCATCGGCATGCCGCCCTATCGCTACCAGCAGAAGCTGAGGCTCGAACGGGCCTGCGAATTGCTGGCCAAGTCTGATATGCGGATCATCGATATTGCCCTGGCGGTGGGCTACGAAAGCCCGCAGGCGCTGGCGCGCGTATTCACGCAGGCGCACGGCATCGCCCCCTCGCAATGGCGGCGTCGGCACGGGATGGGGTAAGCGGCGCGGCGGCGCAGGCATCACCGATTGCCGCAAGAATGCATAAACCGGCATGAAAGCACCCCCCGCCGCCCCGGAGGGTTGCCTCGCGCGGGGGTTCGACCATGCTCGACGCCCATGAGCATGGATGCCCACACTTTCCCTGCCCCGGCAGAGGCTCTCGCCCTGGCCGACCCGGACCCGCGGCCCGATGGCGAGCGGATCGCGCCCTGGCAGGTGCGCGCGGCAATTGCCCACATGCAGGCCAACCTCGCCCGCCCGATCACCCTTGGCGAACTGGCCGCGGTCGCAGGCATTTCGGTGTTCCACTTCTCGCGCGGGTTCCGCAACGCCATCGGGGAGCCGCCGCTGCGCCATCTGACGCGCCTGCGCATCCGCGAGGCCTGCCATCTGCTCGCCTCTACCGCGCAGCCCGTGGGAACCATCGCCCTGGCCGTCGGCTACCGCTCGCCCCAGGCCTTCGCACGGGCCTTCGAGCGGCTGTGCGGCTGCACCCCCAGTGCACACCGCCACCGCTCTGCAAGCGGCGCGGACTTGTCGCATTGCTGTAATGACAGGGTGGCAGGCAAGGAGGGCTGAGACTATGGAAGGGGGCCATGGGAGCGGTAAAATTCGAAGCGCATCTGGATTCCGAAGTGGTTGCCCCGTTCCTTGTCGAGCGGCGGATCGGAGGCGCTGGCGAACGTGATGCGGCGCCCGTGAATCTGGTGCAGCTGGCCCAGCCGCCGGGTGACTTTTCCGATCCACCGCTGCTCGATCTGGTCATCACGGTCGGGCTGAGCACCCACCGCACCTCCTATCGCAATGCCGATTATCGCTTTTCCGGTCAGGCCGTGCCGGGAGACTGGTCGGTGTTTGCGCGGGGCGAGGCCAATTCGATCGTGATCGACGATCCCAGCCGGTTTCTGGCGATCGCTGTCCCCGCAGCGGTGGCCGACCCGCTGCTCGACCGGCTCTGGCCCGGGCACGTCAACCAGTTCGAGCGCCTCCATTCGCGCCAGCGCGGCGGGATCCTGCCGCAGCTGATCGAACGGCTGTGGCTGCGCGCGGGGGCCGACGGCGATCCCGATGCGGGTCGCCTGTTCAGCGATGCGCTGATCACCGTGCTGGTGGGCGAGCTGATGCAGGCCGCGCAGGTGCCGGTGCGGTCGCTGCGCGGCGGGCTGGCCGGATGGCAGCGGCGGCGGGTGGCGGAATATCTCGACACCTATTTCGATCGCGATATCGCTCTTGGCGAGCTGGCCGCGCTGTGCGGCCTGTCGGACGACCATTTCGCCCGCGCCTTCAGGGTCAGCTTCGGGATGCCGCCCTACCGCTTCCAGCTGCGCGTCAGGCTGGAGCGCGCCAAGGTGCTGCTGGCCGATCCCGACATGCCCGTGGCGATGGTGGCGGCACTGGTCGGCTTTACCCGCGCGCAGGGGCTCACCCGGCTGTTCCTGCGCGAGCTCGGCATCACCCCCTTGCGTTATCGGCGGGAAATGCTCGGGCGCTGAGGGAGCCTCGCGGCGGCGGCGGCGGTCACTGGATCGCGTTGCGGAACGCGGTTGGCGAGCAGCCGTAATGCCCGCGAAACACCCGCGAAAACCCCTGCGCGCTTTCATAGCCGACCGCCAGCGCGACTTCGATCACACTCAGCTTCGGCTGGCGCAGCAAGGCGCAGGCCAGCTCCATCCGGCGCAGGAACTGCCAGCGGTGCGGCGAGCAGCCGACCGAGCGGGTGAAGGCCCGGTGGAGGTGGAATTCCGACATCCCGCAATGTTCGGCCAGTGCCTTCAGCCCCTTGGGCTCGGCGATCCCGTCCATCAGGAAGGCCATCGCCCTGCGCATCATCGCCGGGCTCAGCCCGCCGACCAACCGCAGTCCCGCCGTGCGGGCAGATCCGCTGATCCGCTGGAGCGCGAGGATAATCGTGACCAGCACCGAATCCTGCAGCAGCAAACCGGTCTTGCCCTCGAATGTGAGGGTCTGGCCGAGTTGCGGCATCAGGCTGGCGAGGAACGGGTCCTCGAACCCGCCTGAAAACAGCGGCTCCAGCTCTTCATGGGCACGCAGGCCGTGGCGACCCAGCAGCTCGCGCACCTCGATCATCGGGATCGCCAGCAGGCGCGCGACGTGGTGGTTCTCGACCGCGAACACCGACGGCGATTGCGGCGGGCTGAGGAAGAACGGGGTCTGTTCGCTCTGAAACCGGAACCGCCCGGCGCCGAAATCGATCGCCGCCGCGACCGGTTCACCGACCAGCGAGCACATCACCAGATCATCGCTGGCCCCGGTTTCGTAATGGCCCGCCGGCTGGTCGATCAGCAGGACATTGACCCCGAAGGTGCCGATCGTGGCGGCATCGCGCACGAAGCGGCCATGCTCGCCAGCCTGATAGCTTGCCGCAAAGCGATCACCGCGGCCGCGGCCGTGCTGTCGGGGCGAGAGGGATGGCGGTATCGTCACGATCGCGGACCCGATGCTGTCGGCGGAAGGTGCTTCATCATTCCGGCCGAATTGAGGCGGGTGACGATCCCGGTCACGCTTTGCAAGATATTGCGCATTGCATCCGGTGCAAGTGCTGGTGCCCTCGAACCGATCATCGCAGCGCGCTTGACCGCAATCTCGGTCCATCGGCCGCAAGACCTGCTGCGCGCGGGCTGCCGGGCACGGCTAGACTGCACCGCGCCGACCCTCACCAGCAAGGATCCCTCTCCGATGCTCACTGCCACCGCCGAACCCGGCTCCGCTCTGCTTTCGCCCGATGATCACCTGCTGATCATGATCGACCACCAGTCGCAGATGGCCTTTGCGACCAAGTCGATCGACGCGATCATGCTGCGCAACAACGCCGCCCTGGTCAGCAATGCCGCGCGCATCTTCGGTGTGGCGACAATCCTCACTACGGTCGCCGAAAAGACCTTTTCGGGCCCGATGTTCGACGAGATCAAGAGCCAGTTTCCCGGCCATGAGGTGATCGACCGCACCACCATGAACACCTGGGAGGACGAACGCATCGCGGTGGCCGTCAATGCTGCGGGCAAGGAACGGATCGTGCTCGCGGGGCTGTGGACCAGCGTCTGCATCGTCGGTCCGGCGCTGTCGGCGATCGATCAGGGCTATGAGGTCTACATCATCACCGATGCCTGCGGCGATGTTTCGGACGAGGCGCACGAACGCGCGGTGCAGCGCATGGTGCAGATGGGCGTGCGGCCGATGACGTCGCTGCAATACATGCTCGAACTGCAGCGCGACTGGGCGCGGGGCGAAACCTATGATCCGGTGGTTCACGCCGCGATCGATCATGGCGGGGCCTATGGCCTCGGCCTGATCTACGCCAAGACCATCCTCGGCGCCGACGCCCGCGAGGGATAGGCCCCGGCAGAGATTCGGGCCGTCGCGATGAAGATGCTCTCATCCCCATCGAAAACGCGCGGCGGTCCGGGCCGGCTGCGTGGCCCCACATGCAGCCGGCCCCTTGACGCTCACGATCCGCCGTCAGGAGGTTGCCGATGAAGCCCTATCTTGCCGCGCTGGGCGCCGGCCTGCTGGTCGGGATCATCTACAGCCTGCTCAATGTCCGCTCGCCCGCCCCGCCGGTGATCGCGCTGGTCGGCCTGCTGGGCATTCTGCTGGGCGAACAGATCGTGCCGCTGGCCAAGCGCGTCTGGCAGGGCCATCCCGAAGTGCTTGCCGAAACCTGCGCCGATTGTGCCGAGCACCTGCTCGGCCCGCTGCCCGCGCGCAAGGGCTTGCGGGACGAGCGCGAGGCATGAGCCTCATCGACCGCCGCAGTGTCAATGCCGGGCTGTCGCTGGCCGGGCTGATGCCCATGCTGAAAGGATCGCTGATGCCGGAGTCCGCAAGCGCTGCCGATCTTATCCTGGTGAACGGCAAGTTCACCACCCTCGACCGCGCCAACCCCGCGCCCCAAGCGGTGGCCATCACCGGCAACCGCTTTGCCGCGGTGGGGGAGCGCGCGGCGATCATGGCGCTCGCCGGGCCGGATACGCGGGTGATCGACTGCGGCGGGCGGCGGGTGATCCCGGGCCTGTGCGACAATCACATCCACGTCATCCGCGGCGGCCTCAACTACACCATGGAGCTGCGCTGGGACGGGCTCACCAGCCTGGCCGACGCGATGGCGATGCTGCGCGCGCAGGTCGCCAGGACCCCCGCGCCGCAATGGGTGCGGGTCGTTGGCGGTTTTTCCGAACACCAGTTCGCCGAAAAGCGCCTGCCTACCTTGGACGAGATCAATCAGGCGGCGCCCGATACGCCGGTCTTCATCCTCCACCTCTATGATCGTGCGCTGCTGAACGGTGCGGCGTTGCGGGCGGTGGGCTACACCAAGGACACCCCCAACCCGCCCGGCGGCGAAATCCGGCGCGATGCCGCCGGCAATCCCACCGGGCTGCTGATCGCCAGCCCCAACGCCGCGATCCTCTATGCGACGCTCGCCAAGGGGCCCAAGCTGCCGTTCGAGTACCAGCTCAATTCGACCCGCCACTTCATGCGCGACCTCAACCGGCTCGGCGTGACCAGTGTCATCGACGCAGGGGGCGGCTTCCAGAACTACCCCGATGACTACGCGGTGATCGAACAACTGCATGCCGACGACCAGCTGACGGTGCGCATCGCCTATAACCTATTCACCCAAAAGGCAGGCGAGGAGAAGGACGACTTCCTGCGCTGGACCAGCCAGAACAAATACCATCAGGGCGACGACTATTTCCGCCTGAACGGTGCGGGCGAAATGCTGGTCTTCTCGGCCGCCGATTTCGAGGATTTCCGCATGCCGCGCCCGGACATGCCAGCGAACATGGAGGGCGACCTCGAGGGCGTGATCCGCATCCTGGCTCAGAACCGCTGGCCCTGGCGGCTGCACGCGACCTATGACGAGACCATCACCCGCGCATTGGACGTGTTCGAGAAGGTCAACCGCGACTTGCCCCTCGAAGGCATCCACTGGTTCTTCGACCATGCCGAGACGGTCAGCGCCAAATCGATCGACCGGATCGCGGCATTGGGCGGCGGCATCGCCTTCCAGCACCGCATGGCCTACCAGGGCGAATATTTCGTCGAACGCTATGGCGCGCGCGCAGCCGAGGCCACCCCGCCGTTCAAGCGGGTGCTGGAGGCAGGGGTCAAGACCTCGGCCGGCACCGATGCCACCCGCGTGGCTTCCTATGATCCCTGGGTTTCGCTGAGCTGGCTGGTCACGGGCAGGACGCTCGGCGGGCTCGGCCTCTACCCGCAGCGCAACCTGCTCGACCGTGAGACCGCGCTCCGGATGTGGACCGAGAACACCACCTGGTTTTCGAACGAGGAGGGCAAGAAGGGCCGGATCGCAGCAGGGATGCTCGCCGATCTGGCGGTGCTCGACCGTGATTACTTCAGCGTGCCGGGGGACGAGATCCGTCAGATCACCGCGGTGCTGACCATCGTCGACGGCAAGCCGGTCTATGGTGCCGACGGTTTCGAAGGTCTCGCTCCGCCACTGCCGCCGGCCATGCCCGACTGGTCTCCGGTGAACACCTATGGCGGCTACAACAAGAACGCCTCCGATCCTGCGACGACTGCCCTCGCCAAGACCGCCGCTGCATCCTGCGGCTGCGCATCGACCTGCGGCGTACACGGCCACGACCACGCCGGCGCCTGGGGCGCGGCGCTGCCGGTGGCCGATCTCAAGAGCTTCTGGGGCGCGCTCGGCTGTGTGTGCTGGGCGGTGTGACGATGCTGCTGGAAGCCGATGAGGGGGCGTCCGACCGGGAAACGCCCAACTGGGCGGGATGGATCGCCCGGGCCGCGCTCGCCTCGGCCTTTGTCCTGAGCGGGCTGGTCAAGATCACCGACTTCGCCGGCGCCACCGCCGAGGTGCGCGCGCTGACCGGGCTCGAGCCCGCGCCGCTCGTCGCCGCCGCCGTGATCGGGGTGCAGCTCGGCGGGTCGGCGCTGCTGCTGATCGGCGGGCGGATGGCTGCGGTCGGCACTGTGCTGCTCGGCACCTTCACGCTCGCGGCCAGCATCGCCGCGCATGATTTCTGGAACGCCGATGCCGCATCCTGGGTGCGCCAGGCGACCACCTTCTGCGAGCATCTCGGGCTGATCGCGGGCCTCGCGCTCGCCGCCATGCTGGCCGGGCGCGACTGAGCCATGGCCGAGACCCGCCCCAGCCACGCCGGGCTGCCGCTGCTTGCAAGCCTGCTCGCCTTCCTGTCAGGCTTCGTCGATACCGCCGCCTTCATTCACATGCAGGGGCTGTTTGTCGCCCATGTCACCGGCAATTTCGTGCTGCTCGGCGCTGCGTTGGCCAGCGGCGGGACGGTGGCGGGCAAGGGCCCCGAAGTGCTGCAACTCGCCGCGCTGCCGGTGTTCGTGGTGGCCGCCATGCTGACCGGCGCGCTCGCCCTGCGGCTGACGGCGGAGCGCGGGCTGGCGGTGATCCTGTGGAGCGCGGCACTGCTGATGATCGCCGTGGGCGCCGTCAGCGCGATACTCGGCCCGGGGCCGTGGGACGGGCTGAGCGCGATGGTGCTGATCGCGGCGATGGGCATGCTCAACGCCGCGCACCGGCTCAACCCCGCGATGGGCCCGCCCTTTGCGGTGATGACCGGCAATGTTGCCGCGCTGGCGATCCGACTTGGCCAGCTTCTCCACCTCGCCCCGGCGCCCGCCGAGGGCACCGGGGGCGGCGCGGCCGAGGCCAAGATGCTGCGCGCGGTGACCGGCTTTGCGCTCGGCTGTGCGGCGGGCGCGCTGGCGCAGGTGTGGCTGGGCCTTGCCGCAGTCGCAATCCCCGCGGTGCTGGTGGCGCTGCGCCTCGCCTGGCGCGGCTAAAACGGTCAGGGGCGCGGGTCGGTCCGCAGCACGTCTTCGAGGCGGGTCCAGACCATCCCCGGATAGCGGTCATTGTCGAAGGGGGCGTCGAGCATGCCTTCGCCGGCGAACAGGTTGCGCATGTACTGCATGCCCTGCCAGGCCGGGTAGATTTCCCCTTGCGCACCAGGAGCGACCTTGCGCGCCACGCCGATGGTGACGCCGAGCGTGCCGATCGTCCCTGCGGGCAACACGCCATAACGCTTGCCGCGAACCCGGCTCACCGCCGCCGCAATGTCGCGCGCATTGACCCGCGCGCCGCAGATGTTGAGCACCCGCGGGGTGTCCGGATCCATCGCCGCGCGGGCGGTGTAGGCGGCGGTATCGGCGATGGTGGTGAAGTCCATCGTCTGGTCGGCGCTGCCCCAGTAGAGCACCCGGCGCAGGGAATGCTGGATGATCGGGATGGTCCCGGTCAGCATGTCCATGAACGCCCCATTGAGCACCGATGTCAGCCGGATCGGCCCGGCCTCTGCGCGGGTGCGGAAGGCTTCGCGCAGGTCGAGATTGCGGTTGGTGCCGGGCGGCAGCTTGCGGAAATCGATGGCGAAGTCGGACGGGATGAAGCGCGGCACGCCCGCCGCCACCGCCCCGTCGAGCAGCTGGCCCTGTGCCTCGAGGATCACCGGCTCAAGCCCGCTCAGCGCCGACACCACGCAGGCCGCATCGCGCAGGCTTTCGGCCAGAGCCGCGCTGCTGGCGAAATCGGCGTGGCGCACTTCGGCCGGCAGATGTGCGGTGCGGCCGGGCGCCGTGCCAGTGCGCACCAGCGCCGCCACCGGCGCACCCAGCGCGGCCAGTTCGCGGACGATGCGTCCCCCGAGGTCGCCGGTGGCTCCGGCGACGATGATCATGCGGCGAATGTCAGTCATGGCGCGAACTCCTGTTGGTGCCAGCGGTCACAAGCCTTCTAGCAAGGAACCGGCGATGGTGGTGTGCTGCGGCGTCCAGCCGAAGCGGGCGCGGGCGGGCGCGCCGTCGAACCACTGGTTCAGCAGCAGCGCGGGTCCGAACGGCCCGGCCTCAAGGGCGGCCTCGGGCGGACGCTCGACCAGCGGCAGGGCGAGCTGATGGGCAAGTTCGGCGGCGATGTCGGCGATCTGCGCGGTCCCGGCAGCGGCGAAGACCGGGCCGTCAGCGGGCGAGAGGGCTTCGGCGGCGAGCACCAGCAGCGCGCCCCAGTCGCTGACGTGGCAGGTGCTCCAGCTGACCGGCCCGGCGCAGGACAGCGCCACCCGTCCGGCAGCGCGCGCGGCGGCAGCCCAGCTCGAAGGGATGGCCGCCCCCGGCCCGCCGCCATGGACGAAGGAGCCGTAGACCCCGGCTGCGCGCTGGCCGCTGGCAGCTGCGTCCAGCACCAGCTGGTCGATCGCGGCACGCGCGGCGAGGAAGGGGGGCGGGGCGGTCTGCGCGGGGTGTGCAGGCGCGGGGCCGGTGGGCCCGAACACCAGCGATCCGCCATGCATTACGAAGCGCGCCTCGCCCGGAAGAGCAGCCAGCATCGCTGCGACAGCGGCGTGGTTGACCGGCTGGAACGCCGGCGCATCGCTCGCCGCGCAGTGGATCACCGCTTCGGCCGCGGCGACCGCAGGGGCAAGGCTGGGGGGATCGGCCAGATCGCCCCGGGCCGTGCGCAGGCCCTGTGCGAGCGCGGCGGCGGTCTCCTCGTCGGAGCGCGTCAGCACGGTCACCTCGTGCCCCCGACCCTGCGCCGCAGCCCGCGCCGCACCGCCGACATAGCCGCGCCATCCGGTCAGCAATATCCGCATGGTCTCAGCCCTCTGCCCGGTAGGGTTCGAGCTGGCCCATCAAGCCCGATCGATAGCGCACCAGCGCGGCCTCCGCGGCGGCGCGGCTCGCCATGCACAGCGACCCGAGCCAATGGACCGGCTGATGCAGCGGCTCGCCGGCAAACAGCACGATCCGCGCGCCCTCGGCACCGGCGGCGAGATAGAGCGAGCCGTCCGAATTGGGCACGATCGCGGTTCCGGCAACCCCAGTCCTCGCCAGGCCGACGCGCACTTCGCCGCCTTCGACCAGCGCAAAGCTGGCCGGCTGCGGCGTGCCCGGCCAGTCGAACCGGGCAAAGGGCGCGAGCGTCAGATCGAGCAGCGTCGCGGGCGAGGCGCTTTCGAGCGGGGAGGCGACGCCGCGATAAGTGCCGATCAGCACCCGCACCGCGCTGCCATTGCCGAGCGCCACGACCGGCACCGCATCCGCATCCAGATGGGCGATCCGCGGCGGATCGAGCTGGCGGGTCGCGGGAAGGTTGAGGAAGATCTGCAACCCCTCGACCGGGGCGGCAGGATTGGCCGGAATCTCTTCGTGGAGAATGCCGGCGCCCGCCGCCGTCCAGTGCAGCGCCCCCGGCGCGATCATCAGGTGCGCCCCGCGGCTGTCGCGGTTGCGCATCGTGCCGGGGCTTTCGGGCAGGACATAGGTCAGCGCCGAAAAGCCGGCATGCGGGTGCGGCGGGAAGGTCGGGGCGGCGATGTGGAAACGATCGACCGCAAGCCAGGGATCGGTGGCCGTCCCCAGCACGGACGCATCGATGCGCGCGGCGCGAAAGGTCGCTCCGCGCTCGTGCCGGGGGAGTGTGACGATGCGCGACAGCACCGGGGCAGCGCCCGGTTCGGCCGGCGGGAGGAGGATTTCGGCGGTCATCATCGACTCCACGACACAGGCATCTCGCCCCCCGTTCCCGATCCCCGGTTTAGACGCTTGCCGGGGCAGGGACGTGCAGGAGTTGCGCATCCTGTACCGCGCTTGCTGCGATTGCGGCTGCGGGCCGTTTTGGAGTCGTCCGATCAGCCGCTTCGTGCATTCTCGGGGGCGATGGAACAGATCAGACCCCTGCTGCTCGCCGCTGCCATGGTGGCGACCGCCGCCTGCTCGGCCTCCGCGCCGCCGCCTCCGCCGCCGCCTCAGGTGGCAGTGGCCGAGCCCCTGCAACGCAACGTCACCGACTGGGACGACTATGTCGGTCGGTTCGAGGCGATCGATGATGTCGAGATCATCTCCCGCGTCTCGGGCAATGTCACCCGCATCGCCTTCCGCGAGGGGCAGACCGTGGCCAAGGGCGCGCTGCTCTACGAGATCGACCCGCGCCCGTTCCGCGCCGCGCTGGCCCAGGCCGAGGCCGAGGTCGCGCGCGCCCGGGCCAACCGTGTGGTCGCCGAAAGCGAGCTGGCGCGCGCGGCGGAGCTGCTGCCGATGGAGGCGATCAGCAAGGAGGTCTACGAACAGAAGCAGGCCGCCGCCAAGGCCGCCGAGGCCGCGCTCGGCGCCGCCCGGGCGAGTGCCGAGGCGCGGCGGCTCGAACTCTCCTTCACGCAGGTGCGCGCGCCGGTCGCCGGCCGCGTCTCCGATCGCCGCGCGGCGCTGGGTGATTACGTCACCGCCGGGCAGACCGTGCTGACCCGGGTGGTCTCGCTCGATCCGATCTGGTTCACCTTCGACGGGGCGGAAAGCTTCTACCTCAAATATGTCCGCCAGGACGCCAGCGGGGAGCGGCAGTCCTCGCGCTATGCCCCCAACCCGGTCGAGATCCAGCTGGCCGACGAGGCCGAGTATCGCTGGCGCGGCAAGATGGTGTTCGTCGACAACGGGATCGACCCGCGTTCAGGCACGATCAAGGCCCGCGCCGAGCTCCGGAACCCCGACGGCTTCCTGGTGCCGGGCCTGTTCGGGCGCGCGCGCCTGCTCGGCTCGGGCACCTACAAGGGCCTGCTCGTGCCCGACGAGGCAGTGATCACCGACCAGACCCGGCGCGCGGTGTTCGTGCTGGGCCAGGACAACAAGGTCGAGATGCGCACGGTCGAACTGGGCCCGATGGTCGAAGGCCTGCGGGTGATCAGGCGCGGCCTCAAGCCGACCGACAGGGTGGTGCTCGACGGCCTTGCCCGGCTTCAGCCCGGCGCGGTGGTCAAGCCCAGCCCCAAGCCGATCCGCCCGCGCGCGAAGAACGAGGCGCCCGTCGCTCTGCCGATCACCGCGCCGCCCGCCGCCGAAGCCAAGACGCAATAGGGGCGCCGCTCAGTGACCTTCCCCCATTTCTTCATCAACCGCCCGATCTTTGCCGCGGTGCTATCGATCCTGATCGTGATCGTCGGCGCGATCGCCTATCCGGTGCTGCCGGTGGCGCAATATCCCGAAATCGCCCCGCCCACGGTGGTGGTCTCGGCCAGCTTCCCCGGCGCTTCGGCCGAGACGCTGGCGGAAACCGTCGCCGCGCCGCTGGAAGAGCAGATCAACGGGGTGGAGAACATGATCTACATGTCCTCCTCCTCGACCGGCGACGGTAATGTGGCGATCACCGTCACCTTTGCGCAAGGGACCGATGTCGATCAGGCGCAGGTGCTGGTGCAGAACCGCGTCTCGACCGCCGAACCGCGCCTGCCGGAAGAAGTGCGGCGCCTCGGCGTGACGGTGCGCAAGAATTCGCCCGACCTGCTGATGGTGGCGACGCTGGTCTCGCCGGACAAGCGCTACAATCAGCAATACCTGTCGAACTATGCGACCTTGCAGCTGGTCGACCGGCTGAGCCGGGTCGAGGGGATCGGGAGCGTGCGCATCTTCGGCGGGCGCGACTATTCGATGCGGGTGTGGATCGATCCCGACCGGGCGACCGCACTCAATCTCGATGCCGCCGAGATCGTCGCCGCGGTACGCGCGCAGAACGTGCAGGTCGCGGCCGGCGCGATCGGCCAGCCGCCCTACAATGCCGGGGGCACCGCGTTCCAGCTCAACATTCAGACCCAGGGCCGCCTCGTCACGCCCGGCGAATTCGGCGAGATCATCGTCAAGCGCTTCGACGACGGGCGACTGATCCGCCTGCGCGATGTCGCGCGGGTGGAACTGGGCGCGCAGGACTATTCGATCAACGCCTTCCTGTCGGGCACGCCCACGGTCGCCATCGCGATCTCGCAGCTGCCCGGCTCCAACGCGCTCGCCACGGCCGAGGCGGTGCGCGCCGAGCTCGAGAGCGCCAAGGAGGATTTCCCCCCGGGGCTCGACTACACCATCCCCTACGCCCCCACGAAGTATATCGAGGCCTCGATCGCGGCGGTCGAGGACACGCTGTTCGAAGCGATCGTGCTGGTCGCGCTGGTGGTGCTGGTGTTCCTCCAGTCGTGGCGCGCAGCGATCATCCCGATCATCGCCATCCCTGTCTCGCTGGTCGGGTCCTTCGCCTTCCTGCTGGCCTTCGGGTTCAGCCTCAACAACCTCTCGCTGTTCGGGCTGGTGCTGGCGATCGGCATCGTGGTCGACGATGCGATCGTGGTGGTCGAGAATGTCGAGCGCGTGATGGAGGAGGAAGGCCTCTCCCCGCGCGAGGCGGCGCACAAGACGATGGACGAGGTGTCGGGCGCGCTGATCGCGATTGCGCTGGTGCTGATCGGGGTGTTCCTGCCGACCAGCTTCATCCCCGGCATCTCCGGGCAGTTCTACCGCCAGTTCGCGCTGACGATCATGAGCGCGACGGCGATTTCGGCCTTCGTCTCGCTGACCTTGTCGCCGGCCCTCGCGGCGCTGCTGCTGAAGGCGAAGCCGCACCACGATACCCCGCCTGCACCCGGCATACGCGGCTGGGGGACGCGGTTCGCGCGCGGGTTCAACCGCGGCTTCGACCGCCTGTCGGAGCGCTATGGCCGGTTCACGGCGCGCAGCGTGCGGATGCTGGCGATCATCGGCATCGCCTATGCCGGCCTCATCGGGCTGACCGCCTGGCGCTTTGCCGACACGCCCTCGGGCTTCATCCCGGCGCAGGATCAGGGTTATCTGATCGCGGTGCTCCAGATGCCCCCGGGCACCTCGCTCGAACGCACCACCGAGACGCTGGAACAGGCCCAGAAGATCGCGCTCGCCAACCCCGCGACCGCCTCCACGGTGGCCTTCGGGGGCTTCGACGGGGCGACCTTCACCAACGCGCCCAACGCCGCGGCGATGTTCGTCTCGCTCAAGCCCAAGGATCAGCGCGCGGGCGCCAACCAGGTGCTGGGCGAACTCAACGGCGCGCTGCAGGCGATTACGGCAGGAACCATGTTTGTGATCCCGCCGCCGCCCGTGTCCGGGATCGGCACCGGCGGGGGCTTCAAGATGATGATCGAGGACCGCGGCGGGGCAGGCTATCAGGCGCTTGAGACGGTCGCTTTCAGCATGATGGCGGGCGCCAACCAGTCGCCCGGCATCGGCGGGGCCTTCACCACCTTCAACACCCGCACCCCGCGGCTTTACGCCGATATCGACCGCGAGCGGGCCGAACAGCTCGGCGTGCCGCTCCAGAACGTGTTCGCGACGCTGGCGACCTATCTCGGCTCGACCTATGTCAACGACTTCAACCTGCTGGGTCGCACCTTCCGGGTGACCGCGCAGGCTGACGCCCCGTTCCGCGAGAGCGCGGCCGATATCCTGCGGCTGCGCGTGCGGTCCGACAGCGGGGCGATGGTGCCGCTGAGCGCGATCATGACGATCCGCAACGAAGGCGGGCCCTACCGTGTGGTGCGCTACAACCTCTATCCGGCGGCCGAAGTGCAGGGCAACACGCTGCCCGGCTTCTCCTCGGGCCAGTCGCTGGCGACGATGGAGGGGCTGGCGGACAAGACCCTGCCGCAGGGCTTCGCCTTCGACTGGACCGAACTGGCCTTCGAACAGCGCCAGGCGGGCAACACCGGCAGCATCGCCTTTGCGCTGGCGGTGGTGTTCGTGTTCCTGTTGCTCGCCGCACAATACGAAAGCCTGGTGCTGCCGCTGGCGGTGATCCTGATTGTGCCAATGTGTCTGCTGGCGGCGCTGCTGGGGGTCAACCTGATGCGGCTCGACAACAATATCCTCACGCAGATCGGGCTGGTGGTGCTGATCGGGCTGGCGGCCAAGAACGCGATCCTGATCGTCGAATTCGCGCGCCAGAACGAGGATAATGGGTTGGAACTTCGCAAGGCCGCGCAGGAGGCGGCCAAGCTGCGCCTGCGCCCGATCCTGATGACCTCGATCGCCTTCATCCTCGGCGTGCTGCCGCTGGTGCTGGGGAGCGGGCCGGGCTCGGAGATGCGCCAGGCGCTGGGCGTGGCGGTGTTCTTCGGGATGCTGGGGGTGACGGTGTTCGGACTGATCTTCACGCCCGCCTTCTACGTCATCGCCCGGCTGTTCGGGGACTGGGTGGGCCGCCGCGTGAAGCGCCGCAAGCCCCCCGCCGAAGCCGAAGGCGAGGCGCCCTCGGCGCCCTCCGCCCCGGCGCCGGAGGCAGGGGCATGACGCGCGCGCTCCTGCCCCTTGGCGCGGCCACCCTGCTGCTGAGCGCCTGCGCCGTCGGCCCCGACTACGCCGTGCCGCCCCCGCCGGGCGGCCCCGCGCCGACCCTGACCGAGGCGGACGCCGCCGCGACCAGCCCGACCCCGCTCCCGCCGCAATGGTGGCGGCTGTTCGGCGATCCGGTGCTCGACACGCTGGTGACCCGCGCGCTCGATCGCAACACCGACCTGCGCGTGGCCGCCGCCAACTTGCAGCGCGCGCGTGCGCTCCTCTCCGAGGCGCGCGCGGGCAAGCTGCCGTCGAACACGATCAACGCCCAGTACATCCGCCAGCGGTTCGGCGGGCAGGTGTTCAATTCGATCGGCAACGTGCCCGTGGTAACCACCGATTTCTACACCACCGGGCTCGATGCGAGCTACGAGATCGACCTGTTCGGCGGGGTCAGCCGCGCGATCCGCGCTGCGATCGCCGACGAGCAGGCCGCCCGCGCGCAGGTCGATGCCGCGCGGGTCGCGGTCGCGGCCGAGACCGCGCGCACCTATGCCGAGGGCTGCGCGCTGGCGGTGCGGGTGGCGAAGGCCGAGGAGACCGTGGCGCTCGCCCGCCGCTCGCTGACGCTGGTCGATGCGACCACCAGGGCGGGCTATTCGGACCGCCGCGATCTGGCCGCCGCGCGCGCGGCGCTGGCCCAGGCCGAGGCGGCGCTGCCGCAGCTGGTGGCCGAGCGGCGCGCCGCGCTTTACGCGCTGGCCTTCCTGACCGGCGATCCGCCCGAGGACGTGTCCGAGGACGCCGCCGCCTGTGCCGCCGTCCCCGGCCTTGCCGCGCCGCTCCCGGTGGGCGACGGGCAGGCGCTGCTCGCCCGCCGTCCCGATATCCGCGTGGCCGAGCGCCAGCTGGCGCGCGATACCGAGCGGGTTGGGGTGGCGGTGGCCGCGCTCTATCCCTCAATCCGCCTGCTCGGCACGCCGTCCTTCGGCGCGACCCGGCCCGGCGATCTTGGCTCCTCGGCCAGCTTCGGCTTTTCGGTCGGCCCGCTGATCAGCTGGAACTTCCCCTTCAACGGCGCCGCACGGGCCCGCGTCCGCGCCGCCGAGGCCGATACCGAGGCGGCGCTCGCCCGCTTCGATGCGGCGGTGCTGGGCGCGCTTCAGGAGACCGAGCAGGCGCTCGCGCGCCTTGCCGGCGCGCTCGCGGCCGAGGCGCGGCTGGGCGAGGCGGCGGCAGCAGCGGCCGAGACCGCGCGGCTCACCGAGGCGCGTTACAAGGCCGGCAGCGACGATGCCTTGCGCCTGATCGCGGCGCAGCGCGAATGGCGCACGGCCGAGGCGGCCTATGCCGAGGCCGTTGGCGCGCGGGCCGCGGCGCAGGTCGGCGTGTTCCGCGCGCTCGGCGGCGGGTGGGAAAGCGATCGCGAGCCGCCCGGCCCGTGACCCTGCCCGCGCAGGCCGCCGCGCCATCACCCCCTGCACCCCCGGCCCTGCCTGACCGCGCCGGGTGCCTGCGTTCCCTTTGTCCTCAACCACACGAGTTCCTGCCATGCCCTTCACCCCCGATAACGCCGCCCTGCTGCTGATCGACCACCAGCTCGGCACGATGCAGCTGATCAAGACCGAGCCGCTTGCGCAGGTGCGCGCCAAGACCCTCGCGCTCGCCAAGGCGGCACGCATCCTTGGCCTGCCGGTGATCCTGACATCGAGCCAGGAGAACCGGGTGCAGGGCCCGCTGATGCCCGAACTGGCCGAAATCCTGCCCGAGGCCTTCTCCGCCCGGATCAAGCGCGAAGGGATCGTCAATGCCTGGAACGATCCCGCCTTCAAGGCGGCCGTGGAGGCGACCGGGCGGCGCCAGCTGGTCATGGGCGGGGTGACCACCGACGTGTGCCTGATCTATCCTGCGATCAGCGCGGTGGAGGAAGGGTATGAGGTGCAGGCCGTGCTCGACATCTCGGGCTCGCCCTTCGCGCTGTCGGAATACACTGCGCGCAAGCGGATGGAGCACGCCGGGGTCGCCTTTACCGCCGCCAACACGGTCATCGCCGAACTGGCGCAGGACTGGTCGACCCCGCACGGCAGCCAGCTGATCCAGCTGCTGTTCACCGACATTCTTCCGCCGGTCACCCCCGTCGGCTGACCCACCGTCGCTGCCGGAGCGTCATTTAGCAGGGTTTGCGAATATCTCGCGCGGACGGCGAGATTGGTTAGGTGCAGGGCCGGAGTGGTTGTAGTCTTCGATCGCTTGCTGGGGTGAGCGAGGGATCGTCACAAAGGATTGCCTTGCATGCCAGAGCTTCTGACTGCCCATACCACTTCGGGGATCGTCTCCTACGACAGTGCCCGCTGGAAGGGCGGTGCACCACGCCTTGACCGGGTGCGCCACGCTTTCGGCATATCCACATTGCTGCAATGCGGCGGCACCGGCCAGGGCGAGGTGATGGAGGTTGACGTGCCGGAGACGGATCACGCCGTCACGCTGTTCCGGATCGGCACTCAGGGCGAGGTCGATCGCCGCATCACCGGCACCCCGGAGCGCGCGACCTATCGCCCGGGCGAGGGCTGCCTGCTCGCGCCCGGCACTGACAGCTGGTGGACGACCGAGGACAGCAATAATGCCGGCTGGTTCCATATCCATTTCGCGCACGATCTCATCACCGAGGTCGAGGGCGTGCATAACGCGACGCTCGAAACCGTGCCGGTGGTGGCTGACCGCCATGTTTTCTGGCTGGTGTTGCAGTTCTTCAACCTCGCCGGCCAGAAGGACGAGCCCGAGCCGCTGCTGTGGCAATCGCTGGGTCAGGTGCTGCTGTGGCAGTTGCTGATGCTGACTGCGCAGAAGAGGGGACGCGATCCGACCCGCGGGGGGCTGGCCCCGTGGCAGGCGCGGCGCACCACCGAATATCTGGCCGACAACATCGAACGCCGCGTCACCCTCGACGAACTGGCCGCCATCGCCCGGCTCTCGCCGTTCCACTTCGCCCGGGCCTTCGCCAAGACGGTCGGCATGCCGCCCTATCGGTATCAGCAGAAGCTCAGGCTCGAACGGGCCTGCGAATTGCTGGCCAGATCCGACATGCGCATCATCGATATTGCTCTGGCGGTGGGCTATGAAAGCCCCCAGGCGCTCGCCCGCGTGTTCACCCAGGCCTATGGCGTCGCGCCGTCGCAATGGCGGCGGCAACACGCGCGCGCCTAGGCACGGGGACAGGTATCCACCCGAAATCTGCGTTTCGGCAAATGGCACGATTTCTGCCGCTAGCCCATGACGGTCGGGCAAACTCTGGATGTCAGCTTCTGAAAAGACCTGCCCATTAACTCATCGGCTCTGAAGGACAGGAAAGTCCCAGAACCCGTCGTTGAGTCTGCCTGACTGATCGCCGGTGAGCTGCGTGCCACCCAGGCTCCTGATTGGCCGCTTAAGGCGCCCGAAAAGGTTAGACATCATCCCTACAAACCCCGCAGAAATCCGTGAGCGCAGTTCGGGCGTTAGACAGTTCAACCATTTGAAGAAGCGAGATTGTCGATGTCCTTGCGGGGCATCCAGCCATGAGCGACTAACCCTGCGCGCCACGCTCTGCCCGGCGGCTGCGTTGGATAGGCGCCTCTGCCGG
>ERZ1066122.842-NODE-842-length-29344-cov-29.405920_pt1 | contig 29344 bp, 29 predicted proteins | sample MGYA00382769_ERZ1066122 | MGnify/ENA primary metagenome ERZ1066122 (study PRJEB33369, sample SAMEA5778352) | biofilm metagenome | biome: Industrial cooling water; feature: Water cooling tower basin; material: Biofilm | place: United Arab Emirates | collected... | reverse complement strand
CTTCGACGCGACGCTCGACGCCGACGCGCGGGCGCTGCGCGGCGCGCGCCCGACGGCGGTCAACCTCGCGTGGGCGGTCGACCGCGTGCACGCCGCGGGCGCGGCGCGCGACGCCGGCGACACGCCCGCCGCGCGCGCCGCCCGCATGTGGCACGAGGCGCTCGCCGTGCGCGACGAGGATCGCGCGATGTGCGACGCGATCGGTCGCCACGGCGCGACGCTCCTCCGCGACGGGATGCGCGTGCTCACGCACTGCAACGCCGGCGCGCTCGCCACCGCCGGCATCGGCACCGCGCTCGCCCCCGTCTACGTCGCGCACGCGGCGGGACGCACCCTCCACGTCTGGGCCGACGAGACCCGCCCGCTGCTGCAGGGCGCGCGCCTCACCGCCTGGGAGCTCGGGCGCGCTGGGGTGCCGGTGACGCTCTGCACCGACGGCATGGCGGCGTCGCTCATGCGCGCCGGCGAGGTCGACCTCGTCCTGGTCGGTGCCGACCGGATCGCCGCCAACGGCGACGTCGCGAACAAGATCGGCACCTACGGCGTCGCCGTCGCCGCGCGGCACCACGGGATCCCGTTCGTCGTCGCCGCGCCGACGAGCACCATCGACCCCGCCACCCCGGACGGCGACGCGATCGAGATCGAGCGGCGGCCGGCCGACGAGGTCCGCGCGCTCCACGGCCACGCGCTCGCCCCGGCAGGCGTCGCCGTGCACAACCCGGCGTTCGACGTCACCCCGGCCGCGCTCGTGACGGCGATCGTCACCGACGCGGGCCTGCATCACCCGCCCTTCGACTTCCGCGAGCGCCCCACGCCATGACGCCCCGCGCCGTCCTCGCCCTCGACCAGGGGACCACCGGCTCGACCGCGCTCGTCATCGCCGCCGACGGCGCGGTGCTCGGCCGCGGCTACCGCGAGTTCGCGCAGCACTTCCCGCAGCCCGGGTGGGTCGAGCACGAACCGGCGGACCTCGTCACCGCGACGCTCGACGCCGCGCGCGAGGCGCTGGCGATGGCGCGCACGATGCCCGCGTGCATCGGTATCACGAACCAGCGCGAGACGCTCGTCGTCTGGGAGCGCGCCACCGGACGCCCGGTGCACCGCGCGATCGTCTGGCAGGATCGCCGCACCGCCGACCGCTGCGCCGCGCTCGCGGCCGAGGCGCCGCGGATCGCCGCGCGCACGGGGCTCGTGCTCGACCCGTACTTCACGGCGACGAAGCTCGAGTGGCTCCTCCGCCGCGACGACGCGCTCGCGCGGCGCGCGGCCGCGGGGGAGCTGTGCGCGGGGACGGTCGACAGCTGGCTCGTGTGGGCGCTCACCGACGGCGCGGTGCACGCCACCGACCCGACCAACGCGTCGCGCACGATGCTCTACGACATCGACGCGCGGACGTGGAGCGACGAGCTCTGCGCGCTCTTCGGCGTCCCGCGGGCGATGCTCCCCGCCGTGCGCCCGAGCCGCGGCGACTTCGGCGTCGCGAGCGCCCGGCACTTCGGCGCCCCGCTCCCGATCCTCGGCGTCGCCGGCGACCAGCAGGCGGCGCTCTTCGGGCAGGGGTGCGTCGCGCCGGGGCAGGCCAAGAACACGTACGGCACCGGCGCCTTCATGCTCATGAACACCGGGACGCGCCGCCCCGAGCCGGGCGACGGGCTCCTGACGACGCTCGCCTGCGACGCGTCGGGGGCGGCGTGCTACGCGCTCGAGGCGGCGATCTTCATCGCGGGGGCGGCGGTGCAGTGGCTGCGCGACGGGCTCGGGCTCGTCCGGTCGGCCGACGAGACGGAGGCGCTCGCCCGCTCGCTCGCGTCGAACGACGGCGTCTACTTCGTCCCCGCGCTCACCGGGCTCGGCGCCCCGCACTGGGAGGCGGGGGCACGCGGGATGATCACCGGGCTCACCCGCGGGACGACGCGCGCGCATCTCGCCCGCGCGGCGCTCGAGGCGATGGCCTACGGCACCGCCGACGTGATGGAGGCGATGGCGCACCGGGGCGGCGCGCCGCTCGCCGCGCTCCGCGTCGACGGCGGCGCGACGGCGAACACCTGGCTCCTCCAATTCCAGGCAGACCTCCTCGGCGTCCCCGTGGAGCGTCCGGCGATGGCGGAGACGACGGCGCTCGGTGCGGCCGGGCTCGCCGGGATCGAGCATGGAGTGTGGCGGACGACCGACGATTTCGTGGCGTCGCAGCGCATCACCCGGATCGAGCCCGGGGCCGGGGGAGACGCCGCTCGCGTGGCCCACGCGGGGTGGCAGCGGGCCGTCAGGGCGGCCCTGACCTGGGCACGCGACGTGCATTGACGCTTGCATGACGCCATCCGTGCCGGGTATCGACGGGGGCGTCGGGCGACTCGGCCGGGTGGGTTGCAGGGCTTGCGTCACGGGTGCGAAACGTGCGTTTCTCGATCGTGCTGGGCTTCGCGTTCGGCGCCGGTGCCGGAGGTGACGGCTGGGTTTCGCCGGACAAGTGGCGCCACCTGCTCGCGTCGGCCGGGCTCCACTCGGTCACCTGGTCGGTGGCGCGCGCGGCGGGGGCCTCCCCGTCGACGGCCCAGGCGATCGCGATCCCGGTGGCGGCTGGCGTGGGGCTCGGCAAGGAGCTCCTCGACCGGCACCGCGGGACCCCGCACGACTTCAGCCATCGCGACGTGGTGTGGGACGCCGGGGGAATCGCCCTGTCGGTGATCGCCACGCGGAGCGTGGCACGGTGACGGATCCGGCGGGTTCGCCGGGAGGGATCGATGGGCGTATATTCCTTCGCGACAGGTGGAACGGGGCTCTACCCGTCCGGGTACTGGACCGTCGGCGGAGGACTGCTCATTAGCACGCCCGAACAGGGGGCGGAGCGGCGCGCGAATCTCGTGCTGCGAGCCCTGATCGACGAAATGCTGGACCGGGTGCGCGAACTGAACGGTGCCTCGTCGTCCATGACGGCCGACGAGCGTGCCCGCGCCGAGGCGGAGCTCGAATCCATCATGGCACGCGTGCGCCGGTATGCGGCGTTACGCGATCAGGCGACGTCGTAAGGCGTCGCCGCCCGAGCGTTCGCTGTCCCGGCGCCGCCATCCGCGACGCCGGTTCCTCCGGCAGATCCCATGAAGGCGCGCACCAAGTTCCTCATCGGTGGCTTCGTGATCCTCGGCACGGCGAGCTACCTCGCGGCCAAGACGACCACCGAGACGGCGACCTACTACCTCACGCCCGTCGAACTCAAGGCCAAGGTCGCGGCCGACGACGACTTCCGCGAGAACGGCGTGAAGGTCGGCGCCAAGGTCGTCCCCGGCTCGATCGTCCGCGCCCCCGGCGGCAAGGAAGTCGCCTTCAAGATGATGGACAGCACCGGGGCGGCCGTCTACCCGGTCGTCTATCGCGGCATCATCCCCGACACCTTCACCGATTCGGTCGACGTGGTGGTCGAGGGGCGCCTCGACGACCAGGGGACCTTCCAGGCGACCGTCCTCCTCGCCAAGTGCGCGAGCCGGTACGAGAACGCGCCCGGCAAGCCGGGTGAAGGGGGCTACGCACCGGGGAGCTACCCGCCGGGGGCGAAGCACCCGGCCGGCATCCCCAAGGGGCCCGCGGGCACCGCCACGCCGGCGCCGCAGACGTGATCCTCGTCGGTGAGCTGTCGCTCTGGGTGGCCCTCCTCATGGCCACCTGGACGGCCACCGTCAGCTTCGCCGGCGGCGCCACGCGGCGCGCCGAGCTGGTGGCCAGCGGCGAACGAGGGCTGTACGCGACCACGTTCTTCGTGCTCCTCGCGAGCGTCGGCCTCTGGACCGCGCTCTACACGCACGACTTCTCGCTCCGCTTCGTCGCGAGCTACACGAGCGCGAACCTCCCCAAGGTCTACCTCTTCACCGCCTTCTGGGCGGGGCAGAGCGGGTCGCTCCTCTTCTGGGCGCTGATCCTCGCCGCCTTCAGCGCGGCGTGCGTCGTCGCCAACCGGGCGCGCAACCGCGACCTGATGCCGTGGGTCACCGGCACGCTCGCGGTCGTGCTCCTCTTCTTCGTCGCGGTCATCTGCTTCGCGTCGAACCCGTACGAGCGCCTCGACTGGGTGCCGCCCGACGGGCGCGGGATGAACCCGCAGCTCCAGAACCCGGGGATGGCGATCCACCCGCCGATGCTCTACCTCGGCTGGGTCGGCACGACGATCCCCTTCGCGTTCGCCGTCGGCGCGCTCGTCACGCGCAAGCTCGACGCGCAGTGGCTCGGGGCGATCCGCCGCTGGTCGCTCATCAGCTGGTTCTTCCTCACCATCGGCCTGATCCTCGGCATGTGGTGGGCGTACGTCGAGCTCGGGTGGGGCGGCTACTGGGCGTGGGACCCGGTCGAGAACGCGCCGCTCACCAGCTGGCTCACCCAGACGGCGTTCCTCCACTCCATCATGATCCAGGAGAAGCGGGGGATGCTGCGGAAGTGGAACGTGTCCCTCGTCATCGGGACCTTCCTCCTCTCGATCCTCGGCACCTTCATCACGCGCTCGGGCGTGATCGAGAGCGTGCACAGCTTCGCGCAGTCGCCGATCGGCACCTGGTTCGCCGTCTTCCTCGGCGTGGTCTTCGTGGCGAGCTGCGTCCTCGTCGCCACCCGGCTGCAGGACATGGAGGCGAAGGCGGAGCTCGAGAGCATGGTGAGCCGCGAGGCCGCCTTCCTCTACAACAACCTGGTCCTCGTCGGGATCGCCTTCTCCGTCCTCTGGGGGACGCTCTTCCCGATCCTGTCGGAGTGGGTGCGCGGGACCAAGATCACGGTCGGCCCCCCCTTCTTCAACACGGTCAACGTCCCGCTCGGCCTCGGCCTGCTCGCGCTCACCGGCATCGGCCCGCTCATCGCCTGGCGCCGCGCGAGCGTCCAGAACCTGCAGCGCCAGTTCACGGTGCCGGTGCTCATCGGCGTCGCGACGGTCGCGGTGCTCCTGCTCGCCGGGATGCGCCACGCCACCGCGCTCGTCGCCTGCGGCCTCTCGGGCTTCGTGGTGGGGACGATCGGCCAGGAGTTCGCCAAGGGGATCGGCGCCCGGCGGCGCATGTACGGCGAGAACCCGGCGCTCGCGTCGGTGCGCCTCGTCGCGCGCAACCGCCGGCGTTACGGCGGCTACATCGTCCACCTCGGCGTGGCGATGATCTTCGCGGCCTTCGCCGGCTACGCGTTCAAGAAGGAGTACGACATCACGCTGAAGACGGGTGACGTCTTCCGCGCCCGCGACCCCTTCGGCCACGAGTGGAGCTTCACGAGCCAGGGGATCAGCACCTTCGAGCAGCTGAACCGGCAGGTGACCGCGGTCGGGCTGGTGATGACGCGCGACGGCAAGCGGCTCCCCGGCGTGCTCAAGTCGGAGAAGCGGCAGCACGTGGACAGCCGCGGCGTGCCGACCTTCGAGCCGAGCACCGAGGTCGGGCTCCTCGAAGGACACATGATGGACGTCTACCTCGTCTTCGCCGGGATGACGGGCGAGGACACGGCCGAGCTGCGTCTCTCGTTCAACCCGCTCGTCTGGTGGGTCTGGTACGGCGGGATCATCATGGCGATCGGCGGCCTGATCGTGATGTGGCCGCAGGCCGAGCGCGAGAAGCAGGGGGGCTACGTGACGACGCTCGCCCCCGAGCGCGCGCCCGGGGCGACCGAGCCGGTGCCGGCGGGGGTGGCATGAGCGAGGGGACGATGTACGCCCCCGCGGCCGCCCTCGCGCGCGTCGCGGGGCGCCGGGAGTTCCTGCGCGCGGCCGGCACGGCCGTCGCCGCCCTCGCGCTCGCGCCGGCGCTCCTGCGCGCGCAGGAGGCGACGCAGGGCCCCGTCGGCGCGAGCAACGTCGAGATGGACCAGTCGGCCTACAAGCCCGTGAAGCGGCCGCCCAAGGCGAACGCGGTGCGGCAGCTGACCGACGCCGAGCGCGACGTGATGGAGAAGGGGATGAAGTGCGCCTGCCCCTGCCAGCTCGACGTCTTCACCTGCCGCACCACCGACTTCACCTGCGGCATCTCGCCGGCGATGCACCGCGACGTCGTGGCGATGATCGAGGGGGGCTACTCGGGCGACGAGATCATCGCCGCGTTCAAGGAAGTCTACGGCGAGCGCGTGCTGATGGCCCCCGAGCCCGAGGGGTTCAACGTCGCGGGGTACCTGGTCCCCTTCGCGACGCTCGGCACGGGGGCCGTGGTGCTCTACGCGATGCTGCGCCGCTGGCGCGCGAACGCGGCCACGCCGGCGACGGTCGCCGCCGGCGCGATGCCCGCGGCGTCGCCGGTGCGCGTCGCCGGCGTCGACGCCACCGACGACGAGCTCCGCCGCCTCGAGCGCGCGCTCCGGGACGACGGCCGCTGATGGGCGACTTCCTCACCGCCCAGCAGGCGCCGCTCGCCATCGGGATCGTCCTCGCGCTCCTCGCGCTCGCCGTCGTCCTCGCGCCGGTGCTGGGCGCCGAGGAGGAGGCGGCGCGCCCGGCGCCGCGCCGCCGCGTCGACGCGCTCCTCCCCGACGACGTCGTCGAGGGGTCGGCGATCGTCGCCCTCCGCGAGATCGAGTTCGACCGCGCGACCGAGAAGATCAGCGACGCCGACTACGAGGCGCTCCGCCAGCGCTACACGGCCGCCGCGCTCGCCGAGCTCCGCGCACGGGACGGTGCCGTCGCCGCCGCGCCGGCGCCGAGCGCCGCGCGCGCCGAGGACCTCGCCGAGCGCATCATCGGCAAGTACAAGCCCGCCGACCGCGCTTGCGCCACCTGCGGCCCGCGTCCCGAGCCGGACGCGCTCTACTGCTCGACCTGCGGCGGCTTCCTCCCCGGCGCGTGCGACCTCTGCGCCGCCCCGGTGACGGCGCCGGGGGCGCACTTCTGCTCCGCGTGCGGGCACGCGCTGGCGGCGTAGCGTCTACACCAGCGCCGCCACGCGCGCGCGTGCGTTGCGGAGGAAGATCGGCGTCAGGACGAGGCAGAGCGTGATCCCGACGAGCGGGCCGCGGAGGAACTTCCACCACGGCAGCGGGACCTTGTAGGCCGCGGCCGCGGCATACCAGTACATGCCGGGGGCGAGCGAGACGGCGACGAGCATCGTCAGCAGGCCGGCCGCGACGAGGAAGAGGATTCCCTGCCAGGTCACCGTCTGGTTCACCGCGCTCTCCGCGTCGAAGCGCGGCTTCACGGCGCCGAGCCAGAGCGCGAGCGCCGCCTGCGCGAGGAGGAGCGCGCCGACCGTCACGAGGCTCAGCAGCGTGATGATCGGCTTCGTCGCGAGCAGGAGCGAGGTGAGCCCCACGATCCCGAGCGCGACCAGGAAGAGCGGCGCCGCGGTCGCGAGGTACTTGGCCGCGACGATGTCGTCGGTCGAGACGGGGGCCACGCGGAGCGTCGTCCACATCTTCCCCTCGGCCCCGATCGTCGGGAGGACGAGCCGGCTCGCGACGGCCGCCAGCACCATCCCGGCGAGGCCGACGTTCACGACCGGGAGGATGCTCGCGAAGACCGCCGGCAGCGAGCCGGTCCCCGTCGGGAGGACGCTCACGCCGACGACGTAGACGAGCACCAGCGGGACGAGCATCAGGAACTGGCTCCAGAGCTGCGCGTCGCGGCCGATCAGCCGCAGCTCCTTGAGCACCATCTCGCGCCGGAGCGGCGGGAGCGGGGCGAGGAGCGCGGCGAGCGCGCCGCCGGCGAGCGTCGGCGCGTGGTCGCCGCGGCCGGCCGAGCGGACCGCCGCGAGGCCGCGCGCGTGGACGGCACGGAAGGTCGCGTAGGTCGCGGCGACGGCCGCGAGCGCGAGGAGCCAGAGCCACGCGAGCGGGGCGGGGGCCCAGTAGCCGCGGAGCCACTCGTTGAGCACCGTCGCCGCCCACTCGGTGGGGAGCCACGGCGCGAGCGGGACGTCGAGCAGCTTCACGACCTCGCCGATCGCGCGCGTCCCGAGCTTGCTGAGCTGCGCCGGCTGCAGGCGGTACATGGCGACGACCGCGATCGTGCAGAGCGCGACGCCGCCGACGCGGAAGACGAGCTGCGCGCGCGCCGCCGGCACGAAGGCGACGAGCAGGTGGACGACGATGCAGCCGAGCGCCATCGCGGTGAGCCAGAGCGGGAGCCACGCCGCGAGCGCCACGACCGGCCAGAGCGGGCCGCCGCCGAAGGCGATGCCGTACGCGGCGAGCACGGGGACGAGCAGGAGGAGCGCGACCGCCCCGCCCTCGACGAGCACCTGCAGCGCGCGCGCGGTGAAGAGCGTCCGCGGCGGGACCGGCGCGGCGCTCAGGAGCTCGAGGTCCTTCGCGAGGAAGAACGCGGGGAGCGCGGTGACGACGCAGCTGAGGAGCAGCACCGAGCCGATGCTGAGGAGCCCCATCGCGAGCAGGCGCCCGGCGATCGCGACGCCGATCGTGTCGACGGTGTGCAGGTAGTCGAGGACGAGGAGCACGAGGAGCGTGCCGCCGCCCCACGTGACGCCGAGCGCCGTGAGCACGCCGAGCGGCCCGGCGGCGCCGCGGAGCTGCCGCTGGCGCCAGAGGGGGACGAGGAGGCCGCGGAGCCCGATCCCCGCGAACGTCGACGGGGGCGCGCCGTCGTCGTCGGGGCCGAGGAGCCGCGGGACGACGCGCGGGGTGAGGGCGGGGCGCGGGACGGCGGGCGCCCCGTCGGCCGGGACGGTCATGCGCGCAGCACCTCGGCCACGTCGCGCGTCGCCGCCTCGCCCGTGAGGTGGAGGAAGATCCGCTCGAGCGGCGCGTCGGGCATGCGGAGCCAGGTGCGGAGCTCGTTCACCGTGCCGCTCGCGACGAGCGTCCCGCGGCGCATGATGCCGATCCGGTCGCACGTCCCCTCGACCGTCTCGAGCGTGTGCGTGCTCATGACGACCGCGTTGCCGAGGGCGGCGTAGGCGCGGAGCATGTCCTTGAGGAGCCGCGCGCCGCGCGGGTCGAGCCCGACGAGCGGCTCGTCGACCAGCAGCACGCGCGGGCGGTGCAGGACGCTCGCCGTGAGGAGGAGCTTCTGCCGCATCCCGTGGCTGTACTGCTCGACGAGCTCGTGGCGCCACGTGTCGAGCTCGAAGAGCTCGAGGAGCTCGCGCGCGCGCGCCTCGACGGCTGCCCAGCGGAGGCCGTAGAGCGAGGCGCTGAAGCGCAGGAACTCCTCGCCCGTCAGCTTGTCGTAGACGTACGGGCGGTCGGGGACGAAGGCGAGGTGCCGCTTCGCCTCGACCGGCGATCGCGCCATGTCGACGCCGGCGACGGTGACGGTCCCGCGGTCGGGGCGGAGGATCCCCGACATCATCTTGAGCGTCGTCGTCTTCCCCGCGCCGTTGGCGCCGAGGAAGCCGAACACCTCGCCGGCGGGGACCTCGAGGTCGAGGGCGTCGACGGCGGTGAAGGTGCCGTAGCGCTTCGTGGCGCCGGCGAGGCGGATCATGGCGTCGGGTCGGGCGTCGGGGCGGACGACGGGGCGACGGCCGCGGCGAGCCACGCGAGGTAGGGCGCGGCGCCGTCGGCGACGGGGAGCGCGAGCAGCTCGGGGACCTCGTACGGATGGTGCCGCGTGAAGGCGCGTACGAGGTCGGGGAGCCGCCCGGGGACGGTCTTGAGGAGGAGGACGACCTCGCGGTCGTCGGCGATCGCCCCCTGCCAGCGGTAGAGCGAGCGTGCCCCGGGGAGCGCGGTGCCGCAGGCGATCACGCGCTCGTCGAGGAGCGCGCGCACGAGACGCTCGGCGGCGTCCTCGGAGCCGACGGTCGTGAGGACGACGGTCGCGGCGGCGGTGGGGGGCGGGGTGGCGTGCATGGGCGACTCCTCGGTGGACGCGGGACGGGTGTCGGGGGCAACCGGACGGCGCATGAACGTGGGCCGTCCGCCACGAACGCGGCGCGCGGCCCCGCGACGACGGCGTGGCGGGCGGAGTTGAACCCCGCCCCCGCGGGGGCGACCTTCCACCTCTTATGCCGGACAACGCGCTCATCGTCCGCGGAGCCCGCGAGCACAACCTCCGCAACATCGACGTCACCATCCCGCGCAACAAGCTCACGGTCGTCACGGGGCTCTCGGGATCGGGGAAGTCGTCGCTCGCCTTCGACACCATCTACGCCGAGGGGCAGCGGCGCTACGTCGAGTCGCTCTCGGCCTACGCGCGGCAGTTCCTCGGGCTGATGGAGAAGCCCGACGTCGACGCGATCGAGGGGCTCTCGCCGGCCATCTCCATCGAGCAGAAGACGGCGGGGCACAACCCGCGCTCGACGGTCGGCACGGTCACGGAGATCCACGACTACCTGCGCCTCCTCTGGGCGCGGGCGGGGACGCCGCACTGCCACGGGTGCGGGCGCCCGGTGCAGCGGCAGAGCGCCGCGCAGATCACCGACACGGTGCTCCAGTGGGAGGACGGCGCGCGGCTCGAGGTGCTGGCGCCGCTCGTGCGCGGGCGGAAGGGCGAGTTCCGCGAGCTCTTCGAGGCGGCGCGCAAGCAGGGCTTCGTGCGCGCGTGGGTCGATGGCGCGGTGATCGAGCTCGCCGACCCGCCGAAGCTCAACCGGCGCGTGAATCACGACGTGTCGATCATCGTCGACCGGCTCGTGCTCAAGCGCGAGGACCGCGGCCGCCTCGCCGACTCGGTCGAGACGGCGCTCAAGCTCGCCGACGGGCTGGTCGAGGTGGTGCGCGTCGCGGGGGGCGAGCGCGAGACGCAGCTGTACAGCGAGAAGTACGGCTGTCCGCACTGCGGGATCTCGCTCCCCGAGCTCGAGCCGCGCCACTTCTCGTTCAACTCGCCCTTCGGCGCCTGTCCGACGTGCGGTGGGCTCGGCGTGCGCAAGCAGGTCAGCGAGGAGCTCGTGCTCGGCGACCCGTCGCTCACGCTCCTCGAGGGAGTGGTGCTGCCGTGGGGCGAACCCGACGGCTACCTGCGCAAGGTGATCCTTCCGGGGCTCGCGCAGGCGCTCGGCTTCGACCTGAAGACGCCGTGGGGGCGGCTCGCCCCCACGGTGCAGCGCGCGCTCCTGCACGGCGTGCCGGCGGGCGAGGGGGCGGCGCCGGCGAAGCGCGGCGCGAAGGCGACGGCGGCGCCGAGCTGGGACGGGATCCTCGCCACGGTGCAGCGGCGCCACGACGAGACCGAGAGCGAGGCGATCCGCCTCGAGCTCGACGCGTACATGGTCGCCACCGGCTGCCCCGCGTGCCACGGGACGCGGCTCAAGCCCGAGTCGCTCGCGGTGACGATCGCCGGCGCGCACATCGGGCAGGTGAGCGCGGAGCCGGTGCATCGCGCGCTCGACTTCTTCCGCGCGCTCCCGCTCCGCGGCGAGGGGACGCCGGGGCTCGATCCCGAGATCGCGGGGCCGATCCTCAAGGAGGTCGTCGAGCGGCTGGGCTTCCTCGTCGACGTGGGGCTCGACTACCTGACGCTCGACCGGAGCGCGGAGTCGCTCTCGGGGGGCGAGGCGCAGCGCATCCGCCTCGCGACGCAGATCGGGAGCAAGCTGTGCGGCGTGCTCTACATCCTCGACGAACCGAGCATCGGGCTGCACCCGCGCGACAACGAGCGGCTGCTGAAGACACTCGTGCAGCTCCGCGACCTCGGCAACACGGTGCTCGTCGTCGAGCACGACGAGGACACGATGAAGCTCGCCGACCACATCGTCGACCTCGGTCCCGGGGCGGGGAAGCACGGCGGCGCGCTGGTGGCGCAGGGGACGCTGGCGGAGATCGTCGCGACGCCGGGATCGCTCACCGGCGACTACCTGAGCGGGCGCCGGCAGGTGGCGGTCCCCGCGGTGCGCCGCCCGGCCGACCGGGGGCGCACGCTCCGCATCGAAGGCGCGCGCGAGCACAACCTGCAGGGGATCGACGTCGACTTCCCGCTCGGCCTCTTCATCGCGGTCACGGGGGTGAGCGGGTCGGGGAAGAGCACGCTCGTCACCGACATCCTGCAGCAGGCGCTCTCGCGCCACTTCCACCGCGCCCGCGTGATCCCCGGGCGGCACGACCGTATCCTCGGCCTCGACCACCTCGACAAGCTGATCGACATCGACCAGTCGCCGATCGGGCGGACGCCGCGCTCGAACCCGGCGACGTACACGGGGGTCTTCACGCCGATCCGCGAGCTGTTCGCCGAGATGCCCGAGTCGAGGATCCGCGGCTACGGGCCGGGGCGCTTCAGCTTCAACGCCAAGGGCGGGCGCTGCGAGGCGTGCCAGGGCGACGGCGTGATGAAGATCGAGATGCACTTCCTGCCGGACGTCTACGTGCCGTGCGAGACGTGCAAGGGGAAGCGCTTCAACCGCGAGACGCTCGAGGTGCGCTTCCGCGGGCTCACGATCGCCGACGTCCTCGAGCTGACGGTCGAGGACGCCGTGGGGGTCTTCGAGAACCAGCCGCGGATCGCGCAGCGGCTGGCGACGCTGCGCGACGTGGGGCTGGGCTACGTGCACCTCGGCCAGAGCGCGACGACGCTCTCGGGGGGCGAGGCGCAGCGGGTGAAGCTGGCGACGGAGCTGAGCAAGCGCGACACGGGGCGGACGCTCTACATCCTCGACGAGCCGACGACGGGGCTCCACTTCGAGGACGTGCGCGTCCTGCTCGACGTGCTGCACAAGCTGGTCGACAAGGGGAACACGGTGCTCGTCATCGAGCACAACCTCGACGTGATCAAGACCGCCGACTGGATCGTCGACCTGGGCCCCGACGGCGGGGTGCACGGCGGCCGCCTCGTGGCGTCGGGGACGCCGGAGGAGGTCGCGGCGAACCCGGCGAGCCACACGGGGCGCTTCCTCGCGCCGGTGCTGCCGGCGACGCGCGGCGCGGGGCGGGCGGTTGCCCCGCCGCGGTCCGCGGCCGAGGTTGCGGCGCCGGCCTCCGCAAGGGCGCCGGGCCCGACGGCGGCGAAGGGGCCGGCCACGGCGTCGGCGCGCCCGGCGACGACGCGCGCGACGCCGGCCGCGACCACGAAGGGCACCACGTCCACGCCGAAGAAGACGACGCGCTCATGAGCCTCGCAGGGAAGACGCTCCTCATCACCGGCGCGAGCCGCGGCATCGGGCTCGCGATCGCGCTCCGCGCCGCGCGCGACGGCGCCAACGTCGCGATCCTCGCCAAGACGGCCGAGCCCAACCCGAAGCTCCCGGGGACGATCCACACCGCCGCGGCGGAGATCGAGGCCGCCGGCGGGCGCGCGCTCCCGCTGCAGTGCGACATCCGGCACGAGGAGCAGGTGCAGGCGGCGGTCGAGGCGACGGTGGCGCGCTTCGGCGGGATCGACGTGCTGGTCAACAACGCCAGCGCGATCGCGCTCACGCCGACGCTCGCGACGGACATGAAGCGCTACGACCTGATGCACGGCATCAACACGCGCGGCACCTTCGTCTGCAGCAAGGCGGCGATCCCGCACCTCGCGAAGGCGGCGAACCCGCACATCCTGAACATGGCGCCGCCGCTCGACATGCAGGCGAAGTGGTTCGCCGGCCACGTGGCCTACACGATGGCGAAGTTCGGGATGAGCATGTGCACGCTCGGCATGTCGGCCGAGCTGGCGCCGCAGGGGATCGCGGTGAACTCGCTCTGGCCGCTGACGGCGATCGACACCGCCGCGGTGCGCAACGTCCTCGGCGGCGACGCGATGGCGCGCATGAGCCGAACGCCGGCGATCGTCGCCGACGCCGCGCACGCGATCCTCGTGCGCCCGGCGCGCGCGTGCACGGGGCGCTTCTTCATCGACGAGGAGGTGCTGCGCGAGGAGGGGGTGACCGACTTCTCGTCGTACGCGGCGCCGGGGGTCGAGACGCTCGTCGGCGACTTCTTCGTCCCCGACGAGGTCTTCGCGCGCTCGTCGACGAAGGTCGTCCGCATGGACGCCATGCCGCGCTGATCGCGGGCGGCTCCGGGGTCCGGCGCGGGCGCGCGCGGGGAACGGCGCGGAGGACGCGGGAACAGCACTCTTCGACGCGGAGGGCGCGGCGGAAGGGCCGATGGTCGACACCGGGGGAACGGGTCGGCGTCCGTGCGCCCTCCAGCGAGGCCAATGGAATGGGAACGGCACGCGATCCGTGCGGTCATTATCGGCCGTAGCAGCATCGTGCCGCACCGATGCCGCAGGGGCGCGCGCATCGTCGAGACGTGTCCCCACAAGAACGACAGCGAGGGTGCAGCGACGCCGACCATGGTCCCCCCGTGCCGACCATCGGCCCGTCCGCCGCGCCCTCCGCGTCGAAGAGTGCTGTTCTCCGCGTCCTCCGCGCCGTTCCCTGCGCGCGTCGCGCCGTCTTCTGCGCGCCGTGACCCGTGTCAGCGGAGCGCGCGGAGCACCGGATCGAGGAGCGACTCCACGGTGACGCCCTCGGCCTCGCCCTGGAAGTTGAGCACCATGCGGTGGCGCAGCACGGCGATCGCCGTGTCCCGGAGGTCGGCGAGGTCCGGCATGGGGCGGCCGGCGAGGGCGGCGCGGGCTTTGGCGCCGAGGACGAGGAACTGCGACGCGCGCGGCCCGGCGCCCCAGCGCACGAAGCGCGTGATCTCGGCGGTCGCCTCGTCGGTGCCGGGGCGCGTGGCGCGCGCGAGGCGCACGGCGGCGCTCACGAGCGTCGGCGGGGCGGGGAGGCGCCGCACGAGCTGCTGCAGCGCCACGAGCTCGTCGCCGCGCAGCACCGGCGCGACCTTGCCGGCGACGGTGCCGGTGGTGGCGACGACGATGCGCTCCTCCTCCTCACGCGTGGGATAGCCCACGCGCAGCTCGACCATGAAGCGGTCGAGCTGCGCCTCGGGGAGGGGATAGGTGCCTTCCTGCTCGATCGGGTTCTGCGTCGCGAGGACGAAGTACGGGTTCGGGAGCGCGTGCGTCTGCCCCGCGACGGTGACCGCGCGCTCCTGCATCGCCTGCAGCAGCGCGGCCTGCGTCTTCGGCGGCGCGCGGTTGATCTCGTCGGCGAGGACGAGGTTCCCGAAGATCGGCCCCGGCACGAAGGTGAAGACGCGCTGGCCGGTCGCGCGATCCTCCTGCAGCAGCTCGGTCCCGGTGATGTCCGAGGGCATCAGGTCGGGGGTGAACTGCACGCGGCTGAAGCGCAGGTCGAGCGCCTGCGCGATCGTCTGCACGAGGAGCGTCTTCGCGAGCCCCGGCACGCCGACGAGGAGCGCGTGCCCGCCGGCGAGGAGCGCGGCGACGAGCGACTCGACGACGGCGTCCTGGCCGACGATGCGCTGCGCGATCTGCGCGCGCAGCGCGTCGCGGGCGCCGGCGAGGCGCTCGAGGAGGGCGAGGTCGTCGCCCGCGGCGGCGGGGGCGGTCACGGCAGCGAGAAGCGCACCGACGCGGTCGCCGGATGGTTCTCGCTGCGGAGGATGGCGGAGGCGACGTAGTCGCCGCGGCCGAGGGCGCGCTGCATGGTCGCAGCGTACCGTACGCCCTCGCCTTCATCAAGCAGGTGCGCCCGCATCGGCTGCGTGAAGAGGCGCCCCTGCGACCAGCGCCAGCGGACGCGCCCCTGCGCGTCGGCGATGACGAAGTCGACTTCCTGCCCGTCGGCGAAGCGCACCTCGTGGCGCTTGGCCCCGGTGTTGGTCGCCTCGAGCGCGAACGACACGGCGTCGCTCACGGGCGTGACGCGCAGCGCGAGCGCGATCGGGCCGCCGGCGCTCGTGGTGTCGTCGAGCGCCTGGCCGGTCGCGCTGGTGGCGAGCGGGGCGCCGGTGCCATCGACCCCGGCGAGGAAGGCGCCGCGGACGCGCGCCGTGGTATCGGCCATCGCGGGCACGACCGACCCGCACGCCGCGATGACGAGCGCGAGCGTGGCGATGGCGACGAGCGGACGACGGAGCGTGGACATCTCGGGGCGGCGACGACGACCGGCATCGGGACATGTCCCGTGCCGCAGGCGATGGTATCGGGCATGGTACCATCGGGCGCGGGGGGACGTCAACACTCGGCTGACGCCCGAGACCACGGATAAGTCACGGTCTCTCCGCAAGTTGCGCGTGCGTCCGGGCAACGGGCGCAATTCCGGGACCAGCCGGGTTCGCCGGGCGGCCCCGACGGTCGTCCCGGCGGCGTCCCGGAGGGGGGACCGCGACCCGCGCAGCCCCCCCGCGACCGTGGTCCCGGTTCGCTTGCGAAAAATTTCACAAGCGGAGAGATTCCCGCCCCGATGGCACCCTCGGGCGGGACCAGCGGTCTGCGATTGGCCGGGGCCGGGCTCCAGCTCGCGCTCACCCTCGTCGCCGCGCTCTACGGAGGGCAGTGGCTCGACCGGCGCTTCGGGACCGCACCGGTCTTCCTCTACCTCGGCGTCGCCCTGGGCGCCCTCGGAGGGATGGTGGCGCTCTACCGGCAGCTGATGGCCGCGGTGCGGGACGAGGAGTCGGGGCGGGGCGCGGGAGGCGACCGGTGATCCGGGCCGTCGTGCTCTACCTCGTCGTCTCGCTCCTCCTCGTCGGCGCCTCGGGCTGGGTGCTCGCGCTCGTCTTCCCGGGCGACGCCGGGCGGCAGGCGGTGCTGACCAGCGCCGCGGTCGCGCTCGTCGTCCAGCTGGTCGCGTTCATCCTGCTGCGGCTCTCGCGCGGGAAGAACGTCTTCGCGGGGTGGGGCGTCGGCGCGCTGCTGCGCTTCGCCGCCATCGGCGCGATGGCGCTGGTGATCGCCGGGGCCCTCGGCCTCGACAAGGACGCGGCGCTCGTCTCGCTGGCCGCGTTCCTCTTCCTCTCGATGCTCGTCGAACCGCTCCTCGTGAACGTATGACGCGTGCCCTTCGCCTCCTGACGGCGCTCGCCGCCGCCACCACCGTGCTCGCCGCGCCCGTCGCGGCGCAGGACCACGGCGGCACGCCGGCCGCCGCGCAGGCGGCCGAGGCCAGCGGCCTCCCCGCGCAGGCCGGCGCGCAGCGCCCGAACGAGCCGGTCGACATCATCACCCCGCACATCACCGACGCCCACGAGCTCGAGCTCCCGGGCCCGCCGCCGACCTTCGTCACCCACGTCCACCTCCCGCAGTGGGCGCCGGTGCAGGTCCCCGGCCTCGGGCTCGTCGACTTCTCGCCGACCAAGCACGTCGTCTTCATGCTCATCGCGGCGCTCTCGGCCGCGGCGCTCCTCATCGGCGTCGCCCGCGCGCACGCGAAGCACACGCACAGGGCGGGCGTCCCCAAGGGGTTCGCCGCCGGCATGGAGGGGATGGTCCTCTACCTCCGCAACGAGGTCATCCTCCCGAACGTCGGCCACCACGGCAACGGCTTCGTGCCGTTCCTGCTGACGCTCTTCTTCTTCATCCTCTTCTGCAACCTCTGGGGGATCGTCCCCTGGGGGGCGACGGCGACCGGCAACATCGCCGTCACCGCGACGCTCGCGATCATCACCTTCCTCGTCATCGAGATCGCGGGAATGCGCGCCAACGGCGCCGGCTACCTCAACACGATCTTCTACTGGAACACCGAGCTCCCGCTCGCGATGCGGATCCCGATGTTCCTCATCATGACGCCGATCGAGATCGTCGGGAAGCTGACGAAGCCGTTCGCGCTCATGATCCGCCTCTTCGCCAACATGACCGCCGGGCACATCGTCGTGCTCGCGCTCATCGGCATGATCTTCACGTTCAAGTCGCTCGCCAGCGGGGCGCCGTTCCTCATGGCGGTGGCGATCAACGTGCTCGAGCTGTTCGTGGCGTTCCTCCAGGCCTTCATCTTCACGCTCCTCTCGAGCGTGTTCATCGGGCAGATCCGCGAGGCGCACCACTGAGGTGACGCAGCACCCGCGGCGGCGTCCCGTGTGCGCCGTCGCGGCGACGTAGCCGGCCGGGTGGCCGGCGAACTCCCGCCGGGTCGCGAGACCCGAGGGCGGGGCGCGCGGCGGTGACCGCGCCGCACGGGGCACTCTTCCAAGGATTCGCGCAAGGATTCCCGCAATGTCGTTCCTCCCGCTCCTCCAGGACGCCGCCGCCGTCGCCGGCAGCAACGCCAAGGGCTTCGCCATGATCGGCGCCGGCCTCGCCGCCGGCCTCGCCGTGCTCGGCGCCGGCCTCGGCATCGGCAACATCGGCGGCTCGGCCGTCGAGGGCATGGCCCGCCAGCCCGAGGCGGCCGGCCGCATCCAGACCGCCGCGCTCATCCTCGCGGCGCTCATCGAGGGCGTCGCGCTCTTCGGCGCCGTCATCGGCTTCCAGATCGCCGGCAAGGTCAACTTCTGATCGCCGGGCCGACGGGGCGGCGCCATCGCGGCGTCGCCCCGCCGGTCCTCCCTCTCTCCGCGCGGCCGCCCCGTCGGCGTCGCGCGACCCAGGATCACCGATGCGCCGCGCCCTCCGCACCGCCGTCCCGTCGTTCGTGCTCGCCTCGCCCCTCCTCGCGGCGCCGGCCGAGCCCGGGAACACGAACCTGCTCGACCCGAACGTCGGGCTGATGTTCTGGACGCTCCTGATCTTCGTCGTCCTGCTCGTCGTCCTCAGCAAGTTCGCCTTCAAGCCGCTGCTCGCCGCCGTCGAGGCGCGCGAGGCGGCGCTCGAAGCGACGATCCAGCAGGCGCAGCGCGACCGCGAGGAGGCGGCGAAGCTCCTGGAGCAGCAGCGCGCCGCGCTCGCCGAGGCGCGCGCCGAGAGCAGCAAGGCGCTCGCCGAGGCCCGCGCGCTCGGCGAGAAGACGCGCGCCGAGGCGATCGAGCGCGCCAAGGCCGAGGCCACGGAGCTGCTCGAGCGCACGCGCCGCGAGATCGGCGCCGAGAAGGAGCGCGCGATCGCCGACCTGCGCCGCGAGGCGGTCGACCTCGCGCTCGCCGGCGCGGGCAAGGTGATCGGCCAGCGGCTCGACGGCGCGAGCGACCGCGCGATGGTCGAGTCGTTCCTCGCCTCGATGGCGAAGAAGGGCTGATGCGCGAGCCGACGATCGCGCGCAACTACGCCGAGGCGCTGCTCGCCCTCGCCCGCAAGGCGGGGGACATCGAGGGGTGGGGGAAGATGCTCGCCGAGGTCGCGCAGATGGTGCGCACCGACGTCGCGGTGCGCCGCTTCCTCGAGAACCCGCGCACCTCGGCGGCCGACAAGCGCGCCGTGCTCCGCCAGGCGCTGCAGGACCGGATGCCGCGGCTCCTCGTGCGCTTCCTCGAGTCGGTCGTCGAGAACCGGCGCCAGATGCTCGTCCCGGCGATCGCCGACGAGTACCGCGCGCTGGTCGACGCGGAGCTCGGGCGCGTGGCGGCCGAGGTGACGCTCGCCCGCGCACCGCAGGAGGGCGAGGTGCAGGCGATCGCCGACGCGCTGGCGAAGTCGATCGGCAAGCCGGTGGTGGCGACGGTGCGCGTCAACCCCGAGATCCTCGGCGGCGTGATCGTCCGCATGGGCGACCAGCTCCGCGACGGCTCGGTGCGGCGGCGGCTCTCGATGCTCCGCGCGCAGCTGGTGGCCGGCGCGACGCGCTGACCCCGCGGCCGGTGGCAGTGCGGGCGACCCGCCCGTAACCTTGGGCAGCACCCACGGCGCCGCTCCGCTGCACGCGGGGCGGCGCCGTCGCCGTCCTCCCCCGGCCGCGCCGTCCCGTGCCCCTCGCCCGTTCCTCCGCCCGCCGCCTCGCCCCGCGCGCGCTGCCGCTCGCCGCCGCGGCGCTCCTCGCCCCGGCGCTCGCCGCGCAGCGCCGCCCCGCGGTGCCGCTCCCCGCGCCCGGCGCCTACTTCCAGCAGCGCGCCGACTACCGCATCACCGCGCGGCTCGACGACAGCACGGGCGTGCTCGTCGCCTCGGCGCAGCTCGCCTACACCAACGCGTCGCGCGACACGCTGCGCGAGCTCTGGGTGCACCAGCACCTGAACGCCTTCCGCCCGGCGTCGCTCTGGAGCACGGTGGACGAGCGCGAGGGGCGGACGCGCTTCCAGAAGCTCGAGGAGCCGGCGTTCGCCTACGAGCGCTTCACGGCGCCGCCGACGGTGCGCGGCGTCGCGGCGCGCGTCGAGTACCCCGGCGCGCCCGACAGCACCGTGGTGCGCCTCGTTCCGGCGCGGCCGATCGCGCCGGGGGAGCGCGTGCAGGTGGCGTTCGCGTGGGAGGCGCGGCTCTCGACGGTGCCGCGACGGCAGGGGCGGAAGGGGCGCCACCACGACTTCGCGCAGTGGTATCCCAAGGTCGCGGTGTACGACCGCGGCGGCTGGCAGCCGAACGCGCTGCAGCCTGCGGGCGAGTTCTACGGCGAGTTCGGCGACTTCACGGTGACGCTCGACGTCGCGGCCGACCAGGTCTGCGGCGCGACGGGCGTCCCGGTCGAGGGCGATCCGGGGTGGGGCGCCGCCAACCGCGGGAGCGTCGCGCCGGTGACGCAGGCGCGGGCCTACGGGGCGGTCGCGCTGCCGAAGGGGCCCGCGGCGGCGCCGGGACGCAAGCGCGTCACCTTCCACGCGACCGACGTCCACCACTTCGCCTTCTCGTGCGACCCGGAGTACCGCTACGAGGGGGGCGCGTACGTCCGCCCGGCGGGGGCGCCGCGGATGCGCTTCCGCACGTGGGACACGGTGGCGGTGCACGTCCTCTACCGCCCCGGCGACGACACGACGTGGGGGCGCGGCGTCGCCGTGCGGCGCACGATCGACGCGCTCGCCTGGCTCGAGTCGCTCTACGGCCCCTACGGCTACCCGCAGGTGACGAACCTGCACCGCCTCGACGGCGGCGGGACCGAGTTCCCGATGATGATGATGAACGGCGGCCCGGGCGCGGGGCTGATCCTGCACGAGCTCGGGCACATCTACACCTACGGCATGCTCGCCAACAACGAGTGGAAGAGCGGGTGGATGGACGAGGGGTTCACGAGCTACCAGGAGTCGATGCGCGCCGGCGACACGCGGGCCGACAGCGCGGTGGCGCGTCGCGCCCGCGACCCGCGCGCGATGGCGGCGGCGACGCCCGACACGGTTGCCCGCGTCTGGGAAGCCGCCTTCGCCGGCCCACGCGCCCGGCCGATGGGGACGAACGCGAAGGACTTCGCGAACTTCATGCAGTACAACGTCATGGTCTACCTGCGGGCCGAGCAGATGTACGGCCAGCTGCGCGACGCCATTGGCGACACCGCGTTCCGCGCCTTCACGCGCGACTACTACGCGACGAACGCCTTCCGCCACGTCGAGGCGGCCGACATGCGCGCCGCGGCCGAGCGCGCCGCGGGGCGCCCGCTCGACTGGTTCTTCGCGCAGTGGGTCGACTCGACCGGCGTGCAGCGGTACCGGCTCGCCGACCATGCCGTGCGGCGCGACGGTGACGAGTGGGTGACGTCGGTGCAGCTCGTGCGCGAGGGGCGCTACCGCCACCCGATGCCGGTGGGGGTGCGCACCGCGAGCGGGTGGACGCTCGTGCGCGGCGATCCGCTCCGCGACACGCAGCGCCTCGAGCTCCGCACGCCCGAGCGCCCCGACCTCGTGGCGCTCGACCCCCTCGGCACGACCGAGGACCTCTTCTCGTCGTCGCAGCGCTGGACGCCGCCGTCGCCGTGACCCCGGGTTGACGGGGCGCACGGGCCGCCCGTCCGTCGTGGCGGGCGGCAGGCGTGTCGCCTAGTCTTCCGCGCCGCGGCGCCCCCCGTGCGCGAGCGCCCGATCCCCCTCTCCGCCTTCCCGAGTCCATGAGCGGCCGCGTCGACATCCGCACCGTCCCCAAGCCGTGGGGACACGAGACCATCTGGGCCCACAGCGAGCGCTACGTGGGCAAGATCCTGCACATCAAGGCCGGCGAGGCACTGAGCGTGCAGTACCACGACGTGAAGGACGAGACCGTCTACCTGCTGAAGGGCCACCTGCTCTACCGCGTGGCGCTCGGCGGGGGCGAGCTCGAGGACGTGCACCTGCGCGAGGGGGAGAGCTTTCGCATCACCCCCGGGACGGTGCACCAGATGGAGGCGGTGACCGACTGCGACGTGTTCGAGGTCTCCACCCCGGAGCTCGACGACGTCGTGCGACTCAAGGACCGGTACGGCCGGGAGGGGACGAGCGCGCCATGAAGGTGATCATCCCGCTGGCGGGGAAGGGGACGCGGCTGCGTCCGCACACGCACCTGGTGCCGAAGCCGATGCTCAAGGTGGCCGGGCGCCCCGTCATGAGCTACGTCATGGACGACGTGATGAAGCTCGGCGACGTGGAGCAGGTCGTCTACATCACGGGGCACCTGAAGGAGAAGGTCGAGGACTACGCGCGCACCACGTGGCCGGTGCCGAGCGTCTTCGTCGAGCAGGCGGTGCAGGACGGGACGGCGGGGGCGGTGAAGCTCGCGCTGCCGTACGTCGACGGCCCGGTGCTGATCATCTTCGTCGACACCATCTTCGACGCCGACCTCACCGAGATCCAGCGCACCGACGCCGACGGGATCATCTGGGTGAAGGAGGTCGAGGACTACCAGCGCTTCGGCGTGGTCGTCACCGACGAGCACGGGCACATGACGCGGATCGTCGAGAAGCCCGACACGCCGATCAGCAAGCGCGCCAACATCGGCCTGTACTACATCCGCAACTGGCGGCTGCTGGCCGAGGGGATCGAGCACGTCCTGCGGCAGCCGGCGAACAAGGGCGAGTACTACCTGACCGACGCCTTCCAGTACATGATCGACCACGGAGCGAGGATCGCCGTGCGCGACGTCGGCGGCTGGTACGACGCGGGGAAGCTCGACACGCTCCTCGAGACGAACGAGGCGATGCTGACGAAGCGCGGCCTCGCGCGGGTCCCGGCGGGCTTCTCCGGGGCGACGATCATCGAGCCGGTCTACATCGAGGACGGCGTCCGGGCGACCAACAGCACCATCGGGCCGAACGTCTCGATCGGGAAGGGGACGGTGCTCGACGGCGCGGTGGTCCGCAACAGCGTCATCGGCGACAAGTGCGGCCTCGCGCACTGCGAGCTCCACGACTCGTTCCTCGGCGACCACGTCGTGGTGCAGGGGGCGAAGGGGAGCATGACGCTCGGCGACCACAGCGAGCTGCGGCTGGGCTGAGCGCGGGCACCCCCCGTCAGGCCGAGGCGGCGCCGACGGCGATCAGGAGCGCGCGCTCGAGCCCGCGCGCGCCGTGCACGTCCTCGTACCACTCCTCGCGCGTGTGGACGCCGCCCCCCGCGCCGCCGGCGCCGATGGCGATCGCGGGGATCCCGCGCGCGATCGCGACGCTGGCGTCGGTGCTCCCGGTGGCGAGGCGCGGCGGGACGCCGACGAGGCGCGTGACGTCGCTGGCGAGCTGCACGAGCGGCGCGTCGGGGGCGAGGAGGCCGCAGGGGCGGTCGCCGAGCTGCGCGACCGTCGCCTCGAGCGCGGGGGCGTCCCACGGGCGGCGCGTCCCCGCCGCACGCTCGGCCGCGCGCACCACCGTGCGGAGCGTCGCGCCGAGCTCGCGCAGGACGCGCGCGTCGGTGCTCCGCACGTCGACCTCGAGCCATCCGGACACGGGGATGCTGTTGATCGACTCGCCGCCGCCGATGCGCGAGACGGTGAGCGTCGTGCGCGGGTCGTCGGGGAGCGGGAGCGCGGCGAGGCGCGCGGCGGTGTCGGCGGCGGCGTGCACCGGGTTGGGGAGCCCCCAGTCGGCCCACGAGTGGCCCCCGGGGCCGGTGAACGTGATCCGCCAGCGCGTGGCGCCGAGCGCGCCGTTCACCACGCGGTCGTCGCCCGCGCCGTCGATGGCGATCACCGCCGCGGGGCGATGGCCGGCGACGGCGAGGAGCTGCTTCATGCCGCGCAGGTCGCCCAGCCCCTCCTCGCCGACGGTGGCGACGAGCACCAGCTCGCGCGCGGTGGACGGTGGGGCGTGCGCGAGCGCATCGGCGAGGGCGAGGAGCGCGGCGAGCCCGCGTCCGTTGTCGCCGATGCCGGGGCCGACGAGGCGCGCGCCCCGCCGCGTCACCGGGAGCGGCGCGGTGTCGGGGAAGACGGTGTCGAGGTGCGCGCAGCACCAGACCGTGCCGTCGAGCGAGGGCGACGCGTGTCCCGGCCGCCGTGCGACGACGTTGCCGACCGCGTCGACGGCGATCGACGACCACCCGAGCTCGCGGAAGCGCGCCGCCATCCACGCGCCGCGCGCCCCCTCGTCGCCCGTCGGCGCGGGGACGCGCGTCACCGCCTCCTGCCAGGCGAGCACCTGCGCGTTGCGCGCGAGGAGGCGCGCGCGGGCCGGGGCGATCGCCTCGCGGAGCGCGACGAGCGGGCGGGGAGCGGCGGCGAGCGGGGGCACGATGGGTGAACGGTAACCGGCGCCGGCGCGTGCGCGGAGCGGCGAACGCCCGTTCCGTAGATTGGCGCCATGGCCGACGCCGCCCGCGCCCCGCTCCCGCCGACCGTGCGCGCGCTCGCGGCGACGAGCTTCCTGACCGACGCGGCGAGCGAGATGCTCTACCCGCTCGTCCCCGCCTTCCTCGCGACGGTGCTCGGCGCGTCGCCGGCGTTCGTCGGCACTATCGAGGGGGCGGCCGAGAGCACGGCGGCGCTGCTCAAGGTGGCGAGCGGGTGGTGGAGCGACCGCGTGGGGCGCGCGAAGCCGCTCGTGGTTGCAGGCTACGCGCTCGCCGCCGTCGCGCGGCCGCTGGTCGCGCTCTCGACGGCCGCGTGGCAGGTGCTGGCGCTGCGCCTCATCGACCGCACGGGGAAGGGGATCCGCGGCGCGCCGCGCGACGCGCTGCTCGCCGCGAGCGTCGACGCCTCCGAGCGCGGGCGCGCCTTCGGCTTCCACCGTGCGGCCGACCACGCGGGGGCGGTGGTCGGGCCGCTGCTCGCGTTCGCGCTGCTCGAGTGGGCGGGGCTGTCGCTGCGCACCGTCTTCGCGCTGAGCGCGATCCCGGGGGCGCTGGCTGTGCTCGTGCTCGTGACGCGCGTGCGCGAGACGCGCGGGGCGGCGCGCGTCGCCTCGCCCGGCGCCGCCGACCTCCGCGCGCCGCTCCCGCGGCGCTTCTGGGCGGTGCTCGGCGTGATCCTCGTCTTCACCCTCGGCAACTCGACCGACGCCTTCCTGCTCCTGCGGGCGCAGGAGCTCGGGGTTCCCGTCGCGCAGCTCCCGCTCCTCTGGGCGGCGCTGCACGTCGTCAAGAGCGCGCTCGCGACGCCGGCTGGGGCGCTCAGCGATCGCGTCGGCCGGCGCACGCTCCTCCTCGCCGGGTGGGCGTGGTACGCGGTGGTCTACGCGGCGATGGCGTTCGCGACGACGGCGTGGGAGGCGTGGGCGCTCTTCCTCGCCTACGGGCTCCACTTCGCGCTCGTCGAGGGGGCGGAGCGGGCGCTGGTCGCCGATCTGGTGCCGGCCGAGCGGCGCGGGACGGCGTTCGGGTGGTTCAACGCGGCCGTGGGGGCGGCGGCCTTCCCCGCGTCGCTGCTCTTCGGCGTCGTCTGGTCGCGGGCGGGGGCGCCGGCGGCGTTCCTGGTCGGGGCGGCGCTGGCCGCAGCGGCGTGCGCGCTCGGGGCGCTCGTGCTCCCGCGGTCCGCGTCGCTCCGGACATGACGGACGCGGCGCCGGCGGCGAGATTCCGCGCACGATGCCCCACGCCGACCCCCCTGCGACGACGACGACGCTCCGCCGTGCGCTGCTGGCGCTGCTCGTCCTCTCGTGCGCGGGGACGCTCGCCGAGCTGCTGCTCATCGGGCACTGGGAGGGATGGACGCAGTGGGTTCCGCTCGCGCTGCTCGGCGCGGGGCTCGTGGCGTCGGCGGCGTTCCTCGTGCGCCCGGCGCGCGCGCTCCTCGTCCCCGTGCGCGCCACCTGTGCGGCGCTCGCGATCGCCGGCGGCGCCGGGGTGTACCTGCACTACGACGGCAACGCCGAGTTCGAGCGCGAGAGCGTCCCGGACATCGGCGGCACCGCGCTCTTCACCGCGGCGGTCACCGGCGCGACGCCGGTGCTGGCGCCCGGGGCGCTCGTCACCGTCGCGCTCCTCGGCCTGATCGCGCTGCACCGGCACCCGGCCGGCTCGCCGCGCGACGACGGCTCCACCCCCTCCTGATCCCCCGTGTCCATGCGCCGCCCGCTGCTCGCCCTCGCCGCCACGCTCCTCGCCACCGCGCCCCTGTCGGCACAGGTGGGGAAGCATCCCTCGCTCCTCGAGCCGAACGTCGCCACCGAGGCCGAGCTGGCGACGGTGCCGGGCTTCACGCCGGCGATCGTGAAGGCGGTCGTCGACGGCCGCCCGTGGCTCTCGCCGACCGCGTTCGACGCGGGGCTCGCGAAGGCGGGGCTCACGCCCGCGCAGCGCAAGGCGGCGTACGCGCGCGTCTTCGTGCACCTCAACCTCAACGCGACGACGAAGGAGGAGATCCTCCTGATCCCCGGCGTCGGCGCGAAGATGCAGCACGAGTTCGAGGAGTACCGTCCCTACCGCAACCTCGCGCAGTTCCGGCGCAAGATCGGCAAGTACGTGAAGGCCGACGAGCTCGCGCGGCTCGAGGGGTACGTCTTCGTCCCGATGGACCTCAACACCGCCTCCGACGCCGACCTGCAGACGATCCCCGGCCTCGGCCGCCGGATGCTCGGCGAGTTCAAGGAGTACCGCCCCTACGACACGATGGCGCGCTTCGACCGCGAGATCGGCAAGTACGTCAAGCCGCCGGAGGTGAAGCGGCTCGCGCGGTACGTGACGGTGCCGGCGAAGTCCTGATCCGTCGTTCCTCCGTTCCTCTCCGGCGCATCGTCGGAACCGCGTCACCACGGAGGCGCGGAGGACGGCCGGAGGACGGAGGGCGCGAGATCGACCGCACAACGCAAAGGACACGAAGTAGACCACAAGAAGGCTCACGGATTCCTTCTTGTTGTCGCTTCGCGTCCTTTGCGTTGTGCGGTTCCATCGTACGGTCCCGTTCCGCGTTGTCCGTCCTCCGGCCCTCCTCCGCGCCTCCGTGGTGACGCTGTTGCCAGAGTCGAAGCGCGCGCCGAGCCCGCGGGATCAGCAGCAGCGCGACCCCGGCCGCGCGTAGCGCGCGTCGAGCCGCGACGCGACGAACTCGTCGCGCGACAGGACGCGGCAGCCCGGGTGCCGGGCCGCCATGTGGCGGAGGTAGCGGTCGTAGTCGGGGGCGCCGAGGATCGTGCGGAGGATGCGCGCGAGGGCACGGAGGCGGTTCATGGTCAGTCCCCCGCGACGAAGGCGGCGACGGGCTGCGCGGGGACCTCGGTCGAGCCGAGCGGGCGTGCGCCGCGCACGACGCCGAGCCAGGTGCGCAGCGAGTCGGCGAGGATCACGAGCACCGCGCAGAGGAAGAACGCCGCCACCACCGCGTCGAGGCGGTCGTTGAAGGCCATGCGCGGGAGCGCCTCGAGCGACGTCACCCCGGGCGGGAGCGTGCCGGCGGCGAGGAGCTCCTCCATGCGGCGCGCGTGGCTCAGGAAGCCGACCCGCGGGTCGGGGCTGAAGAGCTTCTGCCAGCCGGCGGTGAAGACGACGACGAGGAGCCACGCGAGCGGGACGAGCGTGACCCACGCGTAGCGTGCCCGCCCCATGCGCACGATCACCGTCGTCCCGACGCAGAGCGCGACGGCGGCGAGGAGCTGGTTGGCCATGCCGAAGAGCGGCCAGAGCGAGTTCACGCCGCCCAGTGGGTCGGTGACGCCCTGGTAGAGGAAGTGTCCCCACATCGCGACGAAGAGCGCGCTCGCGAGCCACGTCGCCGGTGCCCAGTCGCGATCCCTGAAGCGCGGCCAGAGCTGGCCCCCCAGGTCCTGCAGCAGGAAGCGCCCGACGCGCGTCCCGGCGTCGATCGTGGTCAGGATGAAGAGCGCCTCGAACATGATGGCGAAGTGGTACCAGAGCGCCATCGCGCCGCCGCCGAGCGCGCGGTCGAAGAGATACGCCATGCCGACGGCGAGCGACGGCGCGCCCCCGGTGCGGCTGAGGAGCGACGTCTCGCCCACCGCCGCCGCGAGCGCCTCGATCTCCCCCGGCGCGAGAGTGAAGCCCCAGCCGCGGATCGCCTCGGCCGCCGTCGTGGCGGTCGGCCCGAGGGCGGCGACCGGCGCGTTGATCGCGAAGTAGACGCCGGGGGTGAGCACGCACGCGGCGACGAGCGCCATCACCGCCACGAGCGACTCGGTGAGCATCGCCCCGTAGCCGACGAGCGGCGCGTCGGTCTCGCGCGCGAGGAGCTTGGGCGTCGTCCCGCTCGCGATCAGCGAGTGGAAGCCCGAGATCGCGCCGCAGGCGATCGTGATGAAGACGAACGGGAAGACCTTGCCGCTGAACGCCGGCCCCGTGCCGTCGGTGAAGCGCGTGAGCGGCGGCATCTGCATCGGCGGGAGCACCCACGCGATCCCGACGACGAGCGCCACGACGACACCGATCTTCACGAAGGCGCTCAGGTAGTCGCGCGGCGCCAGCAGGAGCCAGACGGGGAGCGCGCTCGCCATGAAGCCGTAGCCCATCACGAGGAGGGCGAGCGTCGGCCCGGTCAGCGTGAAGACGGGTGCCCACGTGGGGTGCTCGCTCACCCACTGCCCGGCCCAGAGCGCGCCCGCGAGCAGCACGAGCCCGAGCACGCTCGCCTCGACGACACGATCGGGGCGCAGGAACTTGAGCCAGAGCCCCATGAGCATCGCGATCGGGATCGTGAGCCCGATCGTCACCGTCCCCCACGGGCTGTCGCGGAGCGCGTTCACGACGACCAGCGCGAGCACCGAGAGCAGGACGACCATGATCCCCACGACCGCGACGAGCGCGGTGAGCCCGGCGACGGGGCCGATCTCGTCCTTCGCCATCTGGCCGAGCGAGCGCCCGTCGCGCCGCACCGACGCGCAGAGAATGACGAAGTCCTGCACCGCGCCCCCGAGGACGACGCCGATGACGATCCAGAGCGCGCCGGGGAGCCAGCCGAACTGCGCGGCGAGCGTCGGGCCGACGAGCGGGCCGGGGCCGGCGATCGCGGCGAAGTGGTGGCCGAAGACGACCCACTTGTTGGTCGGCACGTAGTCGTGCCCGTCGGCGAGGCGGAGCGCGGGCGTCGCGCGGTTCGCGTCGAGGGCGAAGACCTTCGCGGCGATGAAGCGCGCGTAGAACCGGTAGGCGACGAGCCAGGTGCAGATCGCGGCGACCAGCAGCCATGCGGCGCTGATCGTCTCGCCGCGCAGGAGCGCGAGGCGTCCCAGCGCGGCGGCGCCGACGAGCGCGACGAGCGTCCAGGGGACGACGGTGCGAAGGGAGCCCATGACGACGGGGAGGACGTGGGCGACGGGGCGCGGGACGGGGGGGCCGGCCGAGACGTGACCGGCGACGCGCGGGGCAGGGTACCGGCCCCGGGCGGGGCGCGGCAAGCGCTATCTTCGCCCCATGCGCCCCGTCCCGTTGCTGCGCGCCGTCGCCGGCGCGCTCGTCGCCATCGCCGTCGCCGCCTGCGGTGGCACGAAGCCCCCGGCCGCCCCGGCCCCCGCGCCGGCCGCGACCGAGGCCGGGCCGGCGACGCCCGCCGCCGCGCCGGTCCCCCCCGCGC
>ERZ1066122.841-NODE-841-length-29410-cov-27.480327_pt1 | contig 29410 bp, 27 predicted proteins | sample MGYA00382769_ERZ1066122 | MGnify/ENA primary metagenome ERZ1066122 (study PRJEB33369, sample SAMEA5778352) | biofilm metagenome | biome: Industrial cooling water; feature: Water cooling tower basin; material: Biofilm | place: United Arab Emirates | collected... | reverse complement strand
GGATTCGGGATTCGGGATTCGGGATTCGGGATTCGGGATTCGGGATTCGGGATTTGGGATTCGGGATTCGGGATTCGGGAGAAGCATACGCCTGCCGTCCCGAGCGCAGCGATGGACCTGCTTCGACCGGAGGGCGACACGGTGCGGCGAAAGCAGGCCTCCTCGCGGTACTCGGGACGACAAGGGGTTGAGCTGCGAGGACGCTCCGTCCGGCACAAGGAAACCGCCTGCCGCATGCTGCCGTGCCGCATGCCGACCTGCAGCCCGCCCGTCATCGCGCGCGCGTCGGGCCCACAACGCACGACGCCCGGCATCCCGGGCGTCGTGCTTGGATCACTGCAGAGTGGAGGCGCCAGGATTCACCGCTCGAATCCCGACCGCCGGATCACGAATCCCCCAACCCGGACTCGCGGTTCTGCGTCGCCGGGCCACCGATCGCCGGAGCGGCCGGCGGCGGACGCTTGGCGGCGTCGTCGTTGCCGGACTTGTTCCAACCCATCGGCGGCGGCGGCTCGCGGCCTTCCATGATCGCGTCGATCTGCGGCGCGTCGATGGTCTCGTACTGCATGAGCAGTGCCGCCATGGTGTGCAGCTTGTCGATGTGCTCGGTGAGGATCTTCGTGCTGCGGCCGTACGCCTTGTCGAGGATGCCGCGGACCACCTCGTCGATGCGGCGCGCGGTCTCGTCGGACACATTCTTGGTCTGCGACACGCTGCGGCCCAGGAACACCTCGCCCTCGTCCTCGCCGTAGGCGATGGGACCGAGCTCGTCGGACAGGCCCCACTTGGTGACCATGTTGCGCGCCATCTTGGTCGCGCGCTCGATGTCGTTGGACGCGCCGGTGGTGACCTTGTCGACGCCGAAGATCAGCTCCTCGGCGACGCGGCCGCCGTACAGCGAGCACAGGTTCGACTCGATGTAGGTGCGGTTGTAGCTGTAGCGGTCGCCCTCGGGCAGGTACATGGTCACGCCCAGCGCGCGGCCGCGCGGGATGATGGTGACCTTGTAGACCGGGTCGTGCTCGGGCACCACGCGGCCGACGATGGCGTGGCCGGCCTCGTGGTAGGCGGTGAGGCGCTTCTCTTCCTCGCTCATCGCCATCGAGCGGCGCTCGGCACCCATCAGGATCTTGTCGCGGGCGCGGTCGAAGTGATCCATGCGCACGTCGCGGCCGTTCTCGCGCGCGGCGAACAGCGCGGCCTCGTTGACCAGATTGGCGAGATCGGCGCCGGAGAAGCCGGGGGTGCCTCGGGCGATGGTCATCGCATCCACGTCGTCGGCCAGCGGCACGCGGCGCATGTGCACCTTGAGGATCTGCTCGCGGCCCTTCACGTCCGGCAGGCCCACCACCACCTGGCGGTCGAAGCGGCCGGGACGCAGCAGCGCCGGGTCGAGCACGTCGGGACGGTTGGTGGCGGCGATCACGATCACGCCCTCGCCGCCCTCGAAACCGTCCATCTCCACCAGAAGCTGGTTGAGGGTCTGCTCGCGCTCGTCGTGGCCACCGCCGAGGCCGGCACCGCGATGACGGCCGACCGCGTCGATTTCGTCGATGAAGATGATGCACGGCGCGTGCTTCTTGGCCTGTTCGAACATGTCGCGCACGCGGCTGGCGCCGACGCCGACGAACATCTCGACGAAGTCGGAGCCGGAGATGCTGAAGAACGGCACCCGCGCCTCGCCGGCGATGGCCTTGGCGAGCAGGGTCTTGCCGGTGCCGGGCGGGCCGACCATCAGCACGCCGCGCGGAATCTTGCCGCCGAGCTTCTGGAACTTGCCGGGGTCGCGCAGGAATTCGACCAGCTCGGCCACTTCCTCCTTGGCCTCGTCGCAGCCGGCGACGTCGGCGAAGGTGGCCTTGGTCTGGTCCTCGGTAAGCAGCTTGGCGCGCGAGCGGCCGAAGGACATCGCGCCCTTGCCGCCGCCCTGCTGCATCTGGCGCATGAAGTACAGCCACACCGCCACCAGCAGCGCGATCGGCAGCAGATTGATGAGCAGACTCAGGAAGATCGAGCGCCCGGACGAAGGCGGCGCCTGTTCGATCTGCACGTCGTGATCGAGCAGATCGTTGATGAGATCGGGGTCCGACGGACTGTTGGTCACGAAGCGCGACTGGTCCTTGCGCTCGCCGGTGATGGTGGTGCGGTCCTCGGCGATCTTCACCTTCGCCACCTGGCCGTTCTGCACCTGGTGCACGAACTCGTCGTAGGCGAGCGGCTCGGCCCCGCCGGGGTTCATCTTGCCGCTGAAGCTTTCGAAGACGAACATCAGGACGATCGCGACGACCACCCACACGAGAATATTCTTGGCCACGCACGGCTCCTCGGGAACGGCGCCCTTGCGGGCGGTGACGACGGGGCAGCCCCGCCGTCGTTGACATCTGGATCGCGCGTGCAGCGGACTGTCGATGACCCGGAGGGGTCAGGGCCGACGGTCCTGGGCCAGCGCATACACTTCGGACGACCGCCTGCGAGAGGCGGCGGGCTTGCGGATGACCACCCGCCCGTAGCGCTGACGCAGCGCACGCACGTAGTCGTCGAATCCGGCCCCCTGGAACAGCTTGATGAGGAAGGCGCCACCGGGACGCAGATGGCGGTCGGCGAAGTCCATCGCCAGCTCCGCCAGGTGCATCGCCCGCGGCTGGTCGACCGCATCCACTCCACTCATATTGGGGGCCATGTCGGAGAGCACAAGGTCGACCGGGGCCCCGTTCAGCAGGGTTTCGAGGGCCGATAACACCGCATCCTCCCTGAAGTCGCCGTGAAGGAACTCGACCCCGGCCAGTCCCGGCATCTCGAGGATGTCCAGGGCCACCACCCGGCCGCTGTCGCCCATCGCCTGGCGCACGAACTGCGACCAGCCGCCGGGCGCGGCGCCCAGATCGACCACGGTCATGCCGGGCTTGAGCAGGCGGTCGCGTTCCAGCAGCTCCTCCAGCTTGTAGGCGGCGCGCGAACGCATGCCTTCGGCCTGGGCCTTCTTCACGAAGGGGTCGGAGAAGTGCTCGCGGAGCCAGCGATGGCTGCTCTTGCTGCGGGACATGGGGACAGTACGGGACCAGAGAGAATGTGGAGGCGGCCGCCCTGCGGCGGCCGGCGCGCGGCGCCCGGAACGCAGTGGCCTGCGCGGGAGCCCGAGCAGTCCATGATACTCTGCGCCCCCGCGCCTCGCTGACCGCGCGCCCGATCGTTCTGCCCATGCCCACCGAGCTCACCAACGCCCAGATCCGCTTCCTGCGCGGCCAGGCCCACGGCCTGAAAGCCCTCCTGCAGGTGGGCGCCAAGGGCGTGACCGAAGCGGTCGTGGCCGAGGTGGACGGAGCGTTGGAGCACCACGAGCTGATCAAGGTCCGGGTGGCCGCGGCCGATCGCGACGCGCGCGACGCGATGATCGCCGATCTCACCGAGCGTTGCGACGCCGCACTGGTCCAGCGCATCGGCAACATCGCCGTGCTCTACCGCCCCAGCCGCGACAAGCGCCAGATCGTCCTGCCCCGGGCCTGAGGACAGCGGTCCGCGTGAGCGGGGCTGCCCGCACGCACTGCCTGCCGAGGGGACGGGACACGCTTCCCAGGACGGCGTCCGGCCGGTGAGCCGGTTCGCGACGCACCATCACCGCCCGAAGCCACGCCCCCACGCCAGCCCGCCGATGCTCCTGCACCTGGAAAAACCGGACTACGACTACCTTCTCCGCGGTGCGGACGGGAGGTCCGCCAAGGTCAACGACCGCGTGCTCACCATGAGCTTCGTGGTGTCCCCGAGCCGGCTGATCGAAGACTGGCCGGTGGTCGACATCCGCGCGCTGACCATCGCAGGCCTCGAGCCGCTGTGGGCGCTGGAGCCGGAGCTGGTCCTGCTCGGCAGCGGCGCTGCCCAGGCCTTTCCGCCGGCGCAGGTGCAGGCCGCCTGTCTGGGGCGCGGCATCGGGCTGGAAACGATGACCAATGCCGCCGCCGCCCGCACCTTCAACGTCCTCGCCAGCGAAGGGCGCCGCGTGGTGGCGGGGTTCGTACTCGGCGGCTGACACACCGCCCTGCGGGATGAGGGCCCCGGAACCCCGCATGGCAGGCGGCGCGGCCACGCGGGCATCGAGGACACTCCGCGGCATCGGCCTCGCCCTGGTGGCCTGCATCTTGTTGGCCGCATGCGCGCGCAACGAGGCGCCTGCCGTCGACGCCTGGCGCGACTGGCTGGGTCGCGACGACCACGCGGCCGAGGTCGCGGCCTATGCCGCCTATCTGCGCACGGAGGGCGTCGAGGCGGTGGTGCCGATGCCCGAGCTCCTGCGCACGTCGCGACGCTGGCGCGACTGCGGCCACGACGCCTGGGCCGTCCCGCCGCGCGCGCTGTGGCCGCGGATCGTGCCCACCCTGCGCCTGATCGCACGCATCGAAACCGACACCGGGCTGCGCCTCGATGCCGCGCGCTCGGGCTGGCGCAGCGAGACGGTCAACCGCTGCGCCGGCGGCGCGGCGCGCAGCCGTCATCTGCAGAATGTCGCGCTCGACATCGACCTGCCCGCATCGCTGCCCCCCGCCCGCCGGCACGGCGACGGACGCCGGCGGCAACGACAGCCCGCTGACGCGCCTCTGCGGTTTCTGGCGACGCCACGGCGCGCAGACGGCCATGGGCCTCGGGTTCTACACCCCCACCCGCATCCACATCGATACCGCCGGCCATCGCACCTGGGGCAGCGACCACCGTCGCGGCACGTCGCTGTGCGTCCGCTGATGGGCAGCACGCTTCTGCTTCGACATGCCCACCGACGCGCTGCATGCGCAGTCACGCGCCCGGGGTGACCACACCCGCCTGCGCGGGGAAGCGCCGAGGCGTGGAGGCGCCGGCCGATGCACCCACCGCGCGGGTCATTGGCCGGCGCGGCGTCTACACGCCCTTGGCCAACTGCCGGAAAGTGCAGAAGACGATATAGAGATCCAGGGAAAGCGACCAGCTGCGCAAATAATCCAGATCGAACTTCACACGATTCTCCATCTTGTCGATGGTTTCGGTCTCGCCGCGCAGGCCGTGGATCTGCGCCCAGCCGGTCAGTCCAGGACGGGACTTGTGCCGCATCATGTAGCCGCGGATCAATCCACGATAATGCTCGTTGTGGAGCGCTGCGTGCGGCCGAGGCCCCACCAGGCTCATCTCGCCTCGCAGCACATTGATCAGCTGCGGAAGTTCATCGATCGACGTTCTTCGCAATATCCTGCCCAGACGCGTCACGCGCATGTCGTTGGCGGTCGCCTGCACCACATCTTTCGCCGCACAGGCTTCGGTGGTCATCGATCTGAACTTGTAGATCCAGAAGGGCCGGCCTTCGGCGCCATAACGCTGTTGGCGGAAAAGGACCGGGCCGCGCGACTCGAGCTTGATCATCAATGCCACCGCCAGCAGCAACGGCGAGAGCACCAGCAGGCCGAAGCTGGCGCCGACCACGTCGAACATGCGCTTGAACAAACCCGACACTCCCACATCCGGGCGACCGATGACGGTGTAGACCGGCTTGTTCTGCACCCAGGTCACGCCGTCGCGGATCGGTTCGAATCCGGAGAAGTCGTGCAGATAATGTACGGATGCGGCGGAGTCCAGAAGATTCTCGAAGATGTCCGCCATGCGTTTTTCGCTGGCCATACCGATGGCGATGAACACGTCGTCGACGTCGCGCCCCCTCAGATCGCGGCCTATGTTGCGGATGGCGCCCAGGATGCGGTAATCGCCGCCAGGAAGACGCGATCGACCGCGGTCGTCGTAGAAACCGAGGAATTCGACCGCCACCAGAGGATCCGAGCGCAGCGTTCTGGCGAACTCCAGACTGGCGGCTGTCACACCGACGATGACCACGCGCGCCGGTCGCTTCCTGAATCCAGGCCTCAGCGCCAGCCACACTGCGGCGACGCTGCCCAGGATCAGTGCAGGCACGTAGAGCGCAGTGAATATCAGACCGATCCGGGCGTATTGGGGAATGCCGGTCAGGGTCACCAGAAGCAGGGTCGCGATCAGGCCGAATCCGACTCCCTTCGTCACGCCGCTGGCGGCCATATAAGACGCTCGGTCTTGACGACGAACCAGTTCTTCGGGGTCGATGCCGCCGATCAGCATCAGTGCGAAAAACCCCGCCACCACAACGGAAGCCATGGCGTCGTCATCCGGAAGCATTCCCGGCAGCGCGCAAATGGCGAGTGCGGTGAGCACGGGCACGCCATGACCGATGATCATGGCCATCGAAGGTTTGATCGCTGAGAGTTCACTGTGCGCCTGGGTATACATAAGGCATCTCGAGTGTCGAATTGGATGGAATCGCCGATGTGCGCTGCGGCCATCCTGCCTGCGCCTTTTTGAGCGGGCCTTCGGAGAGGAGACCCGGGAAAGCGATCAGCAAATCCCATGCCAGCCGACGTCAAATCGCCGGCGCGAGGCGAAACCCCGAATATGCCTTTGAAGATATGTCCTTGAAGACATGCCCTTGAAGATCCGCGAGGCATGCAGTCGCATCGCGCTAAAAAAACGGAATCGGATATGGGCACGCTGCTTGCTTCCATCTCGGGGAAGCGGATCGGGACGACAAGCGAAAAGCCGCGGAAACCCCCTCCTGCATGCAAGTCGGAGGGATTAAGGGCATCGGAACGCAGCTGGATTCAAGAGATGTGACCATGATCGCGCAATATTTCCTTCCGACGAATGCAATTGCATTCAAGGCCGCGCGCAGCGCGTCGCTGCGGAGTGTCAGTGACCGTCGCATGTGGCCCCTGTGCGCGCTTGCGGCGCTGTGCCTGGCCTTCGCAGGTCCGGCGACAGCCCAGACCACGGAAGGCAGCTCCTCGAACCAGCGCATGCTGGATCTGCTGGGTGCAGGGGAGGCTCCCAGCATCGATGCGCCCAGGCTTCCCGGTTACACCAGCCCCACCCGCGGCGAGGACGAAGTGGTGTATGACCTGCGCCAGCGGCCTTCGGCGCCGCCGCAGCTGAATCTGTCGACCACGGTCGAGACGACGGTCGAAAACAGGACCTCCCATCAGGTGTCGGGCAGCGACGGCGGGCGCGCGGCCGATCCCGCCCCCCCGCGCCCGTCGCCGCCGAAACCCGATGGCGGGCGCGCATCGGTCGAATTCCGTGACATCGTGTCCCAGAGTGTGGGGCGGCCACTGCCGGTATTCGGCGAATCGGTGTTCCGCGATCACTCCGGCATCGCTTCCAGCGACCCGCTGACCGTCCCTGCCGACTACCGGATCGGCCCCGGCGATGAACTGCTGATCCGCGCCTGGGGCCAGATCAGCATCGATTTCCAGGGTGAGGTATCGCGTGCCGGAAGCGTGTTCCTTCCGGGAATCGGCGAGATCATGGTGTCCGGAATGCGCCTGTCCGAGTCCCGCGACCTGATCCGCGGCGTGATCGCCACGCAATACCGCGATTTCGACGTGACGGTGTCGCTGGCCTCGCTCCGCGACATCCAGATCTATATGAGTGGTTTCGTCGATGCCCCGGGCGTGCATGTGGTGCCCTCCACGGCGACCGCACTGTCCGGCCTGCTGGCCTCCGGCGGCCCGGGCGACGGCGCCGACCTCCGGCGCATCCAGGTCAAGCGTGGTGGCCAGGTGGTGGCCAACTTCGATGCGTACGACTTCCTCCTCGCCGGCGACAAGTCGGCGGACCCTCAACTGCTGCCGGGCGATACCATCTACGTCCCTGCCGCGCAGGGCTACGTCGCGATCGCCGGCAGCGTGCGACGCGAGGCGATCTACCACTTCGCGCAGGGCATGACCCTGGACGATCTGCTGGCGCTGGCCGGCGGCTCCACCGTCGCCGCCAGTGCGCGCGAGGTGCGGCTGGAACGCCAATCGGCGGGCGAGCGCGAGGTGCAGGTGCTGGACAGCGACACGGCGCGGCGGACCCTGCCGCTGCGCGACGGCGACCTTGTGATGATCGTCCCGGCCTCGCCGCGCTTCGAAGCCAGCATCACGGTGACGGGCCACGTCGCCTTCCCGCTGCGCCGCAGCTGGCGCGAAGGGATGACCGTCAGCGACGTGCTGCCCTCGGCCGATGCACTGGTCCCGCATGCGAAGGTGTCGCAGCGCAATGGCCGCGTGTCGCTCGAGGATGTCGCCGCCGCACCGGGGCGCGCCGCGCAGCCCTCGCTCACGCCGGAAGTGAACTGGGACCACGCGGCGATCGAACGCCTGGACCATCGCACGCAGACGGTGTCGCTGATCGCCTTCGACCTCGGCGCCGCGCTGGCCGACCCGCATGGCAAGGCGGATCCGGCACTGATGCCGGGCGACACCATCCTCATCTATGCCCGCGACGCCTTCGAGCAGCCGGCGCACAAGCGTACGCGTCTGGTGCGGATCCAGGGCGAAGTCGCCGTGCCCGGCGTGTATTCGATGCCGCTGGGGGCGACCCTGCACGACCTGATCCAGCGCGCCGGCGGCTCCACCTCGGAGGCGTATCTCTACGGCACGTCGCTCAGCCGCGCCAGCGCGCGCAGAAACGAGGCGGAGCGCATCCGCAAGACGGTCGATCTGGTCGAGGAGGACTATTTCCGCTTCCTCGCCACCCGCTCGCGCGATCTGCTCGGCGAACAGGAGGCACGCGTGGCCGCCACAGAACTGCAGGCCACCGAGGCGCTGATCGGGCGGCTGCGCAAGTTCGAGCCGGTCGGACGCGTGGTATTCGGGCTCAATGCACCCGTCGCGCAGGCCGAGTCGCTGCCGGCGCTGCGCCTGGAGGACGGCGATATCGTCACCATTCCAGGCAAGACCGACACCATCACCGTGATCGGCGCCGTGTTCCAGAACGGCACCCTGCTCTGGCGCGAGGGCGATGACGCACACGACTACATCGCCCGCGCCGGCGGTCTGCGCCCGCAGGCGGACCGCCGCGGCATCATGATCGTGCATGCGGACGGCACGGTGAGACCGCTGCGCGGGCATCGCGGAGACGTGTATCCCGGCGACAGCATCGTCATTCCGGAGGATGTGGACCGCAGCACGCTCGGACGCCGGGTGCGGCAGTGGACCACCACGCTGTATCAACTGGCGATCAGCGCCGCCGCACTCAAGGCGATCACGGACTAGATCATGGACGGATGGATCGACTATCGACGTCTGCTGGTGCGCATGGCGCGCTATCGCTTCGTGCTGATCGGCGTGCCCCTGCTGTGCATGGCCCTGGCCTTGACTGCCGGCCTGCTCGCACCGCCGCGCTATACCGCGCTGGCCAGACTGCTGCCGCCGCGGACCAATTCGGCCACCGCTCCGGCGCTGCTCAACCAGATCGGCGGCACCGAAACCATCGGCGCCTCGGCGGTGTCGCTGAAAAGCCCGTCGGAGCTGTATGCCAGCCTGTTCCTCAGCCGCAGCGTGCAGGACAGCATCATCGCGCGGTTCGACCTGCCGCGTCGCTATGCGGAGTCGGATATGGACGCGCTGCGTCAGGCGGTGGAGTCGCGCACGCGGGTGGATGTGCGCGAGGACGGCATCATCGAGCTGCGCTACGAAGACAGCACCGGACAACAGGCGGCGGACATCGTCAACGCGATGATCGGTGCCGTGCACGAGAAGTCGCGCGAACTGCTCAGGAACGAGTCCGAGAACCGCCTGGCGTTCTACGACCAGATCATCGCCGAAACCAGAGTGCGCCTGAATGTAGCCGAGCGGGCGTTGCTCGCACTGGAAACCCAGACCGGCTATCTCCGGCTGCGCGGCCAGGAGGAGATTACCGCGTCCACGACCGGCGGCCTGGAATCATTGTTGCTGTCCAAGGAGGCGCAGCTCTCGCGGATGCGGGCCAGCTCGACCGATGCGCATCCGGCGGTGCGCCGGATCCGGGCGGAAATCGATGCGCTGCGACAGAAACGCGCCAGCCTGGACTCGGCACCGCGCGCACCTGCAGCGGACGGCAGGTCGCGCTCTGCCCCGACGGGCACCCTGCTGCCCGTCGCACGCTTCGCCGAGCTGCAGTCGCAGATCGAACCTGCGCGTCGGGAAGTGGAAACCTTCCGCAGCACCCTGGAGTCGCTGATACGGGCGCGCCAGCTGTCGCGGATCGATGAGAACCGCGACCTGTCGAACATGCAGACGCTGGATGCGGCCACCCCACCGACGCGCCGGTCCGGGCCTCGGGTGGCGCGCAATACCGTGCTGGTCGGTGCGGTCGCGACGCTGCTGACACTGATGGCCTGTCTGGCATGGGACACGATCTGGCGACGGCCAAAACACCGCAGGACCGTGCGTCGCATGCTCCGGGTGTATCTGCGCATGCCGGCGCTGCGCAGGACGCCGCGCGGATGACCGTTGATCGACATGCAGGCAAGGCGGCCGTGCTGATGGCCGCGAACATCGCGGCGATGGGCCTGCCGCTGATTTCGCTCTCGCTCATCGCCCATCGGCTGGGCCTGGACGCGCTCGGCACCATCGTCCTGGCGCAGAGTCTGGGCATGATCCCGGTGCTGCTGGTGGACGCGGGGTTCAACCCCGAGTCCATGCGCGCCACGGCCACCCGCGACGAAACCGCTCCGCTGCAGCCGTTGCTGGACAATCTGCTGGCGCGCAGCCGGCTGGCCATCGTCGCCGCCGCACTGGCGCTGCTCGCGAGCGCGGCGATCCCTCCCCTGTCGGTGGGTCATGCCGCGATCGGCCTGCTGCAGCTGCTGGGCACCCTGCTGTTTCCGCAGTGGTGGCTGATCGCCACCGGCGCATCGCTCTCGTGCCTGAGCATGCAGCTGGCCGGACGCGCTGCCACCGTGGCCGGCATCGCGCTGCTGGCGCACGGCCCGGAGGACGTCACCATCGCCATGGCCCTGCAGTGTGGCGCGACGCTGTTGTCCGGACTGATGTTTCTCGCCACCCGGGTCGCGCCGCGCGCGCGCGAACTGCCGCTTCTTGACTGGAATGCACACGGCGGACTGACGCGGCGCGTCAGGCCTGCGGTGGGCTCGGGCTTTCTGCTGTCGATCGCCAGCAATACCCCGCAACTGGTGCTCGGTGCGGTGATGGGGCCGCAGCAGGCCGCGCTGTTCGCAGCCCCGGAAAAAGTGGCTCGGGCAGGCATCTTCGCACTGGGCGCAGTGGATCAGACCTTCATCGCACCGGTGGCGCGCAGCCGCGCACATTCCGAACGCGACGCACGTCGCTATGCGTCGCGCGTGGTGCTGGCATCGCTCGCGATTGGCATATTGCTTGCTGCCTTCATTGCCATCGCCTCGCCCACGATTCTTCCGCTGCTGTTCGGGGCGGAATTCCGCGAGGCGAACCACATCATGTGGCTGCTCTGCGTGTGGATTCCCTCGTCCTGTGCACGCCGTTCGCTGCTGAACCTGCATTACATCGCACAGGGGCGCACCGATCTGGCCAGCCGTTGCCAATACGCCGAGGCGGTCGCGCTCATCCTGTTCTGCACGGCAGGCGCGGCCGCTTACGGCGCCTCCGGTGCGGCAGCCGGGCTGTTGTGTGCGGAGCTCGTGGCTTGGCTAGCGGTCGCGACGATCTGGAGATCGGGAGAACATCGGTCATGTCCATGAAAATCTGCAAGATCGCCTCGCTGTACGATCACCGCTGGAAAGGCGGCGCCGAGCGTCAGGCCATGCAGCAGGCAAAGGCCTTCGTCGAACGCGGACACCAGGTCGACGTCATCACCCTGTGCGAGCCCGACGAGGACGAGCAGGTGTACGCCGGCCCGGGCGGCGAGACCATCCACCGCATCCGCCTGGGCAATCTCTACTTCCCCTTCGGCGGGCAGAAGCCCAATTCGGTGACCAGAAAGGCCTGGCACGCGATCGACGTCTACAACCCTGTGATGGGCGCTCGCATCCGCCGGCGCTTGCTGGACATCGCACCGGATTTAGCGATCACGCACAAGCTGCAGGGCGTGTCGGTGTCGGCCTGGCACGAGTGCCGCAAACTCGGCATCTATCTGGTGCACGCGCTGCACGACCACGAACTGATCTGTCCCGCGACCGCGATGACCCGCGGCGACCGCCTCTGCGAGTCGCCCTGCCTCTCGTGCAAGGGGTTGTCGGGCGTGCGGCACATGCTCTCGACGCTGCCCGATGCACTGGTGGGCCCTTCGCAGAGTATCGTCTCGCGGCATCTGCGCTTCGGCTGGTTTCGCGAGCTGGAACGGGTGGCGGTCATTCCGAACGCCCTGCCGGTCGACTGGCCACCGCCCGAACCCAGGCCGGTGCCGGCGGCGCCGCTTCGCGTCGGCTTCATCGGCCGCATCGAAGCGGCCAAGGGCATCGACACCCTGCTCGAGGCCGCGACCCGTGTCGGCGGCGATCGCCTGCGCCTGGTCGTCGCAGGCGACGGCGAGCACGACACGGTCGCGGCCTTGCGCAGTCGCTACACCGGCGAGACCGACGTGAGGTTCCTCGGCAAGGTCGACGCCAAAGCCTTCTATCCGCAGATTGACCTGCTGGTGGTGCCCTCCCGCGCGCACGAGAGTTTCTGCAATGTGGTGGTGGAGGCGGCCAGTTTCGGCGTGCCCAGCATCGTCTCCGATCGCGGCGCACTGCCCGAGAGGGTGGAAGACGGGCGCTACGGGTGGTGTTTCCCTGCGGGCGATGTGGAGGCACTCGCGAATCTGCTGTCGCAGTGCGCGCTGGCACCGCACATGGTGCATGAGACCGGCCAACGCGCACTGGAAACGCGCGAACAACATCGCTACGACGCCATCACCGATCTGTACCTGGACACACTGAAGATGTGGCTGGGCGCAAGAGCTGCGGCGCGATGCGCGTAGGCGCCGCCGACGCCGGAGCGCTCGCGGCCACGCACGCGCACGCGCACGCCGCACCTCGCGATCTGCCCGCCTTCATGCTGGCGTCCGCCCTGCTGGTGTTCATTGCGACGCAGGTGTGCGCAGGCGTCTTGCGCTGGTCGCTGGATGCGGTGGGGCTGAGCGTGCTGACCTATGCTCCGACCGCGCTGCTGCTGACCTGCATCGCGGGCGTAGCGGCCGCGCACGGTCTGCGCGGCATGATTCCGATCCGCGGCCTGCTGCTGGGCCTGTTGCTGTGCCTTGGCGTGCTGATCGCGCTGTTTTCCGTACCTGCCAAGCAGGCGGTTTTCGGCCTGTGGATCCTGACGCCCTTGATGTTCGGCTACGCCTGCGCACGTCCGGAATGGTTGACGTCCCCGGCCTGTCGCACGGTCGCACTCTCCGCACTGCTGGTGGCCGGCGTCGGGGTCGTGTTCGATCAATGGCTGGACTACCCCTGGACCGGCTCCAGTTTCGAGCTGGGCGGCAAATCCATCGCCGGTTCTCGCGAATGGCATATCGGCGAACGCCCACGCCTGGCGGGGCTCTCCCGCTCGTCGTTCGATGCCGCCGCCCACATCGCGGTGTTCGCGGTCGTGGCCGCCATCCATACCCGCGCGCGGCTGAGTCGCGCCTGCATCTGGGCGCTTGCGGTCTATGCCATCCACTGCACCACATCGCGCGGCATCCTGCTGGCGCTCGCGGTCGCGGTCGCGGTCATCGAAGCGCCACAAGTGCTGCGGCGAACGACCACCGTACTGGCCACCTTGGGCGGGCTGGCATTCGCTGTCCTTCCACCCGTCATCGCCGCGACGGTCGACCTCTCGCAGGTGGCGCGACTGCAGTTGCGCAGCTCGCACGGCTCGTTCCTGGACCGCATGAGCGAGATGTGGCCAAGCGCCTATGCGCTGCTGTGGTCGAGTCCTGCGCCCGCGCTGGGCAGGGGCATCGGCGGGATCGGCGCGGCGCAGAACCTGTTCGAGCCCGATGCGTTCAACGCCGGAGACAACCTTTTCGTCTACGGCTTCGTCGTATTCGGACTGCTCGCGCTGCCGATCTTCCTGGCGCTGGCGCGCGCGGCGATGTCCGCCGCCCTTCGAATCGACCACACCCCCACCGCACCGATGATCCCCTGCCTGTACCTGCTGGTCGTCTGGTATGGCGCGGTCAGCAATATCGTCGAAAACCCGCTGCCGGCCGCCATTTTGGGCCTGCTTCTTGCTTGCGCTCTGCAATACCGTCTGCCGACCGTCGCACCTCAGGAGCATTTCTTTCATGAACGCAAAACACCGTAGCCCTCCCCATTTGTATGCTGTGCCCAGACAGGCAGCCGCACCGCGCCCGACCCCTCTGAACCTGATCATCAACGGACGCTTTCTGACTCGAAGAACCACAGGTGTGGAGCGGGTCGCGCGCGGGATCGTCGATGCCCTGGACCAGCGCGTCGACGGTAACGGTCTGCTGCACTGGAACGGGATGCCGCTGCGTGTTCGCATTCATGCGCCCAAGGGCGAAATCCTGTCTTCGCCGGCCAGAATACCGGTGATCCAATACCAGATGCTGTCCGGAAGTCTGTGGGAGCAGCTCGAACTTCCGCTGCTCGGTCGTGATGGCGTGATCCTGAATCTGTGCAACACCGCACCGCTGCTGGCGCGCAGGCAGGCGACCTATGTCCACGATGCCGGCGTGTATGCGGTCTCGCAGTCCTACGACTGGAGATTCCGCTCCTGGTACAAACTGCTGCACCGCACCTATCGTCTGCGCAACGATGTACTTCTGACCAATTCGGTTTTCTCCGCGCGAGAACTGCAGAAACACGCAGGGTTCGACCGTACGGACCTGCACGTGGCCGCACCCGGGGCCGACCATGTCCACGACATGATCCGCACGACGCCGGCAAGCTGCATTCCGCAACGGGCGCTGGAACGCGGTTATTTCATCGTGGTCGGCAGCCGGGCATGGCACAAGAACATCGATGCCGCAATCGAAGCGCACAGGCGTTACATCGCCTCCCATCCGGGTGGGCCGATGCTGGTCGTCATCGGCGGCGAGCGTCGCGACATCTTCGGCGCCGCGCCGTCCGCGAATGTCGAAGACGGGGAAGATATCGTGCGTCTTGGATATCTCGACGATGCCCAGGTGATAGCCGGCATCAGCGGCGCGAAGGCATTGATCTTCCCATCGCGCTATGAGGGTTTCGGCCTGCCGCTGGCCGAAGCGATGGCGCTGGGCTGCCCGGTGATTTCCAGCGATCTGCCTACCGCGCGCGAGATCGGGGTGGATGCATGCTGGATCTTTCCGACTTCCGACGTCCAGGCGCTGTGCGCACTGCTGTCGCATGTAGTCGAAGACAAGGCCGGAGTTGCGGAAAAGGTGAAGATCGGCATCGAACGCGCGCGAAATCTCACATGGCAGCGTTGTGCGGACGTGGTGCTCGAAACCATCGTACACGAGGCATCCCGCCATCCGACGACACCATAGCGCCCGTGAGGGTCGATCGATGACGGATTCGTCGCACGCCAAACTGCGGGTCGCCATCGTCCACGACTGGCTGAATGTGGTCGGCGGCGCCGAGCGCGTGCTGGAACAGATGCTTCTCGAGTTTCCAGAGGCCGATCTGTACACGCTCATCGATACCCTGCCGGAAGACGCACGCGCCATGCTGGGCGGACGCCGGCCGACGGTGTCGTTCATCGGCCGGAGCCGGCTGCTGCGTGATCGACACCGGTTCGCGCTGCCGTTGATGCCGCTGGCCATCGAGTCATTCGATCTGACCGGCTACGATCTGGTGCTGTCGTCCAGTTTCGCGGTGGCCAAAGGGGCGATCGTTCGCCCGGATGCGGTCCATGTGTGCTATTGCCACTCGCCGATGCGCTACATCTGGGACCTGGAGCACACCTACCGTCGCGATGCGGGGCTGGACCGCGGACTGCGCGGCTTCGCCGCCTCGGCGATGATCTCGTTCCTTCGCATGTGGGACGTGAGCAGCGCCAATCGTGCGGACACGCTTGTCGCGAATTCCACTTTCACCGCCAGTCGCATCCTCCGCTACTGGGGGCGCGACAGCCTGCTGCTGCCGCCTCCGGTCGACATTTCGCGATTCAGCCCATCGGGCGAACGCTCGGATTATTACGTGACCGTCTCGCGCCTGGTGCCGTACAAACGCCATGACTTGATGGTGAAGGCATTCGCGCAGTTGCCCGACCGTCGACTCGTGATCGTCGGCGACGGTCCGAATCGAAGCGCCCTGCAGCGGATCGCGCCAGCGAACGTGGAATTCACCGGCGCACTGCCGGATGCGGAGGTGGCCCGGGTCGTCGGCAAGGCCAGGGCATTCGTGTTCGCCGCCCACGAGGACTTCGGCATCGTGCCGGTCGAAGCACAGGCGAGCGGCGTACCGGTGATCGCCTACGGCGTCGGCGGCTCCCGCGACACGGTCGTGCCATGGCCGAACGAGGGGGCGACAGGGGTATTCTTCGACACCCAGACCGAAGAAGCGCTGGTCGACGCGGTGCATCGCTTCGAATCCGTGGAACACGCATTCGATCGCGACACTCTGCGCGCCAATGCCGAGCGCTTTTCCAACGCTCACTTCAGGAGGCGGCTGCGTCAGATCGTGGAGGATGCACGGCGGGTAGGGCGGCCGCCGGCACCCTGACAACCTCCTGCGGCCCGACACCCCGAGCCGCGAGGCAGGACGCGAGCGCACGCGCGCTGCGCGCGGGCCGGGGATCCGCAGCCGGCGTGCGAGGTGGATGGCTACCGCTTCGGCAGATACAGCAGTGGGTCCTGCGGCTTGCCGTTGTAGCGGGCGAGCGGCCATGTATGCGAGGCACTGCCTCGCATGGACGCGAGCGCACGCGCGCTGCGCGCGCGGGCCGGGGATCCGCAGCCGGCGTGCGACGTGGATGGCTACCGCTTCGGCAGATACAGCAGCGGGTCCTGCGGCTTGCCGTTGTAGCGGATCTCGAAGCGCAGCATGTCGCGGGCGGCGCCGGTGCGGCCGAGTTCGGCGATGCGTTCGCCGGCCTTCACGCGCTGGCCTTCGTTGACCAGCCGCGCGCGGTTGTGGGCGTAGGCGCTGAGCCACTGTTCGTCGTGTTTCACGATGACCAGTTCGCCATAGCCGATCAGGCCCGCGCCGGAGTACACCACCACGCCGTCGGCGGCGGCGCGCACCGGGTCGCCGCCGTTGCCGGCGATGGCGATGCCCTGACGGGTCGGGTCACCCGCCGCGTAGCGCTGCAGCAGGGCGCCATCGGCAGGCCACTCCCACTTGAAGGGTGCGCTCGGCGGTGGGGCCGGCACGCTTGGGGCCGGCGTGGGAGGCTTGGTCGCCGTGCCCGTCGTCGTCCCGGCCGTCGTGCCGCCGGTGGCGGGCCGGGGCGAAGGCGTGTTCGTGCCGGGCCTGGGCGAGGTAGAGGCGGTGCTGCCGCCGCTGCGCGGCGTGTCCGCGGGCGCGCTCAGGCGCAGGCGCTGGCCGGGATAGATGGTGTACGGCGCGGAGATGCCGTTCCAGGTCGCCACATCCAGCGGGCTCAGGCCGTGGCGCGTGGCGATGCGGTACAGGGTCTCGCCCTTGCGTACGGTGACCACGGTGCCGGGCTTCGGCGGTGCCGGGCGAGAGGCGCTCGCACCACCGCGGCCATCGCCTTCGCGGCGCACCACGGTGGTGGTGGTGCAGGCCACGGTCGCGGCCGCGAGCATCGCGACGAGCAGAAGGCCCGGCGTCGACCTGCGCGCGCCGCGCAGGCGTGTCGCGCGTGCGCCATCGGACCCGCGGGTGAGTGCCTGGGCATGCCCGGATGATCGGGAAGTCGGGGGCGAAATCGTGTCCACGTCGCGTCTCCTGCGCTTACATGCCGATGCGCTGCAACAGCTCGCGCACGGCCAGGCCACCGCTGCCGAGCAGCACGCTGAAATACACCACCGTGCCGATGTTGGCGGCATGCCCGAGCAGCACGGCCCCACCGTCGCGCTGGATGAAGCCCACGGCATAGAGCAGCAGCGCGAGTGCCGGCAGCGTGTTGCTGAAGGGAACCAGCCCGAACGGCGCCATCAGCAGCAGCGCGGCGAACAGGAAGGCCAGATCGTTGATCAGCCGCGGCGGGCCGGCGTCGACCAAACGCGCCAGGCGATGCGGGCGGCTGATGCGTTCCATGCGGTGCATCCACACCAGACTGCTCTGCAGCGCGGGGCGCAGCCTGGCGACCGGCAGCGACTTCTCGCGCAGCCGCTGCGGCAGCCACAGCGGGCGATTGGTCAGGCGGCTCAGCCCGACCAGCAGGATGGCCGCGCCGAACACCGTGCTCACGCCGGGAATGGACACGGGAATCAGGAACACCAGCGTCAGCAGCGCGGTGAGCAGCAGCAGGCCCTCGTCGCCGAAGGTGTCCACCAGCACCTGCAGGCGGACCGTGTCGGGCGGCAGGGCCTCGATCACCGCCCGCAGCTGCTCGCCGAGCGATTCCGGGCCGTGCGCTGCGGGCGTGGGGGCAGGTGCGTTCGGGGCGGGTGCGTCCATGGGTCAGTCCACCGCCCCGGACAGCAGCGGGACGAACACCACCTCGGCCAGATCGGACTGGACCACGCTGCCGTCGGCGCGTCTGCGCAGCTTGACCAGCGACTGCCCGCCGGCCGGGCCGACCGGTGCGATCAACACGCCGCCCGGGGCGAGCTGCTCGATCAGCGCCTCGACCAGCGCCGGTGCGGCGGCGGTGACCAGAATCGCATCGTAGGGCGCATGCTCCGGCCAGCCGATGCGGCCGTCGTCGTGCTTGCTGCGCAGCTGCAGGGCCAGGCTGCGGAAGCGCTTGCGCGCCGAGCGCAGCAGGTCGCCGATGCGCTCGACCGTGTACACCTCCAGCCCCAGCGCGGCGAGGATGGCGGCCTGATAGCCGGAGCCGGTGCCCACTTCCAGCACCTTCTTCGGCGGGAATGCGGCCAGGCCGTCGATGCCGGCGGCAGCGTCTTCGGCACGCATCGCCTCGTCTTCGGGCGTGGTCTCGAACAGGGCCTCGGTCATCCGCGCCACCACCCACGGCTGGGAAATGGTCTGGCCGTGGCCGATCGGCAGTGCGTTGTCCTCGTAGGCGCGCGCGGCGAAGGCCTCGTCGACGAACAGGTGCCGCGGCACGGTGCGGATCGCGTTGAGCACGCTCTCGTCGCGGATGCCCTGCTCCCGCAGCCGCTCGATCAGCCGGTCGCGCACGCGCTGCGAGGTCATGCCCATGCCGATGGCCTCGGGCTGCAGGCGGATGCGCGCGATCATGCGTCATCCACCGCGCGTGCCACGTCCCCGGTGCCTGCGCCGTCCGCCGCGCGCTCGCTGCGCGGATGCGGCAGGCCGCCCACCCAGCTCGCCACCTGCTCCAGCGCCTGGTAGCGGGTGAGGTCGACGTGGATCGGCGTGATCGCGATGTGCCCGCTGCGCACCGCATGGAAATCGGTTCCGGGGCCGGCGTCCTGCTCGGGGCCGGCGGCGCCGAGCCACCACCAGGTGCGGCCGCGCGGGTCCTCCTGGCGGGTGCAGGCTTCCGCACGATGACGGTTGCCCAGGCGCGACACCTCGAAGCCGCGGATCTCCTCCCACGGCAGATCGGGCACGTTCACGTTGAGGATGGTGTCGGCCGGCAGCGGGTCCGCGCGCAGGCGGGCGACGATCTCCACCGCCGCGCGGGCAGCGCTCTCGTAATGCAGGCCCTTGTGATCGGCGGTGACCAGCGACACCGCCACGGCCGGCAGGCCGAGGAAGCGCCCTTCCATCGCCGCGGCCACGGTGCCGGAATAGATCACGTCGTCGCCGAGGTTGGCGGTGTTGTTGATGCCGGAGACCACCAGGTCGGGCTCGACCTCCAGCATGCCGGTGATCGCCACGTGCACGCAGTCGGTGGGCGTGCCGAACACCCGCCAGGTGGCGGCATCCATCTGCACCACGCGGATCGGCGCATCGAGCGTGAGCGAATTGCTGGCGCCGGAGCGGTCGCGGTCGGGAGCGACCACGAGGACCTCATGCCCGGCATCGCGCAGGCCGGCGGCGAGGACACGGATTCCGGGGGCGTCGACGCCGTCGTCGTTGCTGATGAGGATGCGCATGTCGCGGGGCGGGTCTCGTGGGGGCGTAGCGGAAACTCCGCATGATACCGGATGCGTCGTGCGGCCTCGCGACAGCCGCGCCACGACGCCGCGCGACGGGCGCGGGAACCGCATCGCATCGCGGCGCCCTGCAGCCTGCACGCTGCGTCCGGCGCGGCGCACTGCAGCCGTGGCCTGGCCTGCGCTACCCTGCCCGCATGAGCCGCCGCGACCGCCAGCGCAACGCCACGCCACCGGAGCCCGAGGCCGTCGACGACGCGGCGCTGTTCCGCGAGGCGATCGGTCCCGTGCGCCCGATCGAGATCCCCGACACCGCGCCGGCGCGGCCGAAGCCGCGCCCGAGCACGCGCATGGCCCGTCGCGACGAGGCCGAGGCGCTGGCCGAGTTCCGCAGGATCGCGACCGGCGCACCGCTGCTGCCCGGCGACGCGCTGAGCTACCGCCGCGACGACGTGCCGCCCCAGGTGCTGCAGAAGCTTGCGCGCGGCCAGTACGCGGCCCAGGACGAGATCGACCTGCACCACGCCGACGTGGCCCTGGCCGAGAGCATGCTGCGGCGTTTCCTCAACGAGGCCCGCGACCACGGGGCCGGGTGCGTGCGCATCGTCCACGGCAAGGGCCTGCATGCGCCCAACGGCGTGCCGGTGCTGAAGAACCTGGTCGACCGCTACCTGCGCCACCGCGGCGATGTGCTGGCCTTCCACTCCGCGCCGCCCGCGCAGGGCGGCACCGGCGCGGTGCTGGTATTGCTCGCGCCACGCTGAAGGCGACCATCCCTGTCCACCGGCGAGTGCCGGCCGCAACCGCCGCATCGCTGCCGGGCACGGCGGAGCCACGCGCGCCGATGGGCGCAGCCGTCCTTCATGACCGCGCCCACCGCGTTCAGCTCTCGCCGGCAGCGCCCTGGCAGTCGCCCAGTTCCCGCAGCACCGCCGTGGCATATCCGCCCGGCGGCAGCGCGAAGCGCAGGCGCAGCGTTCGCGCGTCGGGCCATTCCCAAGCCAGGCCCTGCGCCTGCAGCCGCAGCGCGCGACGCTCCTGCTGCAGCCCGGCGCGCTCCAGTCCGTTGCGCAGCGCCAGCGCGGTCTCGTCGGCCAGGGCCGCCAGCTCGATCGCAAGGGACTCGTCCGTGCTGCGCAGTTCGCCGCGCCCCCACAGCGGGCCACTCGGGTGGATGTCGAACCGCGCCAGCCGCTCGGCCAGCGCCTCGCTCCACGGCTCCGGGCCGAACACGCTGCGGCTGCCGTCCAGCATCCACACCTCGCCCGCGCGCGGTGCATCCCAGCTGCCGTCGGCCACCCGCGCCGACAGCGCGCGATTGAACAGCTCGGCGCGCGCCGCCGACAGCAGGAATCCGCGCTCGTCGCGGCCCACGCGCCGGCCGGCGAACATCGCCAGCGCCTTGGCGATGTTGTCGCCGCCGCGGCCGAAGCGCTGTTCACCGAAATAATTGGGCACCCCGCGTGCAGCGATCGCCGTCAGCCGCGCGTCGATGGCCTCACGCTCGCCCTCCACCTCACGCAGAGTCAGCACGAAGCGGTTGCCGGCATGCGCGCCGCGCGGCAGCTTGCGGCTGTGCCAGTGCGCGTCCAGCGGTTCGAGATCGTCGCTGTGCAGCGATGCGACCTCCGGTGCGGTCTTCTTCGGCAGCCACACGCTGAAGCGCTGCGTGGTGAGCGCGTGGCGGTCCTTCATGCCGGCATAGCCGATGGCCGATTCGGCCACGCCCGCCCACTGCGCGATGGTCTTCGCCGCGTAGCCGGTGTTCATGCCGCGCTTGCGCACGGTGAGCAGCAGATGCTCGCCGGCACCACTGGCCGGGAAGGCGTCGATCTCCTCGACGATGAAGTCCTCGGGCACGCTGCGCATGCGCGCGCGCAGCGCGGGCGTGCCGTGTGCGTGTGCGTGTGCGTGTGCGTGCGCAGCCTGCGCCTGCGACGCCTCCGCGCGGGCCTGCGCGGCGCCCACGTCCGGCTGCGCGCCTGCGTCCGCGCGCTCGTCGCCGGATACGCTCATGCGCGCACCAGCAGGCACACGGCCTGCGCGGCGATGCCCTCGCCACGGCCAGTGAAGCCCAGGCGCTCGGTGGTGGTGGCCTTCACGCTCACCGCATCGATGTCCATGCCGAGATCCAGCGCGATCAGCCGGCGCATCTCGTCCGCATGCGGGCCGACCTTCGGCCGCTCGCAGATCACGGTGATGTCGGCATTGCCCACGCGCCAGCCGAGGTCGCGGATCAGGTGGTCGCAATGACGCACGAAGGCGCGGCTGTCGGCGCCCTTCCAGCGGTCGTCGCTGGGCGGGAAATGCCGGCCGATGTCGCCGAGCGCCAGCGCGCCGAGCATCGCGTCGCACAGCGCATGCAGCGCCACGTCGCCGTCGCTGTGGGCGAGGATGCCCCGCGCATGCGGAACACGCACACCGCCCAGCATCACATGGCGGTCATCGCCGGAGCTGCCGTCGTCGAAGGCGTGGACATCGAAGCCCTGGCCGATGCGGAATGGAACGCTGGACATGCTGTTTCCCCGTAGGAGCGGCTTCAGCCGCGACACGCGGCACACAAGGATGCGGAAAGAACCGCAGGTGAATGCGAGGCCACGGCCATGCCGCGCTCGATCTTCGCGATGGCTTTCATGACCTTCGCGCGGTTGCGCGCGGACTTGATCCACGTCGGCAGTCGCGAAAAATAACTGGCGCTTCCGGCCTGCCGACGCTCGCGCAGCTGGGCCGCGATGTAGACCTTCAACTCCGCAAGATGCGCCCGATTGTAGGCCCACACCGATTTGCCCGGCATCACCGGCTCGGCCAAGGCGAGAGACAGGCCGAACACCGGCTCGCAGCCCATCGCATCATCGCGGATGCGCAGGGCCTGCAACTTCAGTGGCATGCGGCGGCCACAGGCATGACAGTCCACCGTGGTATCGAAGCATGCCGAGGTCAACTCGGACGCGTGACGGATGATGTCGTGTCGCAGCCAGCGGGCACCGCAGTAGCCGCAGACGCGCCGGCCGTGCAGACGGACCTTGCCGTGCCACATCCTCGGCGCCGACGACAGATCGGAATCGGCATTGTCCGCCGCCGAATCAAGCGTGCAGGCACATGCGCCGCAGACGAATCGCGCGGAGGTACGCCGGCTCTCGTCCGTCGCGTACCGGACGACGCCCCGCTGCCCGCAGCGCGGACAACGCACATCGCAGCGATCACCGAGAAAACCGCGCAGCCAACGACCGTCGTCGCGATGCCGCGCAGGCGTCGCGACGGCAGCCCAGGCGACGACCACATCGCTCACCGCCGCGACACCTCGAACGCAAACCGCGCCAGGTCCGCCGGCGTGGTGATCTTGAAGTTGTCCTCGCGCCCTTCCACCAGCACCGGGCGCAGGCCCAGGCGTTCGATGGCCATGGCCTCGTCGGTGACCTCGATGCCCTGCGCGGCGGCTTCGGCCAGCGCGCGGGTGAGCTGGCCGCGACGGAACATCTGCGGAGTGAACGCGCGCCAGAGGCGGTCGCGGGGTTCGGTGGCGGCGATACCGCCGTCGGCATCGGCGCGCTTGAGGGTGTCGCGCACCGGCGCGGCGAGGATCGCGCCGACCGCATAGGGCGCATCGCACGCAGCGCAGAGGCTGTCGAGATCGGCGGCGGCCAGGTTCGGCCGCGCCGCGTCGTGCACCAGCACGAAATCCTCGGCCGGCACGTCGATGGGCAGCGCGCACAGCGCGGCCAGCACGGATTCGGCGCGGGTGGCGCCGCCGACGCAGGCGATCACCGGCTTGCCCGCGAGCTCGCGCCAGCCCGGCCAGCGAGGATCACCCGCGGACAGCGCGACCACGGCGCCCGCGACGCGCGGATGCGACAGCAACGCATCCAGCGTATGCGCCAGCACGCTGCGCCCGGCCACTTCGAGATACTGCTTGGGCACCTCGCCGCCGAAGCGCGCGCCGCGGCCGGCCGCAGGGACGATCGCCCAGAACATCGCGTGCGTGCTCACTGCGCCGGTACGGCGTCGATCGGTTGCGTGTCGGCCGACAGCGACGCGTCGGTTCCGGTCGCGGCCTGCGCAGACGCCCCTTCGGCCGCGCCGCCTTCGACGACACGATAGAACGTCTCACCCGGCCGGATCATGCCCAGCTCGGTGCGCGCGCGTTCTTCCACCGCGGCTTCACCGGACTTCAGGTTGTCCACCTCGGCCGCCAGCACCGCGTTGCGCTGCGCCAGGCCACGGTTCTCCTCGCGTTGCGCCTCCACCCGCAGCTGCAGGCCATGCGCGGCTGGCAGGCCCGCATCGCCCAGCCACAGCCGGTACTGCAGCCACAGCAGCAGCGCCACCAGCAGCAGGCCGATCAGGCGCAGCGGAGGGGCCGTGAGTGCCATCGTGCGAGGCTCAGCCCTTGCGCAGGGACACGAAGGCGTCGCGGCCGGCGTAGCGCACGGCGGCGCCGAGCTGCTGTTCGATGCGCAGCAGCTGGTTGTACTTGGCCACGCGGTCGCTGCGGCACAGCGAGCCGGTCTTGATCTGGGTCGCGGTGGTCGCGACCGAGATATCGGCGATGGTGGTGTCCTCGGTCTCGCCCGAGCGGTGCGAGACGATGGCCGCATAGCCGGCGGCATCAGCCATTGCGATCGCTTCGAGCGTCTCGGTCAGCGTGCCGATCTGGTTGACCTTGATCAGGATCGCGTTGGCCACGCCCTGGTCGATACCCTGGCGGAAGATCTTCGGATTGGTCACGAACAGGTCGTCGCCGACCAGCTGCACCTTACCGGTCAGGCGCTCGGTGAGCAGCTTCCAGCCCTCCCAGTCGTGTTCGGCCATGCCGTCTTCGATGGTGATGATGGGGTAGTCGCGGCACCAGCCGGCTAGGAAGTCGACGAACTGCTCGCTGGTCAGGCGCTTGCCTTCGCCGGTGAGGTTGTACTTGCCGTTGTCGAAGAATTCGCTGGAGGCCACGTCCAGGCCCAGCAGCACGTCTTCGCCGGCCTTGTAGCCGGCCTTGCCGATGGCTTCGAGGATGGTTTCCAGCGCTTCCTCGTTGCTGCGCAGGTCGGGCGCGAAGCCGCCCTCGTCGCCGACCGCGGTGCTCAGGCCCTTGCCCTTCAGCACCGACTTCAGCGCGTGGAAGATCTCGGTGCCGCAGCGCAGCGATTCGGAGAAGGTGTCGAAACCGACCGGCAGCACCATGAATTCCTGCAGGTCGACATTGTTGTCGGCATGCGCGCCGCCGTTGATGATGTTCATCATCGGCACCGGCAGGGCCACGTCGCGGCCGTTGGCGAGGTACTGCCACAGCGCCTGCTTGCGCGATGCGGCCACCGCATGCGCCGCGGCCATCGACACGCCCAGCAGCGCGTTCGCGCCCAGGCGGCCCTTGTTCTCGGTGCCGTCGAGGTCGATCAGGCGCTTGTCCAGGCCGGCCTGGTCGGCGGCGTCGAAACCGCCCAGTGCCTGCGCGATCGCGCCGTTGACGTTGCCGACGGCCTTCTGCACACCCTTGCCGAGGTAGCGGGTCTTGTCGCCATCGCGCAGCTCGACGGCTTCCTTGGTGCCGGTGGAGGCACCCGACGGCACCATCGCGCGGCCGAAACTGCCGTCGGCGAGAGTGACCTCGGCTTCCAGCGTGGGGTTGCCTCGGCTGTCGAGGATTTCGCGGGCGTGGATCTTCGTGATCGTGGTCATGGGCTCGGGGGTGGTGTGGGATGTCGTGGGGCAGGCGTCGGCGCACCATCGTCGCGTGCGCAGGCCGGGCGGGATCGACCAGCCTACAGGCGCCGCGGCGTCGCGGCGGCGGTCAGAGATCGTTTTCAAGAAACCCGTTGCGCTTGGTCACCTCATCCAGCGCCAACAGCGTTTCCAGCAGCGCGCGCATCTTCGGCAGCGGCCACGCGTTGGGGCCGTCGCTGAGCGCCCTGCTCGGGTCGGGATGGGTTTCCATGAACAGGCCGGCGATGCCCACGGCCACCGCCGCGCGCGCCAGCACCGGCACGAATTCGCGCTGGCCGCCGCTGCTGCTGCCCTGCCCGCCCGGCAGCTGCACCGAATGGGTGGCGTCGAACACGACCGGGCAGCCGGTGTCGCGCATCACCGCGAGGCTGCGCATGTCGCTGACCAGGTTGTTGTAGCCGAAGCTGGCGCCGCGCTCGCAGACCATGATGTCCTGGTTGCCGGTGGACTTGGCCTTCTCGACCACGGGCTTCATGTCCCAGGGCGAGAGGAACTGGCCCTTCTTGATGTTCACCGGCTTGCCGGCTGCGCATACCTTCCTGATGAAGTCGGTCTGGCGCACCAGGAAGGCGGGCGTCTGCAGCACGTCGACCACGCTCGCCACTTCATCCATCGGCGTGTATTCGTGCACATCGGTGAGCACCGGCACGCCGATCTGGCGCTTCACTTCGGCCAGCACGCGCAGCCCTTCCTCCATGCCCGGCCCACGGAAACTCGTGCCCGAGGTGCGGTTGGCCTTGTCGAAACTGGACTTGAAGATGAAGGGGATGCCGAGCGCCGAGGTGATCTCCTTCAGCTGGCCCGCGACATCGAGCTGCAGCTGTTCGGACTCGACCACGCAGGGCCCGGCGATGAGGAAGAACGGCCGGTCGAGGCCGATGTCGAAGCCGCAGAGGTTCATCGCAGATTCTCCGTAGGAGCGGCTTCAGCCGCGAACATCGCGTCGAAACCTCCGAATAGGGACGTGAGGGCCTTGAGGGTCGGGGCTGAAGCCCCTCCTACGGCCCAGGAGTTGCCGGACGCGCTCACGCGCTCGCCTCCTTCAACAGCATGCCGCCCTGCCCGGCATTGGCCTTGTGCTCGCGCGCGGCACGGATGAAGCCGACGAACAGCGGGTGGCCCTTGCGCGGGGTGGACAGGAATTCCGGATGCGCCTGGCAGGCCAGGAACCACGGGTGCATCGCCTGCGGCAGTTCGACCATCTCCACCAGCAGGTCGTCCATCGACTTGGCGGCGATCACCAGCCCGGCGTCTTCCAGCTGGGTGCGATAGCGGTTGTTGAATTCGTAGCGGTGGCGATGACGCTCACCCACCACATCCTGGCCGTACATGCGGTGCGCCAGCGTGCCGGGCTTGATCCGCTGTTCCTGCAGGCCCAGGCGCATCGTGCCGCCGAGGTCGCTCTTCTCGCTGCGGCGTTCGATCTCGCCGGTCGAGGTGCGCCATTCGGTGATGAGACCGATGACCGGATGCGGGCTCTGGCGGTCGTTCTCGGTGCTGTTGGCGTCGGCCAGGCCCGCGACATTGCGCGCGAAATCCACCACCGCCGCCTGCATGCCATAGCAGATGCCGAAATACGGCAGACCGTGCTCGCGGGCGTAACGCGCGGTCAGCACCTTGCCCTCGAACCCGCGGTCGCCGAAACCGCCGGGCACCAGGATGCCGTCGACATCCGCCAGATGCGCCTCGGCGCCCTCGCGTTCGATGTCCTCGGACTCCATCCATTTCAGCGTCACGCGCGTGCGCTGCCGCAGGCCGCCGTGCTTCAGCGCCTCGGCCACCGACTTGTAGGCGTCCTGATGGTCGATGTACTTGCCGACCACCGCGATGGTGACCGCATCGATCGGATGCACCGCGGCATCCACCACCGCCTCCCACTCCGAGAGGTCGGCGGTGGGCTGCGCCTTGCCCTGCAGGCGCAGGCCGTCGACCACGATCTGGTCGAGCCCCTGCCCGTGCAGCCACATCGGGATCTTGTAGATGTTGTCCAGGTCCACCGCGGAGATCACCGCACGTTCGGGCACGTTGGTGAACAGCGCGATCTTGCGGCGCTCGCCGTCGGGCAGCGGCTGCTCGGTGCGGCACAGCAGCACGTCGGGCTGGATACCGATCGAGCGCAGTTCCTTCACCGAGTGCTGGGTGGGCTTGGTCTTCAGCTCGCCCGCTGCGGCGATGTACGGCACCAGCGTGAGGTGCATGAACATCGCCCGGTCGGCGCCGCGCTCGGTGCGGATCTGGCGGATCGCCTCCAGGAACGGCAGCGACTCGATGTCGCCTACGGTGCCGCCGATCTCGACCAGGCCCACATCGAAGCCTGCGGTGGCCTCGTCGATGCAGCGCTTGATCTGGTCGGTGATGTGCGGGATCACCTGCACGGTGGCGCCGAGGTAATCGCCGCGGCGCTCCTTGCGGATCACTTCCTCGTAGATGCGGCCGGTGGTGATGGAGTTCTTGCGCGTCAGGCGGGTGTCGATGAAGCGCTCGTAGTGGCCGAGGTCGAGGTCGGTCTCGGCGCCGTCGTCGGTGACGTACACCTCGCCGTGCTGGAACGGGCTCATGGTGCCCGGGTCCACGTTGATGTACGGGTCGAGCTTCATCATCGTGACCGTCAGGCCGCGCGCTTCCAGGATGGCGGCGAGCGAGGCGGCGGCGATTCCTTTGCCGAGCGAAGACACCACGCCGCCGGTGACGAAGACGAGGGGAGTCGCGGAGCTGGGGGAGTTCATGGCGGCAACAGGTCGCTTGAAACCGACAGTGTAGCGGATGCGGCCGCGCCCGGCGGCTCGCCCTGCCGCCCGACCGGCCGCCTGCGTGATGCAAGGCCATGATTCGAAAGGGTTCAGCCCGCCGCCATCCGGCGGAGGGGCCACGCCGCAGGACCATGCGGGCGGCGCATCTGCGCGGCGCCGGGCGCCGCCGTCCGCTGCAACGCAGGACGCCCCGGCTGGCCGGGGCGTCGTGGTGGGTGGCAAGCGATGGGCGGGAAATGCTGCTCTAGAATCTCCGCCCTGGGATCTGACCGGGCTCAGCGCCGGTCGTCTTCCTCTTCGCGCTCGCGCTGCGGCAGCGGCTTGCGCTCGCCGTCGCGCTTGGGCTTGCGACGCTCGGCATCCTGTGCGGCTCGCGGGTCGGCTTGGGCATCAGCATTCTGCTCGGACGCCTCGGCCTTGCGGGCTTCGGGCTCGGCCTTCGGAGGCGGAGCCTGGGCCCGGAGCGGGGCGGCTGCCAACAGCGCGGCCGCGGCCAGCACGGGCAGGGCCAACAGGAGGGACGTCGTGGGTCGGGGGAGTCGTAGAGCCATGATGGTGACGGGCTTCCGCCGCGGCGCCGGGAATCGACGGAGTCTGCGGAAGCGGTGTGAGCCTAGCGCAGGCGCCTGAAGCGCAGGGTGAATCCCGCCCGCCAACCTGAATGCTTGACCCGCGGCGAGCAGGCCGCCAAGCTCGCCGGCTTCGGCGGCAATCGCCGTCATTCACAGCATTCCGCACGCAGATGAGCACTCGCTACAACGCCGCCGATATCGAAGTCCTCTCCGGCCTGGACCCGGTCAAGCGCCGGCCGGGCATGTACACCGACACCACGCGCCCGAACCATCTGGCGCAGGAGGTCATCGACAACGCGGTCGACGAAGCCCTGGCCGGGCACGCACGCAACATCGAAGTCACCCTGCATAGCGACGGCAGCTGCGAGGTGTCCGACGACGGCCGCGGCATGCCGGTGGACATCCACCCGGAGGAGAAGATTCCCGGCGTCGAGCTGATCCTCACCCGCCTGCACGCGGGGGGCAAGTTCAGCAACAAGAACTACACCTTCAGCGGCGGCCTGCACGGCGTGGGCGTGAGCG
>ERZ1066122.839-NODE-839-length-29452-cov-26.682076_pt1 | contig 29452 bp, 21 predicted proteins | sample MGYA00382769_ERZ1066122 | MGnify/ENA primary metagenome ERZ1066122 (study PRJEB33369, sample SAMEA5778352) | biofilm metagenome | biome: Industrial cooling water; feature: Water cooling tower basin; material: Biofilm | place: United Arab Emirates | collected... | reverse complement strand
TGACCCTCGCCGCGCGGGTGCAGCAGCGCGTGGGCGACGCCGCCGGCGGGCGCACAGTGCGCGCCGGGATCGCCGAGATGACCGCCGCCGACGCCGCGGCGCGCAGCGGGGGGGAGCTCGTCGTGCGCGCCGTCTCGGCGCTGCGCTACGCGAGCTATGGCCCCGAACCCGCGCGCACCGTGCGGCGCTACGAGGAAGTGCCGGCAACTTTCTTGTAGCTTACGGCGTCCAGATCGCGTACCAGTGAAGACGGTGCGTCGCGTTCGCCGTGAACCCCGTCCTACGACAGTGTCTTGAGGTCGGTGACAGATTATGGCTCTTATCGGCGGGAACGTTGCTTATTGGATCCTCCGTGCACTGCGCCCACCAGAGGTGATGCGGCGGCCGGAAGCAGATCCATACGCTAACCGCAGCAAGTTGCGCACTCTCCTCGGGGACGAGTGGCTGGCGCAACTTCGTGGATGCACAGTCATCGATTTCGGATGCGGCGAGGGCTCCGAGGTGGTAGAGCTGACATCTCTCGGTGCAGATCGGGTGATCGGGCTCGACATTCAGGAGCGACTTCTGAGAGTCGGTCGTGAGCGTGCAGAGAAGGCGAACTGCTTGGATCGAGTCGAGTTCACCACTGAATGGAGCGGGCAGGCAGATGTGATCGTCTCGCTCGATGCATTCGAGCACTTTGACGATCCGGCAGGTATCTTGAGGGTGATGCACGGCTTGCTGAAGCCGGGTGGTCGCGTGATTACGTCGTTTGGGCCGACATGGTATCACCCTTTGGGCGGCCACCTCTTCTCGGTGTTCCCTTGGGCCCATCTCGTCTTTTCCGAGCGCGCACTCATTCGGTGGCGAAGCGACTTCAAGAGTGACGGCGCTACTCGATTCTCTGAGGTCGCAGGTGGCCTGAATCAGATGACAATCGCGCGATTCGAGCGGCTGGTAGCGGAAAGCCCATTCGTCGTCGAACGCGTCGAGCCTGTTCCGATCCGAAAGCTTGCACCGTTACACAACCGCCTGACACGCGAGTTCACCACTTCCGTAGTGCGTGCGGTACTTCGGCGCCTCCCAGTATGACCGTGCGTCGGCATGGGCTACGAGCTCCGCCCTAACGATACGGGGCCGTCCTCACATACTATGGAAGGTACCGCATCGCGCCGCAGTGTCGCGCTTCGTTCACGATTCACCACTCACGCGCTCGCCGCCTTCCCGCCGCCGCCGAGGATCTTCGCCACCTTCCCCTTGCGCGGCAGCGGCGCCGCCGGCTCGCCGTCGTCGTCGGGGCCGTTCGAGCTCGTGTACCCCTCGAGGTAGTGGTAGTACTGGAAGACGCCCTTCGGCTCGATCCCGTTGAGCACCGCCCCCAGGGGGCGGATCGGGAGCCGGTCCATCGTCTGCAGCTTCGAGATCGCGAGCTTGCGGTCGGTCATCCCGACGCGGCAGACCATCAGCAGCCCGCCGGTGAGCGTCGAGAGCGCGTAGCCGTCGGTCCCCGCGCCGAGCGGGGGGCTGTCGCAGATCACCACGTCGTAGCGCGCGCGCAGCTCGTCGAGGAACGACTCCATCGCCGCCGTCGTCACCATCTCGGGGGCCTGACGGTGGCGCACGCCGCACGGCACGAGCGCGAGCCGGTCGTACGACGTCGGGTAGATCACGTCGTCGAGCGCCGCCGTCCCCATGAGGAAGTCGACGAGCCCGGGCTTCTGCGGGACGTTGAACGCCTGCTGGATCGCGCCGCGGCGCGTGTCGCCGTCGACCAGCACCGTGCGGAACCCCGCCTCGGCGAAGCTGAGCGCAAGGTTGCTCGAGACGAAGCTCTTCCCCTCGCTCGGCCCCGTGCTCGTGACCGTGAACGAGACCGGCTCGCCCGCCTGGAACTGGTGCCGGAGCGCGAGGCGGAGCGTGCGGAAGCTCTCGACGAGCTGCGCCTGCTCCTCGACGCTCGGCCGCCCCGGATGCACGAGCGGGATCGCGCCGACGATGTCGAGCTCGAGGTCCTTGGTGACCTGGTCGGGGTAGCGGACGCGCTTGTCGAGCAGGTCGAAGAGGATCGCGAGGCCGAGGCCGAGGGCCAGGCCGAGGACGATGCCCGCAGGGATGATCTGGAGCGCGGTGTTGCTCGTCGGCTTGAGCGGCGCGACGGCCGAGTCCTGCACGAAGACCTCGCTGCGCCGTGACTGCTCGGCGAGGCGCGCCTTCTCGAGGTTCTGCGAGAGCGTGCCGACGATCTCCGACTGCATCGCCACCTTCTGCCGCAGCTCCTCCTCGCGGATCGTGCGCGTCGGGATCTCGCGCAGCTCGCTCGACTGCCGGCGCACGCGCCCCTCGAGGTCGTCCTCGCGCACCTTGAGCGCGGCGATCTGCGCGCGGATGAGCCCGGGGACGGTGACCGTCTCCATCTGCGTCAGCTGCGCGCGAAGCGGCGCCACCTCGGGGGCGGAGTCGGTGTAGTAGGCGCGCTTCGCCTGGTACGACAGGCGGATCTTGTAGAGCTCCGAGAGCGCACCGCGGAGCTGTTCGCCCCCTGCGCCGCCGACGCTCGGCAGCGCCATCGTGATGCCGGGATCGACCTCGGCGAGGCGCCCGGGGCGCAGCAGCCCCTCGAGCACCGCGCGGTCGTTGCGGATCACCTGCGCCTCGGCGCGGTTGCGCGTGTACTGCTCCATCACCGGCGCCTGCGTCGCGCCCAGCCCCGGCGCCATCACGATCTGGTCGGTCGGCTTGGTGATCGCCTCGACGCGGAACTGCTCGAGCGCCCGGCGGTCGGTCGAGAGCTGCGCGTTCGCCGCCTCGAGCGAGGCGCGGATCGCGTTGGCGTTCTGCGTCACGCCGCCGTTCTTGATCACGTCGGCGAGCGCGACGAACATCTTCATCCACTCGTTGAGCGCACGCTCCGTCCGGAGCGGATCCTCGCCGCGGAGCGAGACGTTCATCACGTCGGTGTTGGGCGGCGCGTCCGCGCGGAGCTTCCGCTGCAGCTCGATCGAGGCCTCGCGAGGCGTGACCACCTCGAATTCGATCGTCGCGCGCGCCGGGAGCTGCTCGCGCTTGGGCGCCCAGCGGAGCCCCGTGGTGCGCCCGATGCTGTCGCCGAGTCGCCCCTTCTCGACCTCGCGCGAGTCGCCCTTGCGCGTCAGGCGGAGCGTGTAGTTGGCGCGCTCCGCGTCGGTGGTCAGCTCGTAGGTGCCGGGGATGAAGACCGGCGCGAGCGAGAAATCGCGGAAGTAGACGGAGTCGGCCTCGCGCTTCGGGTCGAGGTAGTACTTGAGCGAGCGCGTGACCGAGTCGGTGATGTAGAAGGCGCGGAAGAGCTGGAGCCAGCTCTCGTTCGACCGCTCGCGCGAGTTGCCGAGCACCTCGGCGCTCGGGTCGCGGAGCGTGATCTTGCCGTAGACGTCGTACTCGGGCTTGATGTAGCGCGTCGCGATGTACCCCGCGGCGAGGCCGAGGAGCGTCATCGCCAGCACGAGCCACTTGAAGCGCCCCACCGCGGCGAGGTAGCGCTGCCACGCGGCCATCTGGGTCGGCGGCGGCGCCGGCGGGCCCCACTGCTCCTGGGGGTACGCGGGCGCCGGCAGTGGCGCCGGCGCCACAGGGGCCGGGGTGAGCCGCTGGCTCGCGGTGAGGGCGTTGGATCGGGTCATCGTGGGCGTGGGACGCGCGGAGCGAAGGGGACGTCACTCCCCGAGGAGGCGGGCCGATGGACGGTGGAGCCTGTCTCGGACGCCCGCCCGCGTGCAAGTCTCGGCCCAGATTCCGGTCGGAATCGGCACACGGTCGCGTCCGCCACGTGTGACCGAATCGAGGCGGATTCGTCCCCCGGCCGCGGGACGGGTGCGACAGCGTGTTGCGCAACCTACACGGTTCCAATGTGGAGTCGTGGCCTCGCTGCAACGGCTTGCTTGACACGCGCCACACACCGTCGTAGATAAGCCCGCCGAACCACCATCCCCGTACGACGCCGGGGCAGGTGGCGGGGGCGTCCCGCCGACCGCTGCAATGACCGGAAGCCAGCCCATGCCGGAGTCCAGCCGGGCCGAAGCCGCCGCCGTGCGCGACGCGATGGCCGTGGCCCCCGAGGTCCGGTCCTCCCTGCGCATCCTCATCGTCGACGACGACCGGACGCTGCGCGAGGGGTGCGCGAGCGTCCTGCAGGGCGACGGCTACACCGTCACCGCCACCGGGCGGGCCGAGGAGGCGCTCGACCTCGTCCGCCGGCGCCGCTTCGACATCGTCCTCTGCGATCTCTACCTGACCCCGGTCAGCGGGACCGAGATCCTCAAGGCGACGCTCGAGGCCAACAAGGAGACGATCTTCGTCGTCATGACCGGCAACCCGTCGGTCACGAGCAGCATCGAGGCGCTGCGCGCGGGGGCGTGGGACTACCTCCCCAAGCCCTTCTCGGCCTCGCACCTCCAGATCCTCATCGGCCGCGCGAGCCACGCGGTGCTCGTCGCCCGCGAGACCGAGGCGGCGCGGGGGGCGGTGGCCGGCGGCGGGCTCCCGGGGGCGCTCCCGGCCCCGGTCCACGCCCCCGGCACGCCGAGCTTCGCGCACGCGCACACCGGCGACCGGATCACCCTCCTCGGCCAGAGCCCCGCCTTCCGCCGCGCGATCGAGCTGGCGCGCAAGGTGGCGGGGACCGACGCGAGCGTCCTCATCTCGGGCGAGAGCGGCACCGGCAAGGAGCTCATCGCGCAGTTCATCCACAGCCACAGCCGGCGCTCGGGCAAGAAGCTCGTGGCGGTCAACTGCGCGGCGCTTCCGGAGCAGCTCCTCGAGAGCGAGATGTTCGGCCACAAGAAGGGGGCCTTCACCGGCGCCGACCGCGACAAGGCCGGGCTCCTCGAGGTGGCCAACGGCGGGACGCTCTTCCTCGACGAGCTCACCGAGATGCCGCTCTCGCTGCAGGCCAAGCTCCTGCGCGTGCTGCAGGACGGCGTCGTGCGGCGCGTGGGGAGCGAGCAGCCCGACGCGGTGGTCGACGTGCGCTTCGTGAGCGCGACCAACCGCGACCCGCAGGAGGCGGTCGCGCAGGGGCTCCTGCGCGAGGACCTCTACTACCGGCTGCGCGTGGTGCCGATCAAGCTCCCGCCCCTGCGGCAGCGCACCGACGACATCGCGCTCCTGGCCGAGCACTTCATGCGGCACTTCTGGGAGCGCCACCGGCAGCCGGGCGAGACGCTCCCCCCCTTCAGCGACGCGGCGCTCGACTTCCTGCGCGCGCGGCCGTGGCGCGGCAACGTGCGCGAGCTGCAGAACATGATCGAGCACACCGCCGTCGTCGCCGACGCGGGGGCGCCGCTCCACCCCGACGACTTCCCCGTCTACGACGACACACCGGCCGGGGGCGAAGGGAGCAAGGGCGACGCGACGATCTTCTCGGGTGCGTACATGAACGACGCGTACCACGCCGCGAAGGACAAGCTGGTCGCGCAGTTCGAGAACGAGTACCTGACGCGCCTCGTGGCGCGCGCCGGCGGCAACATGTCGCGCGCCGCGCGGCTCGCGGGGATCGACCGCACGACGCTCTACCGGCTGATGGAGAAGCACGGGCTGCGTCGCGACGAGTACTCCGGGACGCTCGGCTGATGGCGCGCCCCCGGCGCGGCGACCCGGCCGGCGTGGTGCGTCTCGTCCCCGACGGGGCCGCGCCCGGGCCGGCCGCGCTCTCCTTCGCCCCCGGCGCGCCGTGGCGCGCGGCGCTCCTCGCTGCGGCCGACGCGGCGGTCGAGGCGGTGGCGGCGGCCGACGCACGCACGCCGCCGGCGACGCTCCGCGTCGGGGCGACCTCGCTCTGTGCCGCGGTCGAGCGCGCCGCGGCGGGCGAACCGGCGCGCGCCCCCGAGATGGCGCCGGCCTTCCCCGTGCTCGCCCTCGAGCGCGCGCTTCGGCGCGCGCTGCTCGCGGCGGCCGAGGGGGGTGCGCTGGCGCCGCACGAGGCGACGGCGCTGTGCGCCGCGCTCGAGCGGGTGCGCGACGCACTCGACGCCTGCCCCGGGCACCGCTTCGCACAGCGGCTGGGGGGCGAAGGGGCGCTCTCTCTCCTGGTCGACGTCGCGCACGACATGCGCTCGCCCCTGGGGAGCATCCTCTTCCTCGTCGAGCAGCTGCGGCGCGGGCACTCGGGGGCGGTGACGCCGGTGCAGGAGCGGCAGCTGGGGCTCGTCTACGGGGCGGCGCTGGGGTTGAGCGAGCTCGCGAGCGACGTGATGGACCTCGCGCGCGGGGGTGAGCTGCTGGTGGCCGGGCCGGTGGCGCCGGTCTCGGTGGCGTCGGTCTTCGCGCAGGTGCAGTCGCTCCTGGTCCCGGTGGCCGAGGAGCGCGGGCTCGCGCTCGTGCTCGAGACGCCGCTCGCGGCGCCGCGGCTCGGCCACGCGCAGGCGCTGCTGCGCGTGCTGCTCAACCTCGCGACGAACGCGCTCAAGTTCACCGACCGGGGCGAGGTGCGGGTGACGGCCGAGCCGGCGGGGGCGACGCGGGTGCGCTTCGCCGTCGCCGACACGGGGCGCGGGATCCCCGAGGCGCTCCTCGGCTCGCTCTTCGACGCCTTCCGCCGGCGGCTGGCGCCGGGGGAGTACGTCTTCTCGAGCGCCGGGCTGGGGCTGAGCATCTGCCAGGTGCTGGTGCGGGCGATGGGCGGCGAACTGCTGGTGGAGACGGCACCGGGGGCGGGGACGACGTTCCAGTTCGAGCTCGAGCTCCCGCCGCAGCGGCGCGGGCATTGAGTGTGCGTGCGGGGAGGGGAAACGACGTGAGTGCTGCACGGAAGGCGCCCGCGACGACCGGCGCGGGCATGACGACGACGGCGCGGGCCACCGCGACCGCGAAGCCGCCCGCGGCGAAGAAGCTCGCCGCGAAAGCGTCGGCGCCGGCGACGTCCACCGCGAAGACCGCCAACGCGAAGAAGTCCGCCACGACGGCACCTTCTGCCCCCGCCGTCGGGCCCTTCGGTTGGGCGGTCGCGCCGCGTGCCCCGGGGGAGCGGCGCCACTGGCTGATGAAGAGCGAGCCGGACGTCTTCTCGTTCGACGACCTGCTCGCGGCGCCGGGGCGGACGACGCACTGGGACGGGGTGCGCAACTACGTCGCGCGCAACCTGATGCAGCACGGGATGCGCGTCGGTGACCTGGTGCTCTTCTACCACTCGAACGCCGAGCCGAGCGGGGTGGCGGGGATCGCCGAGGTGGTGCGGGAGGCGTATCCGGACCCGAGCCAGTTCGATCCGCGGTCGGAGTACTTCGACCCGGCGTCGAGGCCCGGGGCGCCGACGTGGGTGATGGTGGACGTGCGGGCGGTGGAGAAGCTGCCGCGGGTGGTGACGCTCGAGGAGCTGCGGGCGGATCCGGCGCTCGAGGGGCTGGAGACGGCGCGGCGGGGGAGCCGGTTGAGCGTGCATCCGGTGAGCGAGGCGCACTTCCGCGCGATCGTGGGCAGCCTGGCCGCCGGGCGGCCCGCGCTTACTCGATAGCGCTAGTCAGCAAAGGGGGAGAGGAAGCATGGCCGAATCCGACAAGGCACGTCATTCGCGGGAGGCCGAGTTCTTCGACGGCTTCTATGCGGAGAACGCGACGACGTACGATCCGCGAGTTCTCGAGCGGTACCGGCGGCTCAGCGCACGTGGGCTGTACTCCAAGGAATACCGCATCGCCCAAGTCGGCGACCTCACGGGGCGTCGGGTCGCGGACATCGGATGTGGAGCGGGCGAGAACGCCGTGCTCCTCGCGCTGTTGGGTGCGCACGTCACGGGCCTGGACGTCTCGCCGGTCGCAGTCGAGAAGGCGAAAGCGCTCGCTGCGAGTGCGGGCGTGTCGGACCGTGTCGACGTTCGGGTCCAGTCGTTCGAGGACTTCGAGGCCGGCGAGGGGGCCTTCGACGTCGTGTGGGTGGATGCTTTCCTCCACCACATGCTGCCGGTGCTCGACGCCACGATGGTGTCGCTGGTCAAGCTCCTGAAGCCTGGCGGGCTGATGGTGATCGCAGAGCCGATCCGGCTCTCGGGGCTCGCCCGCAGCATCCGGCCGCTGGTTCCGATCCCAGTCGACGCGACGCCGGACGAACGCCCGCTCCAGGACGAGGAACTCGCCTTGATCGGGCGACACCTGGAGATCGTCGCGACTCGCCGGTTCAACGGAGTTGCGCGGGTCGGGCTCCGTGCGCTCGTCGCGAAGGGGTACGAGGAAGCCGCCGGCTGGCGTCGTGCGCTCTGCGACGCCAGCGCGTATGCCGATCGCGTCCTGCTTTCCCTGCCTGGCCTCGGCCGCTTCCTCGCCGGTGGCATCGCGGTGGTCGCGCGCAAGCGTCCATGACCTTCAGCCGCGGGCGGACCGGGACGCGACAGGCGTCGAGACGTACTGTTCGAGTGCCTTCCTGCTCGCCCGCTCGTACACGCCGCGCGCGTACCGCTCCGCCCCGGAGAAGTGGATGAGGTGCGCCCGCTCCTCGTCCAATGGCTCCATGATCGAGACGTATTCCGGCCACGGGAGCACGACCGAGCCCGGAGCGTTGGCGATCACGTAATTGCTCGTCACCTGCTCGGTCCCCCACTCGTGCCAGCGCGCGCCGATCTCTCCCTCCATCGCGACGGAGAACCGTGACACGTCGTCGCGCGTGATGGTGCGCGGCGCGAAGCCGGCGAAACCGGAACAGCCACGGGCGTAGACCGTCCCGTCCAGCGCCGGGATCGACCTGAGCGACGTCTCGGAGACGATCTGGATGTGCGGCTTCTCGTTCGTGCGAAGCTCCGCCTCGCGCGCACGGTACGCTTCCTCCAAGGTGAGCTTCCGGCTTGCATACTCGGGGGACACGTCCGTCACGTGCCCGCTCATCGTGAAGCACCGTCCCTCGCGAAAGGCGTCGAGTACGGCGTCGGGGCGGCGCGTGGTCACCGTGTCCGAGTCCACCTGGATGACGTAGTGACGCGCGCTTTCGTCGACGCACGTGAGTAGCCGTTCCCACGTGCCCAGCTTCGGGCAGCGACCCACCGGGACGCCCGCGACGGGCCGGATCTCGATCCCCGGGATGTGGCTGGCGAGGAGCTTCGCTGCCGAGGTCGTGATCGTGCCGTCATCCAGTGCGATCACCCGGCTCGGCGTGACCCAGGTTCCCAGCGACTTGACGGCGAGGAGGTACATGTCGACGAAGATCCCGGCGATCTGCGACACGAACACGGGGCCGTCGTCGTTCAGTCCGAGCGGGGGCGTCTCACGTACGCGGCGGAGCCAGGACTGCTCCTGGACGCCGAGCCAACGGCGCAGTCGATAGAACATCGGGATCAGGACGCTTCGGTCGAGTCGATCGGTGGGGACCCGCGCGTGCCGATGGCGCACGCAGGACGAGGCGGGAGAAGGACGGGGTACGGTCGGTCGGGGGCGCTAAGGCCGTCCCGACTCCCTACGGACGAAATCCGCCAGCGCGAGGACCGTCCAGAGTCGTTCGGCGTGATCAGCCACTCCTTCGCGATGCTGCGCCCAGAGCGTCCCGACCCGACGCCCGTCAAGGATGCCGGTTGCATCGAGCGCCGACGGCTCGAGCAGCGATTCGGCCCACGGCCGGAGCGGCCCACGCAGCCAGTCCGCCAGCGGTACGGCGAACCCTCGCTTGGGACGATCCACGAGGGCTCGGGGCACATGCCGGTACAGGAGGGTGCGCAGCGGCAGCTTGCCCACGCCGTCCCGCATCTTTCGCGCGAACGGGATGCGCCAGGCCAACTCGAACACGCGGTGGTCGAGCAATGGCGCTCGGGTCTCGAGACTCGCGGCCATGGCTGCCCGGTCGACCTTCACGAGGATGTCGTCGGGGAGATAGCTGACGGCGTCGAAGAGCATGCGCGACTGGAACTCGTCGCCGTCGTCGAGCCACGGCCCATCGAGGCGTCCGTCGCCCGCCGCCGCCCGGAGGGCGGGGCTGAGGAGCGCTGCGGGACGCTGCGTCGTGGCGCGAAGCGCATCGTAGAGCTCGCGCCCGCCCGGGGCGTCGAGCATGCGACCGAAGCGCGCCAGCGCATTCGGGGGGCGGCGTCCGCGGTCGTGGACGAAGCGGGCGAGCGCGGCCGGCGGCGGGTCGGGGATCGCGTCCAGCGTCGCACCCACCATGCGGCGGAGCCAGCGCGGCGCTCTCGTGCGAAGCGCGGTCACGCCGTCGGGCCGGCGGTGCTGGACGTAACCCGCGAACAGCTCGTCGCCGCCATCGCCCGAGAGCGCGACCGTGACGTGGGCGCGCGTGAGCCGCGCGACGAGAAGCGTGGGCAGCTGCGACGAGTCGGCCATGGGCTCGTCGTAGTACTCGTGAAGGCGCGGCACGAGGGCCAGCACGTCGTCGCCACGGACCGTCAGCGTCGTATGGTCCGTGCCCAGGTGCTCGGCGACCGCGCGCGCGTGCTCCGCCTCGTCGAAGCGCGGATCGTCGAAGCCGATGGTGAAGGTACGCACCGGGCGCGCGGAGTGTCGCTGCATCAGCGCGACGACGAGCGACGAATCGATGCCGCCGGAAAGGAAGGCGCCCACCGGCACGTCGGCGACCATCTCGTCGCGCACCACCTCGTCCAGGAGCGTTCCCAGGGCATCGGCGACGTCGTCGTCCGAGCCCGGGAGCGGGGCGCGCCGCCCCGCCGCCGCGGCCGCGTGAGCGCTCCAGTACTCGACCTCGCAGGGCTCAGCGCCGTCCGCCAGCACGACCATGGTGCCGGGGCGCACCTTGCGCAGCTCGGCGAAGATCGTGCGCGGCGCCTGCACGTAGCCGTAGCGCAGGAGCTGCGTGGCGGCGCGCGGGTCGACGGTGCATGCGAAGCCCGGGAACCGGCGCAGCGCCTTGAGCTCCGAGCCGAAGAGCCACGCCCCCGCGACGCGGCCGAAGTAGAGCGGCTTCTCGCCCAGGCGATCGCGCACGAGCGTCAGCAGGCGCTCCGCGCGGTCCCACACCGCGATCGCGAACATCCCCGCGAAGCGCGGCACCGCGGCGGCGACGCCCCACCGGTCGAAGGCCGCGAGGAGGACCTCGGTGTCGCTGTGCCCGCGGAACGGGTAGCCCCCCTCGGCCAGCTCGCGGCGGAGCGGCGCGAAGTTGTACGCCTCGCCGTTGAAGACGATCACGTAGCGCCCGCTCGCGGCGACCATCGGCTGCGCCCCCGCGGGGGAGAGGTCGACGATGCTCAGCCGCCGGTGGCCGAGGGCGATCCCCGCCGCGTCGTCGCACCAGTGGCCGTCGGCGTCGGGGCCGCGATGGGCGATGGCGTCGGTCATGGCCCGGACCGCGTCGAGCGGGGCGCCCGACGCCGGGCGACCGAGGAAGCCGGCGATGCCGCACATGGCTCAGCGGCTCCCGGCCCCGGAGGGGCGGCGGAGGGGGCGTGGATCGGGCACGAAGCGGTGGGGTCCAGGGAGGCGTTACCGGGGAGTGACGGCGGACCGGGTGGTCCGGTCACCCAGCCACGAACATCGCCGCGGCGTGGAAGATCGCCGCTCGGAGTCCGCTCTCCAATCGGCAGCGCCCCGGTCGCGGCCGGCGCCGTCCGGTCCGTGGGTGCAGTCGCCTAAGTTGGAGGCGACGAGATCGGGGCCGTTCGACCGGTCCGCGCACCAGGTGCGCGTCGCGCGCCGCCCACCATCGCATCCCCCTTCCGGAGACCGCAGGACATGAGCGAGACCACGGCCGCCGCCCCGGCGCTCGAGCTGCGCGACGAGCGCACCGGCGCCTCCTACAGCGCGCCGATCACCACCGAAGGCCCCGAGGGCGACACCTACGTTCGCGCCGCGGACCTGAAGCAGGTCAAGCGGGAGGCGGGCGAGTTCGGCCTCCTGAGCTACGACCCCGCCTTCATGAACACAGCCTCCTGCAAGAGCGCCATCACGTTCATCGACGGCGACAAGGGGATCCTGCGCTATCGCGGCTACCCGATCGAGCAGCTGGCCGAGCACGCCACCTTCCTCGAGGTCGCGTACCTGCTGCGGCACGGCGAGCTCCCCGACCAGGGGCAGTACGAGTCCTGGGTGCACGACATCACCTTCCACACCTACGTCCACGAGAACATCCGGAAGTTTCTCGAGGGCTTCCGGTACGACGCGCACCCGATGAGCATGCTCTGCTCGTCGGTGGCGGCGCTCAGCTCGTTCTACCCGAAGGCCCGGAACATCCACGACCCGCAGGAGCGCTACATCTCGATCATCCGGCTGCTCGCCAAGCTGCCGACGATCGCGGCGTTCGCCTACCGGCACGTGAAGGGGCTGCCGATCATCTACCCCGACAACGAGCTCCCGTACGTCGAGAACTTCCTCTCGATGGTCGCGCGGATGAGCGAGCCGCGCTACGAGGCCAACCCGGTCTTCGTGAAGGCGCTCGAGGTGCTCTTCATCCTGCACGCCGACCACGAGCAGAACTGCTCGGCCAACGCGGTGCGGGCGGTGGGGTCGAGCCACGTCGATCCGTTCAGCGCGATCTCGGCCGGCATCGCGGCGCTCTTCGGGCCGCTGCACGGCGGGGCGAACGAGCAGGTGCTGCGGATGATCGAGGAGATTGGCCATCCGAAGAACGTCCCGGCCTTCATCGACGAGGTGAAGGGAGGGAAGGGCGGCCGGCTCATGGGCTTCGGGCACCGCGTCTACAAGAGCTACGACCCCCGTGCCAAGATCGTGAAGAGGCTGGCCGACGAGGTCTTTGCGCAGGTCGGGATGGACAAGGACCTCGAGATCGCGCTCGAGCTCGAGCGGATCGCGCTCTCGGACGACTACTTCATCTCGCGGAAGCTGTACCCGAACGTCGACTTCTACACGGGGCTGATCTACCGCTCGATGGCCTTCCCGACCGACTTCTTCACGGTGCTCTTCGCCGTGGCGCGCACGGCGGGGTGGCTGGCGCAGTGGGAGGAATTGCTGCTCGACAAGGAGCAGAAGATCGCGCGGCCCCGGCAGATCTACGTGGGGGCGGGGGAGCGGGCGTACGAGGGGAAGCTCACTAACCGCTTTCCGCGGGCGGTGAAGGACAGCATCCGGAAATGAGTGGCAGGGACCGACACGGTGCACGGCCGATCCAGCAGCCCATGTAGCGATCAGAGGGGCTTGTCTGCCCGCACGGGCGCGGGTGTCATGGATGCGCTCCACCCCCGCGGCGAAACGAGCGGGCGCACGGGTCGTCATTCGAGACCTTCACGCATGCATCCGTAGGACGAGCGCGCTGCGCGGTCGGCTGTCGACCAATCAGCGTAGTGCATGTCACACATGCACTGGACTTCTCGGTGTGTGCCGAACGGGCGCGCGGACGTCGCCAGTGCGTGCCGTCGACGCGTCACTCCTCGAACTGATTCGCGTGACATCTCCACCGCATTCCATTGCGTCTGCGCGCCCGGCCGCGCCGGGGACGATCGATGATGCGCCCCCCGCCGAGGACGGGATGCAGAGTCGAGTCGCGACGTTTCTCGTGTGCGGCATGCTGGTCGCGACCGTGGCCCTCGCGGTCCTTTCGATCGCATGGCCGTACGGACCCGATCATGCGATCATGACGCAGGTGGCCGCCGCATGGACGTGGGGAGGGGCGCCGTACGCGGACATGATCGACGTGAAGGGGCCGTACGCGTTCCTCCCGTATCTCCTCGCGCTCGTCGTGCCGGTCCCGCCGATGATCGCGCTACGCCTGCTCGATGTCATGGCAGTCTGTGGGGCAGCGATCCTCGCCTACCGCGGCCTTCGGCGACTGATCGACGACTCCACCGCGCTCTGGGGCAGCGTTCTCCTTGCGGCGCTGTGCCTTCGCGTCTCATACGGGGAGTCGGCCGAGCCCGACGGCTGGTTCGCCTTGCTGACGGCTGCGGTCGTGCTCGCCCGCCTCGAGGATCCTGCGAACTCCGGCGGTCCTGTGGTCTGGATGACGGGAATCGCGACCGGCATCGGCATGCTCATCAAGCCGTTCTATCTGGGACTGGCATTCTTTCCCTTGTGGACGCTCTGGCGATCGCGTCAGACTGGTTCGATGGCAGCCTGCGCCGGGCGCCTGTTCCTCGGGGCCGCGCTATCCACAGTCGCGATCTGTGCGGTGCTCTTGTCGCGCGGGGCACTCGACGAGATGCTGTCGATCTACGCCGGTCCGATGATGATCGAGTATCGCAAGGCGGCACAGGAGCATCCTGACTACTGGTTCTTCCTGGGCTGGTGGTCGATCGTGCGCCGATCCTACATCTGGCCGCTCGTGCCGCTCGCGGTCGCGGGCTTCGTCCTGTTGCGCCGGACGCATCGCGATCTGGCCACGGCGTTCGGCCTGTGGCTGCTCGCAGGCCTGGCAGTCGTGACCTTGCAGTCGCGCTACTTCCTGTACCATCTCTTCCCGGCCTTCCCGCCGCTCGCCTTCCTTGCGGCGGCGGGTGCGGTGGGCGCCTTCCGACGACAGCTCGGGTATCCGGGGCTCCTGATGGCGACCGCCACGATCGTCGCCTTCCTCGCATCCGTCGGGTCGCGTCCGCAGCGCGACCTCGCGTCCGCAATCGGCGCGGTGCGCGCCCGGCATGACCCGATCGAGGCCATCAGGTCGGCACAGCCGCGATCGGGGTGGTCGGCCGGCTACCTCAATGCGGCCCGCATGGCCACGCACCTGTCGCGAGTCGCGGAACCCACCGATCGGGCTGGGACATGGCTCTACGAGCCCACGGCGCTCCTGCTCGCCGGGATCCGACCGGCCGGGGCGATCTTCTCCTTCAATCAGGCGTACCTTCCCCGCACGCCGTTCGCCCAATCGGTGATCCGGCGCATCACCGACGACCTGATCACCGGGCGCCCTCGCTTCTTCCTGCTCGACTGCTGGCTGGTGTGGGACCAGAACCCGGGTGCCGACATCACGCGCGCGCCCGCACTCTCCGCGGCGCTTGGTCGCGACTATCGTCTGGTGCGCGACGAGGGCGGGCTGCGCCTGTTCGAACGGGCAGCGCCCGGCACCGGCAATGCCAGGCCGTGCGGACCGCATCCCGCGGCGGTCGCCGTACCGTGACGGCGCGAGATGCTGATCGCCGCGGCAACCGGATCATTCCCCCTATGCCCTGGATCCGTTCGCGCGTCACGGAGCCGCCTCACGGCCGGAGCATGATGCACCACGAGGCACCCGATGCTCGTCGATAGCGGCCGAACCGACCGAACCCCGTCAGGCGGTGGCCAGTCGTCTCCCGATGACATCTCGCGACCCGCGGCGGGACCGGCGCAACGGCGTGTCGACCGCGCCCTGACGATCGTCCTCGCGGTCATCGTGCTGGCCACACTCGCCCTGGCCCTCATGTCCCTCGCCTGGCCTTTCGGTCCCGACCAGGCGGTCCTGACGATGGTCGCGAGGATCTGGCTCGAGGGTGGGGCGCCCTTCCGGGACGCCATCGACCACAAGGGGCCCTACGCCTACCTGCCGTTCATGCTGGCCGAGTGGGTTGGCGGCGGGTCGATGATCGCCATCCGGACGCTCGACCTCGCCGTCATCGCCGCCGCGCTCGCCTCGTGCATGAGCTCTCTGCGGCGCCTGTACGGCTCTCGGACGGCAACGTGGACAGTCGCGATCCTGGGGGCGTGGTGCTTCCGCATCTCGTACGGTGACCTTGCACAGCCCGACGAATGGATCGCGCTGGCGACGGCCGTGACGTTCTTCCGGCGCATGGAAGCGCCCGATGCGACGCGCGGGCACACGGTGATCGCGATCGGTCTCCTCACCGGTGTCGCCATCCTCGTCAAGCCGTTCTACGGTGCTCTCGGTGGATTCCCACTCCTCACGATGCTCGCCGCACGCCGCGTGCGGCCGGCCGAGTTGTTGGCCTGCGGCGCGCGCGTCGCGGCTTGGGCGGCCCTACCAATAACGCTCATGCTCGGGTGGCTCTCCATATCGGGCGCGCTCGACGCTACGCGGGAGATCTACCTTGGTCCCCTTCTGTCCGCCTACCGTGGCGGGGACGCTGGCAATCCCTTGAGCCATGCGGCTCAAGGGCTCGCGAGCTTCTTTCGCAAGTCGTGGATGGTTCCCCTGGTGCCGTGCATGGCGATCGGAGTCTGGACACTCCTGGGTCGCAACCGTCGCGACGCGGTGCTCGTTCTCGCCTGGTTTGCCGTCGGACTGACCACGGTCGTCGTGCAGGGCAAGTATTTCGCGTACCACTTCTTTCCCGTGATGGCTCCGGCCGCGCTCCTGGCCGCGCTCGCGATCGCGTCACTGCGCGGGCGCATGCTGGCCCGTGGTACACTCGGCGGTCAATGGGCCGCAGCCGGCACCCTCGCGCTCGTGGTCGCCTTCTCACTGGCGGTCGCGAGCCGCCCCGTACGCGACTTGGGCGTGATCGTGCCAGACGTGGCATCAGGGACGGATGCCGTCGAGGCCATCCGGCGTGCGCAGCCGCGAGCAGGGCTCACCGCGGGCTATGCCGCCGCCGCGGATGTGGCGGCGCTCCTCGACTCGGTGGGGCAGAGTGGCCGCGAGTTGGGTGTCTTCCTTTTCGATCCGACGCCGCTGCTGTTGGCGCGAGCGCGCCCGTCGACGCGCGCCTTCGTGATCAGCACCGCGTACACTCACCGAGATCGCTTTGGGGACAGCGTTCTGACCGGTCTCGCCGACGAGATTGCGCGTGAGCGTCCCGCCTACGTCCTTGTGGACTGCTGGCTCTCATGGGACACGCAGGGCGGCACCGACCCCTCGCTCTCCGACTCGCTCAACCGCGTCCTGCGCGACGGATACGCACTCGTGTCACAAGTCGAAGGTGTGCAGGTGCGTCGACGGCGGTCGGCATGGCAGCCCGCTCGCGACGACGACACCAGCCTCTGTCCTCGGCGCTAGAGGCGCTCTCGCCGGCAGCGGAAGGCTGCGTTGACGGCCGACGTGGTCGGCCTTCACCGTGCTGCGCTTCCGCAGCGCGAGGGCGCGTGAGGATGACACCGAGGCAGTGCCACGGTTGTCGATCGACGGTCGTCGTGCGGTTTTCCGAAGTCAACGTCCCAGCCTGCGAAGATCACGATGGATCATGCGTTCTCAGTCGGCTACGCGACTCGTGAGGATGTTCACTGGTGGTTCGTCGGTCGCCGGGAGATCCTGCGTCGATGTCTCACCACGTCAGGGCTGCCGCGCGATGCGCGCCTCCTGGAGGTCGGGTGTGCCTCTGGTGGTAATCTCCGCATGCTCGCGGAGTTCGGCACGGTCACGGCGGTGGAGCCCGATCCCATGCTGCATGCGCTCGCGCGCGAGCGGCGCATAGCCCGGGTCGTGCGCGGTGGATTTCCGCTCGGCAACACCCTGCGCGACGAGCGCTTTAACTTGATCGGGCTCTTCGATGTCCTCGAGCACGTGGTCGACGACATCGCCGCCCTAGGCGAGGTCGTGGACCGGCTCGCGGCCGACGGTCTCGTGCTGCTGACCGTGCCCGCATATCAGTGGCTCTGGTCGCACCACGATGACGTGAACCTGCATCAGCGACGTTACTCTCGAGCGACGCTCGAGCATGCAGTCAGGTCGGCAGGCCTCGAGGTGCTGCATGTATCGTACTTCAACACGATCCTCTTCCCGATCGCGCTCGTTGCACGGTTGGCGGCACGCCTGCTTGGCCAACGGCGATTCGACGAGGCCCTGGTCCGCATACCTCCCGGGAACGGGCTTCTGGCACGGATTCTTGGTGCCGAAGCTGGCCTCGTGCGCCGCTTCTCGATGCCCATGGGACTCTCATTGCTCTTGATGGCACGCCGACGCGCGGACGACACGAGATCGCGCGATCGGCGTGTCGCACCGCGGGCGGCTTCGCGTGCGAGGGGTCATGCTATTGCCGAATGAGTGGACCTGCGCAATCTCGAACTGGGGACTGCCGGACTGGATCGCTACTGACGGCCTCAACTGGCAAGCGAGGGTCGATCGCTAGGCCGTGCCAGAGGTCATGAGAGACCGGTCGGATTGGGGAGCTGAGAGCCCCGTTGCCTTCTGAGGTTTAGCCCGTCCCATTTCCGGACAACAGCGTGGCCCCCGCATGATGCCCAGCCATGGATGAGATAACGACACGAGCTTCCTACCTCGTCCCCGCCCCCGAGTCCAGCGGCTCGCACGGTCCGCTGCTCTCGGTGGTCATGCCGTGCTACAACGAGGAGGAGGCGCTCCCGAAATCGTTCGAACGCCTCAGTCGATCGCTGGACAGGATCGAGGGCATTCGCTGGGAAGTCATCTTGGTGAACGACGGCAGCCGGGACGGAACGGGGCGCGTGATCGACTCCCTGCAGCGCAACCATCCGTCGATTCGTGCCCTCCACTTCGCGCGAAACTTCGGCCATCAGGCCGCGGTCACGGCGGGCATCGATCACGCAAACGGTGACGCCATCGTGCTGATCGATGCCGACCTGCAGGACCCCCCGGAGCTCATCGCGGACATGGTCCGCGAGTGGCGCCGTGGCGCGCACGTCGTCTACGGAGTCCGGCGCGAGCGTCACGGCGAGACATTGTTCAAGCTGGTCACGGCGAAGCTGTTCTACCGGATGCTCGACACCCTCAGCGACGTGCGCATCCCTCGCGACACGGGTGACTTCCGGTTGATGGACAGGAGGGTGGCAGACGTGTTGCGCGTGATGCCGGAGCGTGACCGTTTCCTGCGCGGCATGGTGGCATGGACGGGTTTCGACCAGCGACCCTTGGAGTACGTACGCGAACCGCGCATCGCCGGAGAGACGAAGTATCCCCTCTCGAAGATGGTACGTTTTGCCCTCGACGGCGTGGTGTCCTTCTCGACATCGCCCCTGCGGCTCGCCACGTGGCTCGGCTTTTCGGCCGCTGGGCTGGCGCTGGCAGGGATCTTTGCGATTCTGGCCATTCGGCTTTTCACTCGAGACTGGGTACCCGGGTGGGCCGCCACCATGATTGCAATCGCTTTCTTCGCGGGTGCCCAATTGCTCACCATAGGCATCATCGGCGAGTATGTTGCACGCCTATATGTACAGACAAAAGGACGTCCGCTTTACATTGTCGCCCGCCGTGAAGGTTTCGTCAATGATGTGGGCCCGGCATCCGCGCGAACTGCTCGGGGTACCCCAGCTGGCGGTATGCTCGTGCAGCCTGCATCAGGGCATGGTTCCTCCTGATGTCGTGTCCCGGAATCGCCCAGCAGATTGCTTGAGTGGCAAGTGGCGACTTACCTCGGAGCCATGATACCGACCGCCACCGGTCGTTCGCGCAAGTTTGAACTCGAGCTCGCTCGCCAGGAGGTGCACGCGTTGCAGGCGATCGCCGCCTCTCTCTCGTTGCCGTCTTTAGTCGTGTGCGTTGAGTGCAGTTCGTCCTGGTGTCCGCGTGGTGTGGGCCAAGGAGCGCCATCGCGACCCGGCTGGGGGTGACCATGCACCCCATTGGGAAATGGCGCACGCGATTCTGTGAGCAGTGCCCGTCGGGCTGTCCGACGCCCCGCGCGCCCGGCGGAAGCGCGCATACGACGGCGAACGCGTGGCCTGCCCGCAGTTGAGGGTGCTTGAGACCAAGTCGCCCGAGGGCGATGCGGTGGAGCGTGCGCACGCGCGCCGCGGCGACGGGCATCAGCAAGTCGTTCGTGCACTGCTTCCAACCGCTATTCGGGACCTAGTCGCACCGACCTATGTCCTTCATGCGCTCGACCGAGCCGTACTTCGCCGAAAAGGCGCGGGACATCGAAGCTGTACCCTAACCTGCCCAACTACGCGCTTGTTCTGCGCTTCGACAAGTCGAGTTAGGTCTGAGCGCTGGGGCGCGCGCAGCCATGCTGCCGATTTGATCGGGCTACGTCGATGGCCTAACGAACGGCTATGTGCGCTACGGGATAAAGACTCGCTTGCGGCCGTCGATATCGCGACCGACGCGATGCTCACCCGGTGCAAGCGCGCGATCGTCATCTGGCGTTTCTCTCATTCCCGCGGCATGTTGACGCCGACGTGCCGCCGCTTGGGTCGTGCACCTCGTGCTCGACAACTGCGCGACGCACAGGCACTCAGAAGTGGGCGCGTGGCTCGCTTGGCAGCCCCGCTTCCACGTGCAGTATATGCCAATGAACAGTTCGTCACTAAACCCGATCGAGTGCTGGTTCGGGCACCTGCGGGAACAGGCGCTCCAGCGGAGTGCATTTTGCGCACCAGCCAGTCGATCCAACAACGCAACAGCATCGCCGCTGCCTACGATACTCGCTCAGGCATTTGCGGGGACAGCGCCCCTCGGTTCGATCCTCGCCAAGCTTGACCAACCCCCGTAGAGCAGGCACTGGGAAACGACACTCGCTACCGAGCGCACTGCTCTCAACCCGGGCGTGGTTTAGCGGCGCATAAAGGTGAGAAAGCGCATACACGACATGCTTACCGTCGCCGACCAGACGGTCGTCAGCCTCGCCTAGTCTTCTTCCTAAGGAAATCCATCAACACGAATTGTCCCAGGCTCATCGTGTTCGTGAAGTACGCCTTCCCCCGCGCGATCGCGCTCACGCGCTTCACGAACTCCACCAGCGCGTAGTCCCGCGCCAGCATGAACGTGTTGATCACGATCCCGCTCCGCCGGCAGTCCGCCACCTCGCGCAGCGTCTGCCCGATCACGTTCAGGTCGAGCCCCATGCTGTTCTTGTAGATCCGCCCGTCCGGCATCGTCAGCGCGCTCGGCTTCCCGTCGGTCACCATGATGATCTGGCGCATGTCTTTCTTCTGCGCCAGCAGGATCCGCCGCGCCAGCTTGAGCCCCTCGGCGGTGTTCGTGTGGTACGGGCCCACCTGCGCCCCGGCGAGCGCGGGGAGCGGGATTTCCTCGGCGCTGTCGTGGAACAGCACCACCCGGATCGTGTCGCCCGGGAACTGCGTCCGGATCAGGTGCGTCAGCGCCAGCGCCACCTTCTTCGCCGGCGTGAACCGGTCCTCGCCGTAGAGGATCATGCTGTGGCTCGTGTCGAGCATCAGCACCGTGGCACAGCTGCTCCGGTACTCGCTCTGCCGCACCATCAGATCGCCGTAGTCGAGGTCCATCGGCACCTCAAGGCTCCCGGTGCGGAGCATCGCGTTCTTGAGCGTCTCGTTCACGTCGAGGTTCAGCACGTCGCCGAACTCGTACGGTCGGCTCCACGCGTCGCTCTCGATCCCCGTCGCGAGGTAGGGCGTGTCGTGGCTCCCCATGCTGCTCTTGCCGAACGAGCCGAGGATGCTCCGCAGGCTCTTGTAGCCGAGGAAGTCGATCCCCTTCTGCGTCAGGTTGAACTGCACGTCGCGGCTCGCCGCGTGCGCGAGGCTCCCCTTGCCGGTCACCGCCTGGTGGCTCGCCGGCACCTGCGGGGGCGCCTCCATCTTGAGGAAGCCCTCGGCCATCAGCCGCTGCACGATCTCGTCCAGGAGCGCGGCGAGCTTCGCCTGCGCGTCCTCGTCGCCGTCGCCGCGCAGCGCCTCGAGCATCTCGGGGGTGAACTGCCCGCTCTCGATCAGCGCGTCGAGGATCGCCTGGCGCAGCGCGTCGAGCGACTTGTCGCCCGACTCGTCGGGCTCCCCCCAGTAGGGGTTGTACCCCCCGCCGTCGGCGAAGCCGCTCTGCAGCAGGAAGTCGCCGAGCTTCTCGAGCAGCGCCTGCAGGTCGACCGCGTCGGCCAGCTCGGGGCTGTACTTGGTGTAGGTGTGCTTCCGCATCGCGCCCTCTCCCATCCGCGGGGGGCGCACGCGCCGCTCGCCGGCGCGCGCCGCCGCCCCCTCCGACGAGTCTAAACCCCGGCGGGGGGGCGGGCGTGCCGTGGCTGCCGCGCCGATGCGAGGGGCGCGCCCGCTGGTGGAGGACGCACCTTGCCGGGGATGCCATGCCGATCGCAGTTTCCCGGACATGGCCGCGCCCATCTTCGACTTCAGCCACCTGACGGCCGACGAGCGGATCGAACTCTCGAGCCAGCTGCGGGATAGTTTCTACGGCCGCGCGGTCGACCCGGACGAAGAGCAGGTCGCCGAGCTTCGGCGCCGTCGTGCCTCCCTTTCCGATGGCGACCTCGGCGAGTCTTGGCGTCAGGTGATGGACGCCATCCCGTGGCGCAGGTGGTAGGTCAGGCGCCGCTCGGCCCCGTTCCGGAGCGGCTGTACATCGAAGCCGGGGCGCGTCGGGGCCTCAAGCGAGCGTTCGACTGGTACGATCGCGAGCGCGTTGGACTCGGACATGAGTTCCCCCGGGAAGTGGGCGTGACGCTCGCGATGGTGGACCGCGTTTCCGATCAGTTCCCGGTCGCTTTAGGTGACATCCATAAAGCCTCGTGCAACATCTTCCGTACATCGCTACTTCGTCGTGATGCTGACCGGCGTGCTCGTCCTCGCGATCGCGTGGGGACGGCGCCCTACGGCGCAGTGGCGGGTGGACGCTGAAGCACACCTGATTCGCTGATCTCTGCGGTGACCGGTTACGGCGCGGCACCGGCAAGGTGTGCTGCCGTCAGGGTCGTGCACCCTCGCGCCATCCCGGTGCTCCGAAGCGCCGATTTCTGTGCCGGCGCCTCACCCGTCGCCGCACCCCCCGCACCGCGCCACCCGCGCCATGCACACCACATCAGCGCCCCGAGATCCATGAGCGCCCGGTTGTGCGTCCAGATCGCCGCCCGGTGCACCTGGAGCTACAGCTCCGCCAACCGCGATGTCGCCCAGTGCGTCGCGCCCGCCTTCGGGGCTTCCATAGGGAGGCTCTGGGCACTCAACGCATCATCGCACCTTGACGCATGAGTCTCCGGGGTTAGGCGCGCTCGTCTACTCGGCAGGAACGGCCGGGCGGCCTGCGTCCGGCATCGGTCTCGCGTTGACCACGCGGGCCGCATCGGAGAGGCACGAGGGGTCCCCAGCACCGGCTGGAACGAGCGCGACGGCCACGATCCGTCGGGCTCCGGGAATTTCCCGCCGTTCAGTGCCGGCGCCCGGCATGTCGGGAATGCGCCGTGCGAGCACCGCAGAGTCGCCGACGAGTCGCGTCACGCCGTAGCGAGCGAGAAAGCACCGGGCATCATGCCATGAAGCGGACGGAATGTTCACGCTCGCGCCACCGCTTGCCCACGCGCAATAGTTCGGCGTACCCGATGCCAGCACCCTTGGCTGCTGACCCGTGATGCGGCGGCACTCCTCAAGGGCGAGGCGTACCTCGCTGGACTCACGCCGTCCATCCCGCGCGATCCCGTAGCCCTGCATGGGCCCATCGCAAACGGCGATCACGAACGCCAGCGCGCCGAGCGGGACCACGAGCCGCCCTCGAGGCGCACTGCGCACGGCCGGAAGCCAGGGTGCCGCGAGGAGCGCGGTCTGGAGAAGCAGCAGCGGAAACAGCAGGTATCGCACCTCGACCGAGACGGGGCGCACGGCGAAGACCCCGAAGAACGCGAGGAGAAGCAGGGAGAGTGGCAGCGTGCGCCAGCGATACTCGCGCCACACCACCCACGCGAGCATGCCGCCGCTGGCTACGATCGCGAGGCCGGCAGCCTCGCTCCCCCATGAAGCGGCGCGCAGCACGTCGAGCGCGTAGCTGGGGGCCTTGGTGAGGACGAACGTCACCAACGTCCAGCCCTCGTTGCGAAGGAGCGATGCGATCTGGACCGGCGGTCCGATGTCGGTCCATACGCGAAGCAGATCCCCATCATGTCGCGTCCGGGCCAGGTAGTCCTGCAGCAGCATCGAGGAGTCGATCGATCGGTATGCATCACCGAACTCGAACCGTCGCCAGAGCACGTAGAGCACCACGGGAGCGGCGAAAGACACGAGGAACCGACCGGCGTCGCGGAGACGAGTCCGCGACGGCGCGTCCGCGACCGCGAAGCAGGCGAGGGCCGCCGGTACTGCGAGCACGCTGGAGGAACGCACGATCCACGCGAGTGCCAGGAGCACTCCGCCGCATATCGCTGCGGGAACACGGCCGAGAATGCATAGCGCACTCCCGAGGATGAAGAGCGTGGCGAGCGCGTCAGGGAGCATGCTGGTCGCGGATGCCGCGAATACGGGCGACAGAACGACGACGGCAGGGACGAGCGCGGCGACGGCGAGTGGAACACCGAGACGTAGGAGAAGCACGCCGAGCATCGGCGCGCAGAGTGCCGTTGCTGCACCGCTGATCAGGAACCCGGCCTTCATGATCGACACCCCGCTGACCGCGGACACGGCAGCGATCAGTGCGGGGTACCCGGGATTCGCGTTGACGTGGGGTGCAGGGAGTGCCGCTGGGTGGGCAGGTAGGAACCAGAGCGCGTCATTGACCATGCCGCGTCCGGCGAGAAGGTGGCGAGCCACCACGCCGATGTATCCCGAGTCATGAGTGAACCCGCCTGGTGCCATCGTGGTCGGGAGCGACATGACACACGCCCCGAGTAGCGCGAGCGTCACCGCTGCAAGAGCGACGACGGACGAGGGGGCCAAGCGATCGGGCTTGGGCACTGACATGACGAGGGAGGTGGAATGGAGGGCCCAGGACCAAGCGGTTTCCGGCGACAGCAACGCCGGAATGACGCCGCGGGGCGGTCGAGGCAACCCTTTCAACGAAGCGAACCGGTGCATGCATGGCGTGCCTCATTGCTCCTGCGCGCGGTGGATCACCCCTGTCGTGTGAGTATGCAGAGCGCGAATCCTTACCTTGACGCTGCTTATTCATGCACTTGCGTCGCAGATGCAGCCTCGAGGCCGGCTGTTCGGTGCAGCGAAGCGATGCAATCATGCGTGAAGTGAGCTGTTCCAGATTTCGCCAGTCTGGATGATGTCAGCCGGTCGAGGCAGGAGGCCCCGTCGTGCCGAGCACTCGGTGCGTTTGCATCGTGTTGCAAATCCGATCACCGGTCGTCGGTTCCCGCAGCACGATCGCTCGGATCGTGGGGTCCTCATCGCACGCAGGCGGGGTTGCATGATCTCGGTGGTCGTTCCGGCATACAACGAAGAGCAGGGCGTCGAGGAGCTGTACCGCCGCGTGAGCGCTGCAGGGGACGGCTGGAATGACGACTGGGAGCTGGTCGTAGTGGACGACGGGAGCAAGGACCGCACACTCCTGCTCCTCGAACGGATCGCCGCAGCCGACGAACGGGTGCGGGTGGTCGCGCTTTCCCGGAACTTCGGGCACCAGGTGGCGCTCACGGCGGGATTGCAGCACGCTGCCGGTGACATCGTGTGCGTCATCGACGCCGACCTCCAAGATCCTCCCGAGGAGCTCGGGAAATTCATCGCCAAGGTGCAGGACGGGTACGACGTCGTCTACGCGATCCGGACGAAACGCAAGGAAGGGATGCTCAAGCGCCTTGCGTACCATCTCTACTACCGGATCCTGCGGCGCCTGGCCACGCTGGACATCCCGCTGGATGCCGGCGACTTCTGCGTGATGCGTCGGGAGGTGGTCGATGCTCTCAACCAGTTGCCCGAACGGAATCGGTTCGTTCGTGGGCTGCGGACATGGGTCGGTTACCGGCAGACGGGCATGGCATACGAGCGGAGCGCGCGATATGCTGGTGAGCCCAAGTACACGCTCGGCAAGTTGCTCCGACTCGCCATGGACGGGGTGGTCAACTTCAGCTACCGTCCGCTCCAGGCGATCATGTTCTTGGGTGTCACCGTGGGCGCGCTCGCGTTGTGCGTGGGCGCCGTGGTGCTGTTCCAATACGTCACGGACACTGCGATCGCCGGCTACAATCCGCGCGCGGCGCGCGGCTGGACGTCCCTCATGATGGTGATGCTCTCACTGGCCGCGATCAACATGTTCTGCCTTGGGATTCTCGGTGAGTACATGGGGCGGCTGTTCGAGGAAACGAAGCGACGCCCGATCTACCTCGTGAAGAAGCGCATCGGCTTCGACGGCACGCGGATCGCGCCGGACTGGGCACCCGAAGAGGAGTCGCTCCGGGGGGTAGCGGGCGGGGTGCGGTGACGCAGCGGTGCTTGCCTTCGGTCGTGGCCAGCCAGAGGCTTGGGCCCATTCGGCCGCCCCTGGCTATCCCGCCCCACCCGTCGCACACACGCCCCGCACCGGACACACCTCGCACCGCGCCACCCGTGCCGTGCACACCAACGCCCCGAGCTCCATGAGCGCCTGGTTGTGCGTCCAGATCGCATCCCGGTGCACCGGGAGCGACCGCTCAGCCAGCCGCCACGTCGCCCGGTGGGTCGCGCTCGCCTTCGGGGCCGCCGTGGGGAGGAAGACGCGGCGCAGCACGCGCTCGACGTTCGTGTCCACCAGCGGTGCGCGCCGCCGATAGGCGAAGCTCGCCACCGCCCCCGCCGTGTAGCGGCCGAGCCCCGGGAGTGTGCGCAGCGCGTCGACGTCGGCGGGGAGCGTCGCCGCCGGGTCGGCGCCGTCGCGGGTGACGAGGCGCGCGGTGCGATGGAGGTTGCGCGCGCGGGCGTAGTAGCCGAGCCCCGCCCACGCCGCCTCGACCTCGTGCGGCTCGGCCACCGCGACGTGGTGCAGCGTGGGGAAGCGTGCGAGGAAGTCGTGCCAGCGCGGGATCACGCGCGGGACCTGCGTCTGCTGGAGCATCAGCTCCGAGACGAGGATCGCGTACGGATCCGACGTCCGCCGCCACGGCAGGTCGCGCGCGTGCCGCCGGTACCACCGTCGCAGCAGCCGCCCGAAGCGGCGGAGCCGCGCGTCGTCGATCGCCTCCGCCGCCTCGAGCGGGGTGCGGGGTGTCGCGTGTTGGCGCTTCGTGGTCCTCGTCGTCGTCCTCGGCACGCGGGGGAAGATACGGGCTTGGGGCGGGACCGTCGGACAGCGCCGGAGCACGGGCCTGGCGGCCCACGGTCGGAGGGCCCACGGCGGAACGGCCCACGGTACCATCGGCGCGAGTCGCACCGATGGTGCCGTTGGCCGAAAGGGACGTGACCTGCAGCGACGCGCGGGGACGGGGTGGAGGCCGCCGCGCGTGGTCGGGGGCGATTCGCCGACGACGGAGTCCGGACGTCCGCCGCAGCCCGTTTCCGTTGCCTGACTGCCCTCGCACCGGCAGATTGCGGCCATGGAGCATGCGTCCACCGACCTGTCCGCGCTCGTCGCCCTGCCGCCGGCCGAGCGGCTCGCGCTCGTGCAGGCGCTCTGGGACTCGCTCCTGATCGACACGCGAGCGGTGCCGGTCTCCGAGATGGAGCGTACGGTCGTGTCGGAACGTCGCGCCTCGCTGCGTCGACATCCGGACGACATCGCGCCGTGGCACGAGGTGCGGGCCGAACTCGCCGCGGAGCAGGAGGCGGACGAGAACGCGGCGACCGGCGACGGGAGCGGCCAGCCGGGGTGGTGAGCGCGCCGCGGCTGCACGTCCATCCGCTCGCGCGCGAGGAACTGCGGGCCGCGCGACGCTGGTACGCGAGCCGCCGCGCGGGTCTCGGTCGCGCGTTCACGGCCGAGGTGGAGACCGTGCCGTCGTTCGCCCTCGTGCATCCGGAGATGTATCCGGCATTCGACCAGGGCGAGCAGGCGGTTCGGCGGGCGCTGCTCCATCGCTTCCCGTGCGCGCTCGTGTACGAGATCGTCTCGCCGTCGTTGCTCGTCGTCCTCGCCTGCTTCGATCTCCGGCAGGGACGGGCTGCGGGGTGGCAGGAGCGACGTTAGCGTCGCGTCCTGCGCGCGGCGTGCGATATCGAGCCGCAGATCCGGGCCCGGTGCGCGACCGTCGGACAGCGCCGGAGCACGGGCCTCGCGGCCCACGGTCGGAGGGCCCACGGCGGAACGGCCCACGGTACCGATCGACGCGCCTCGCGCCGATGGTGCCGTGGGCCGTCAGGGTCGGGAGCCGCGAGGCGGCGCGCCGTGCGAGGGTGTACTGGGCTGACCGACCGCCCCAAGCAAGCCCGCGACCCACTGGCGAGCATCCCTCGAGCCTTGCTCGCGAGAACCGAGGCAACCCGACGCTTCCGTGTGGTCCGCTGGCACGCGCTCCCGCGGGGACCACACGACCGCGTCGGAGCCGCCGATCAGAACTCGTCCGCCGGGCGCCGCTTCCGCGGCTCCGGCGCCGCACGCCCGTACGCCCCCGTATCCGACCGCGAGATCTTCCGCCGCGCCACCAGCGCCTCGAGCACCAGCTCGCACGCCGCCGCCAGCGTCCCGTCGTCGCCGCCGTCGGCGAGGCCGAGGTTCCGCACCTGCGTCACGAGCGTCGGCACCGTCTCGAAGGCGCGCACCATAGTCGTCGCCGCGACGTCGTCGCTCACCTGCAGCGCGCCGCCGCCGTCGAACCAGATCACGATCTCGTCGCTGTCGATGCCGTCGGCGACGCTGGCGAGCGTCGCGTCGGCGGCGCGGCGGATCAGCTCGCGCGCGATCCGGTCGCCGCCCACCAGCTCCCCCTCGTACTCGAGCTCGAGCTTCCCCGTGATCGCCGGGAGCGCCGCGTAGACGTCGCTCATGCGCGGCACCACCTTGTCCTCGCCCGTCAGCAGCCCGCGCCGCTCGGCGTTGCTCACCACGTTCTCGAGCACCGTGATCGGCATGCGCTGGCTCACGCCGCTCCGACGGTCGATGCGCTTGTCCTCGCGCGCCTCGAAGGCGATCCGCTCGATCACCTCGGCCATGAAGTCGGGGACGTGCACGTCGGTCGTGCCGCGCGTCGTCCACGCCTCCTGCCGCGTGATCGCCATCCCGAGCTCCACGGCGAGCGGGTAGTGCGTCACGATCTCGCTCCCGATGCGGTCCTTGAGCGGCGTGATGATCTTGCCGCGCGCCGTGTAGTCCTCGGGGTTCGCGGTGAAGCAGATCAGGACGTCGAGCGGGAGGCGGACCGGGAAGCCTTTGATCTGGACGTCGCCCTCCTGCATGATGTTGAAGAGCCCCACCTGCACCTTGCCGCTCAGGTCGGGGAGCTCGTTGAGCGCGAAGATCCCACGGTTCGCGCGCGGGAGCATCCCGAACTGGATCGTGAGCTCGTCGGAGAGGAGGTGCCCGCCGCGCGCCGCCTTGATCGGGTCGACGTCGCCGATGATGTCGGCGATCGTCACGTCGGGAGTGGCGAGCTTCTCGAGGTAGCGCGCGTCGCGCTCGACCCACGCGATCGGCGTGTCGTCGCCCGCCTCGGCCAGCCGCTGCCTCGCGTACTTGCTGATCGGCGCGAAGGGGGAGTCGTTGATCTCGCTCCCCTCGACGATCGGCATCTCGGGGTCGAGGAGCGTGACGAGGGCGCGCAGGATCCGGCTCTTCGCCTGGCCGCGCAGCCCGAGGAGGATGAAGTTGTGGCGGCTCAGGACCGCGTTGACGAGCTGCGGGAGGACGGTGTCCTCGTAGCCGATGACGCCGGGGAAGACGGCGTCCCCCGCCTGCAGGCGGACGATGAGGTTGTGGCGCAGCTCGTCCTTGACGGTGCGCGCGATGCGGGCGGGATCACCCCACGGCGAGCGCTTGAGCGCGCCGAGGGTGGCGGGCAGCTGGGACACACGGGCTCCGGTGAGGGGTCGGCACTTCCGTCGGGTCGAACGCGGCGCGAGGCGAGGGGCGTTCCGCGCGGCGACCGCCCGCGAGTTCGGGGACTCGCCCGACGGCGCGACCGAGGTCGGACCCCGTAGCGTAGGGACGGGTCCCTCCTCCC
>ERZ1066122.838-NODE-838-length-29458-cov-32.694283_pt1 | contig 29458 bp, 26 predicted proteins | sample MGYA00382769_ERZ1066122 | MGnify/ENA primary metagenome ERZ1066122 (study PRJEB33369, sample SAMEA5778352) | biofilm metagenome | biome: Industrial cooling water; feature: Water cooling tower basin; material: Biofilm | place: United Arab Emirates | collected... | reverse complement strand
CGACGGGCGAATCGATCAGCTTGTCGTAAGCGGGGCCGAGCGGCATCCGCCACAGATTGTCGCCGCTCGCCTTGCCGGCGGCGTCGAGCTGCTGGGCGAGCGTGTCGTCATTGGCGAACATCCCGCCATACTCGTTGCCGAGCGAGATGATCATCGCGCCGGTCAGCGTCGCGAGGTCGACGATCCGGGCGGGGGCATACTGCTCCTGCGCCCAGTGGAGCGCGTCGCACAGCACCAGCCGGCCTTCGGCATCGGTGTTGAGCACCTCGACCGTCTGGCCGCTCATGGTGGTGACGATGTCGCCGGGGCGCTGGGCCTTGCCGTCGGGCATGTTCTCGACGAGGCCCATGACGCCGATCACGTTGGCCTTGGCCTTGCGGCCCGCCAGCGCGAGCATCGCGCCCGCGACCGCGCCAGCGCCGCCCATGTCCCACTTCATGTCCTCCATGCCGGGGCCGGGCTTCAGCGAGATGCCGCCGGTGTCGAAGGTCACGCCCTTGCCGACGAAGACCGTGGGCGCCTCGCCCGCCGCGCCGCCGTTCCAGCGGATCGCGAGCAGCCGGGATTCGCGCTCCGAACCCTTGCCGACGCCGAGCAGCGCGCCCATGCCGAGCGCCTCCATCTCCGGCTCGCCCAGCACCGTGATCTCGACCCCGGTGCCCGCGAAGGCTTCCTCGCAGGCAGCGACGAAGGTGGCGGGGTAGATGATGTTGGCGGGCTCGGTCACCAGACGGCGGGTGAATTCGACCCCGCGGGCGACCGCTTCCTCGCGGGTCCATGCCGCCTCGGTGCCCTCGGGCGCGTTGGCGACGTGGACCGTGGCGAGCGAGGGCCGCTTGTCGGCGGCAAGGCGCGTGCGATAGGCATCGTGCCGCCACGCGCGCAGGCGCAGGCCCAGCAGAACCGCCGCGGCGTCATCCGCCGAAAGGCCCGCACCGCCAAGGTCAAGCGCCAGCGCCGTCTCGCCCGAAACCAGATACTTGGCCGTGATCGCCGCGCCGGCGCGTTCGCAATTGGCGCGGCGGTCGGCGGAGCCGGTCTCGCCGAGGCCCGCCAGCGCGATCCGCCGGACCGCCCCGCCCACGCCCGCAAAGCCCTCGAACAGCTGCCCCGCCCGGCCAGAGAAGCGCGAAGCGGCCGCGCCCTCGACGATCGTCTCGTCCAGCCCGGAGAGGCTCTGGCCCTGATTGATCACCCGCGCCTGGAGGCGGACATCGGAAGGAGCGGCGGCGGTGAAATGGATCTGCATGGATACTCCGGCAAAGGCTTGTGCAGGCACGCCAGCGGAAGGGCGGCCACGAGGTGTCCCGCGCGTGCGACGAACCGTGCGAAAGGCCCCGCCGCCCCGGGCGCAATGGCGATTGCGATTAGGCCCGAGCGGTGCAATAGGCAAGGCCATGTCGGGAGGCTCTCACGTGGACACGCGCATCGCCGCGGACCCCGCCCAGCGCCTCCCGGCGCGGGGCGCGGCTCGCGCGCGCCTGTCGCGCCTTGCGCTCGCGCTCGCCCTCTGCGCCGCCGCCGCGCCGCTCGCCGCGCAGGACGATGCCCCGGCCCCCGAAGAGGCCGAAGAAACCGCCCGCCGGATCGACTTCGAGGCGCGCGAGCTCGCCTACAACAGCGAAAGCGACATCGTCACCGCCCGCGGCGACGTGATCCTGCGCTCGGAGGACCGCTCGGTCCGCGCCGACGAGGTGATCTGGGACCGCAACACCGGCCGGATCATCGCCAGCGGCAACATCCGCCTCGTCGACGAGGCCGGCAACCAGCTCTTCACCGATCAGGTCGAACTCACCGAGGAATTCGACACCGGCGCCATGAGCGAACTGCTGATCGCCCTGCGCGCCGGAGGCCGGCTCGCCGCGCGCTCGGCGGAACGCGGGGCGGACGGGAGCGCGGTGCTGACCGATGCCGCCTATTCGGCCTGCCCGGTGGTCGATGCCGAGGGCTGCCCGCAGGACCCGAGCTGGCGCGTCACCGCCCGGCGGGTGATCTACGACCAGAAGGCCAACCGCGTGCGGTTCGAGGGCGCGATGCTCGAACTCTTCGGCGCGCGCATCCTGCCCCTGCCGGGCCTCGCGATCCGCACCGATGGCAAGGCGGAAAGCGGCTTTCTGGTGCCCGACGTGCGGGTCACGCAGGTCAACGGCTTCGAGCTGTCCGGCGAGTATTACTGGCGCGTCGCCGACAATGCCGATCTGACGCTGGGCGCCTATGTCTTCTCCAACGCCGCCCCGATGGCGAGCGCGAAGTGGCGGCACCTCACCGAAAAAGGCGCCTATCAGGCCAGCGGCTTCGTCACCTTTTCCGACCGCGCGACCGATTTCACCGGGGGCGAGAGCTTCCGCAGCGATCCTCGCGGCTATTTCGACGGCAACGGCCGCTTCCAGTTCTCGCCCGACTGGAGCCTGACCGGCTCGATCCGCCTCGCCAGCGACCGCACCTTCCTGCGCCGCTACGACATCAGCCGCGACGACCGGCTGCGCTCGACCCTCAATCTCGAACGCATCACCGACCGGTCCTATCTCTCGATCGCCGGCTGGGCGACCCAGACCCTGCGGCTAAACGCGGATCAGGGGCAAGTGCCGCTCGCCCTGCCCGCCATCGACTACCGCCAGAAGATCGGCGACACCGTGCTCGGCGGCAACCTGATGGTGCAGGCCAACACCCTCGCCCTGCTGCGCAACGACGGGCAGGACACCCAGCGCGCCTTCGCGGGCGCGCAGTGGGACTGGAAGCGCCTCACCGGCATGGGGCAGGTCGTGACGCTCACCGGGCTGGTGCGCGGCGATGTCTACAACACCAGCAATTCGCTCGCGACGACCACGCTGTCCTATCGCGGCACGGAGGGCTGGACCACGCGCGGCATCGCCACCGCCGCGCTGGACATCGAATGGCCCTTCGCCGGCGCCGCCTTCGGGGGAACGCAGGTGTTCAAGCCGCGGCTGCAATTCGTTGCCAGCCCGAAAATCCGCAATCTCGCCGTCCCCAACGAGGACGCCCGCGCCATCGACCTCGAGGATTCCAACCTCTTCGCCCTCAACCGCTTCCCCGGCTACGACCGGGTCGAGGATGGCAGCCGCGTGACCTGGGGCGTCGACTGGGAGTTGCAGCGCCCGGGCTGGCGGGTGCGTTCGACCGTCGGCCAGTCCTTCCGGCTGGAACGGCCCGAACCCGGCCTGTTCCCCGAAGGCACCGGCCTGTCCGAGCGCGTCTCCGATTTCGTCGGTCGCACCGAGGTGCGCTTCCGCAACCTCGTCAGCTTCACCCACCGCTTCCGGCTCGACAAGGACAATTTCGCGGTGCGCCGCAACGAGATCGACGCGACCATCGGCTCGCGCCGCACCTATCTCGAGGTCGGCTACCTCAGGCTCGACCGCGACATCGCCACCGTCGAGGACCTGCGCGACCGCGAGGAACTGCGCGCCGCCGCGCGCGTGGCGATCGGGCGCAAGTGGTCGGTGTTCGGCTCGGGCGTGTTCAACCTCACCGATCCCGAGGAAGACCCGGTATTCCAGCCCGACGGGTTCGAGCCGATCCGCACACGCCTCGGCATCGCCTATGCCGACGACTGCATCGAATTCGGCGCCACCTGGCGGCGCGACTTCATCGACGCGGGCGACGCGCGGCGCGGCAACGCATTCCAGGTGTTCTTCGCCCTGCGCAACCTCGGCTTCCGCTAACCCCGAACCCGATGCCTGCAACAATTGGCAGGGCGGACAAATGACGTTAAAGGGGCCGCGGAAGGCTGGTGGCCCGGGACTCAGCTTCCATTCAGCCGGTGCGGGGCATCGGCACCCCATCACGCACACGATGGGTGCGGGAATTTCGAGAAGGCGGATTGAACGCGTGAGAGTGAAGCTGTTTTCCAAGGCCCTGCTGGCCCGGACCGGAAGCGTGCTGGCGGCAGCCGGCCTCGTGGGCCTTGCCCTCACCCCGGCCACCCTGCCCGCCCAGACCGTGGCCGTGCCGACCGCGGACAATCCCTTCGGCCTGCCCGAGGATATCACCCTGTTCGGCAAGGCCGACCCGGACAAGCGCACCGCGACCGCGATCGTCAACGGCTATGTCATCACCGGCACCGACATCGACCAGCGCGTGGCGCTGGTGACGGCGGCCTCGGAAGCGCCGATCGCAGAGGAAGAAATGCTGCGCCTGCGCGTGCAGGTGCTGCGCAACCTGATCGACGAGACGCTCAAGATCCAGGCCGCCGAAGCGGCCGAACTGGCGGTGAAGCGCGAGGAGGTGGAACAAACCTACCAGCAGCTCGCCGGCCAGAACTTCGGCGGCGACACCAAGAAGATGGACGCCTACCTCGCCTCGATCGGCTCCTCTGCGGCCTCGCTCAAGCGCCAGATCGAGGGCGAAGTGGCATGGGAGAACCTCCTGCGCCGCAACATCATGCCCTTCGTCAACGTCTCGGCCGAAGAGGTCAACGACGTGCTCAAGCGCATGAACGAGGCCAAGGGCACCGACGAGTACCGGGTTGGCGAGATCTTCCTCTCGGCCACCACCGAAAACCGCGCCACGGTGCTGCAGAACGCCCAGGCGATCATGCAGCAGCTCCAGCAGGGCGGCAGCTTCGTCGCCTATGCGCGGCAATATTCCGAGGCGAGCAGCGCGGTCGTCGGCGGCGATCTGGGCTGGCTGCGGCTGGGCCAGCTCCCCCCGCAGCTCGCCGCGGCGCTGCGCAACATGCAGTCCGGGCAGCTCCAGGGCCCGATCGAGATCCCGGGCGGCTTCTCGATCATCTACCTCATCAACAAGCGCCAGGTGCTGATGGCCGATCCGTCCGAGGCGATGCTGAGCCTCAAGCAGATCTCGATCGACTTCCCGGACGGCGTGACCCAGGCCCAGGCCGAGGCGCGCGTGGCCGAGTTCAACACCTACCTCCAGTCGCTGCGCGGCTGCGCCGATGTCGAGGCCGGAGCGGCGAAGATCGGGGCGCAGGTCGTCTCCAACGACCAGATCAAGGCCGCGAACCTGCCCGAACAGCTGCGCGCGATCATCCTCAACCTCCAGATCGGTCAGGCGACGCCGCCCTTCGGCGGGATCCAGGAAGGCGTGCGCGTGCTGATGCTGTGCGGGCGCGACGATCCCAAGGATTCGGGCGCGCCGACCTTCGCGGCGGTGATGGACCAGATCGAGCAGGAGCGCGTCAACAAGCGCGCCCAGCGGTTCCTGCGCGACCTCCGCAACGACGCCTATATCGAGTACAATTGACGCCGGGCAGTTCATCTCTGGGCGCCCCGCTCGCGATCACGCTGGGCGATCCGGCGGGCATCGGCCCGGAAGTGATCCTCGGCGCATGGGCGCGATTGCGGGCCGAACGCCGCGCGCCGCCCGCCTTCGTGGCCGGCGGGCCGGAGCTTTTGCGAAATGCCGCCGAAAGGCTCGGGATCGACTGCCCGATCGTGCCGATCGCCGAGCCGGCCGAGGCGCTGTTCGCCTCGGCTGCGGGATTGCCCGTGATGGCGGGGCTCGATGGCATGTCGTCGCCCGGTCATCCCACGGTCGTTGGCGCCCGGTTGGCGCTCGGTTCGCTGCAATGGGGGGCGAAACTGGTGCTGTCGGGGGAGGCGGCGGGGCTGGTGACGGCCCCGATATCGAAGGCGGCATTGGCGGCGGTGGGCTGGGACTATCCGGGCCAGACCGAATTCCTCGCCGAGGCCTGCGGGCGACCTTGGCGCGACGCGGTGATGATGCTGGCGGGGCCTTCGCTGCGCACCGTGCCGCTGACCGTCCATGTCGCGCTCGCCGAGGTGCCGGGGCTGATTTCGGAGGGCCTGATCCTCCACAAGGCGCGCATCGTCGCGGAAGGATTGCGCAGGAATTTCGGTGTCTTGCAGCCCAGACTTGCGATCGCTGCGCTCAACCCCCACGCGGGCGAAGGCGGCCAGTTCGGCGACGAGGAGGCGCGCATCATCGCCCCCGCCATCGCCGCGCTCCGGGCCGAGGGGGTCGACGCCTTCGGCCCTGTCCCGGGCGACGCGCTGTTCACCCCGCGCGCCCGCGCGGGCTATGACGCGGCGCTGTGCATGTATCACGATCAGGCACTTATCCCCTTGAAAGCACTGGAATTCGACGAGGGTGTGAACGTCACGCTCGGCCTGCCGATCATCCGCACCTCCCCCGATCACGGCACCGCCTTTGACATCGCGGGCAAGGGTCTGGCGGACCCGGGCGCGATGGCGGCGGCGATCGTCATGGCGAGCGGGATGGCCGAGGCGCGGGCTAGTGCCGATGCCTGAGCTCCCCCCGCTTCGCGAGGTTATCCAGAGACATAACCTCGCCGCCTCCAAGGCGCTGGGGCAGAATTTCCTGCTCGACGAACAGTTGCTCGCCCGCATCGCCGCGCTTCCGGGCGATCTTGCGGGCCAGCAGGTGCTCGAGGTCGGCCCCGGCCCCGGCGGCCTCACCCGCGCGCTGCTGCGCGCCGGGGTGCGGGTCACTGCCATCGAGATGGACCGCCGCTGCCTCCCCGCACTGGCTGAACTGGGCGAGAGCTTTCCCGGACAACTGACTGTTATCGAAGGTGATGCTCTCAAGCTCAATCATGCGGAACTGATGGGCGGGGAGCCGTTCCACGTCCTCTCGAACCTGCCCTACAATGTCGGTACGGCGCTGTTCGTGCGCTGGCTCGGCGGGGAAAGCTGGCCGCCCCTCTGGCGCTCGCTCACCCTGATGTTCCAGCGCGAGGTGGCCGACCGGATCGTCGCCGCCGCGGGCGAGGGTGCCTATGGCCGCCTCGCCGTGCTCGCCCAGTGGCGGGCCGAGGCGCGCCTCGCGATGAAGGTCCACCGCAGCGCCTTCACCCCGCCGCCCAAGGTGATGAGCGCAATCGTGCACGTCACCCCCGCCGCGATGCCCGAAGGCGTCAGCGCACGTACACTCGAACGCCTCACCGAAGCCGCCTTCGGCCAGCGCCGCAAGATGCTGCGCCAGAGCATGAAGAGCGTGCCGGGCGCACTGGAGGCGCTGGCGGCGCTCGGCATCGACGAGACGCGCCGGGCGGAGACTGTCAGCGTGGCAGAGTTCGTTAGCGTGGCGCGGGCACTCGGTTAGCGGCGGGGCCTGACATTTCACGCACCAGCTCGGCCCGTCGCAGCATCAGATCGAGGATTTCGGACCTCTCGGCAGCCCATTGCATGATGTTGGAAAACATCTGGATCTCGATCCCGTCGACGCCTTCCATACGGATGCCGTACTCCTTGTCGGACATGTCCCATGCGGCAGGTTCGACCGTCATCCTGTCGAACGGCAGAAACAGGTCGCGGCAGCCGTAACGGAACGGCGGCACGATCGACAAGCTCAGGCCCTCGGGATGAACGCCGACCACAACGGGCGGATGGCGATGCGATTTGAGATCGCCCGACATATGCCCCCAGCGAAAACCCGGCTTCGCAAAGCGCACCATGCCTGTCAGCTTTTTCGCCAGCGGTTCGCGCGGTTCGAAGGCGGCGTAAAGCTGTTCGTACTCGCGCCAGCGGGAATTGCTGGCGTTCATGATGTAGAACGCCAGCCCACCGAAGAAAGCGAGGCTGAGCATGCTGACGACAGTCATGTAGAGCTGTTCGAGGATCTCGCCCATTGTCCATTGCTCCGCCAAGGCCCGGCCGTTCGGGCAACTTTATGCGGAAGCTATGGAGAAAGAGTTTACCCCGCCTTCTTGCGCAATCTCCACCGGTGCAGCAGCGGCTCGGTATAGCCGCTCGGCTGCTCCACCCCCTTGAAAATCAGGTCCTTCGCCGCGCTGAAGGCCGCGCCGCCCTCGTTGCCCGTCAGCGGCACATAGAGCGGGTCGCCCGCGTTCTGCGCATCGACCTTGGCGGCCATGCGGGCGAGGCTGTCCATCACCTGCGCCTCGCTGATCACCCCGTGCAGCAGCCAGTTGGCGATGTGCTGCGAGGAGATGCGCAGCGTCGCGCGGTCTTCCATCAGGCCCACATCGTTGATGTCGGGCACCTTGGAGCAGCCCACGCCCTGATCGATCCAGCGCACCACATAGCCGAGCAGGCCCTGGCAGTTGTTGTCGAGTTCCTCGCGGATTTCCTCCTCCGACCAGTTCGCGCCCTCGGCGAGCGGGATCGCCAGCAGGTCGTCGAGGCCCGCGGGTTCGGGCAGGTGCTTCTGCACGTCGAACACGTCGATCTGGTGGTAGTGCAGCGCATGGAGCGTCGCGGCAGTGGGGGACGGCACCCATGCGGTGTTGGCACCCGCCTTGAGGTGGCCGATCTTCTCGACCATCATCTGCCCCATCAGGTCGGGCGCGGCCCACATGCCCTTGCCGATCTGCGCCTTGCCCGACAGGCCGTGCCTGAGGCCGATGGCGACGTTGCGCGCCTCGTAGGCCTTGAGCCATTCGCTGGCCTTCATCGCGCCCTTGCGCAGCATGGGTCCTGCACGCATCGAGGTGTGAATCTCGTCCCCCGTCCGGTCGAGGAAACCGGTGTTGATGAAGACGATGCGGTCCTTCACCGCGTGGATGCAGGCGGCGAGGTTGGCCGAGGTGCGGCGCTCCTCGTCCATGACGCCGACCTTGATAGTGTGGCGCGGGAGGCCGAGCAGGTTCTCGACGGCATCGAAGAGGTCGTTGGTGAAGGCGCATTCCTCGGGCCCGTGCATCTTGGGCTTCACAATGTAGATGCTGCCGGTGCGCGAGTTGCCGAAGCGGCCGTGGCCCTCGACGTCGAGCGTGCTGATCGCCGAGGTGAACACCGCGTCCATGATGCCTTCCGGGATCTCGCTGCCGTCGGGCAGGCGGATCGCGGGGTTGGTCATCAGGTGGCCGACATTGCGCACGAACATCAGGCTGCGGCCCTTGAGGGTCTGGGCGGTGCCGTCGGTAGCGGTATAGACCTTGTCGCCCGCCAGCGTGCGGGTGAGGGTCCTGCCGCCCTTCTCGAAGCTTTCCGACAAATCGCCGCGGATGATGCCGAGCCAGTTGGTGTAGGCGAGGAGCTTGTCCTCGGCATCGACCGCCGCGACCGAATCCTCGCAGTCGGCGATGGTGGTGAGCGCGGATTCGATCACGACGTCGGCGATGCCTGCCTTGTCGGTGGCGCCGACGGGCGTGCTCGGGTCGAAGACGACCTCGACGTGCAAGCCGTTGTTCCTGAGCAGGATGCCCTTGTCGGTCGTGCCGGCCTGCTGCGCCGGGTCGGCGAGCTCCACCGCATCGCGGCCCGCGAGGTCGGCCCAGCTCGCCCCCTCAGCGAGAGGGAAGGTCGCGTCGAGGAACTGCCGCCCGCGGGCGATCACCGCCGCGCCGCGCTGCTCGTCGTAACCGCCGGGCCGCGCAGGGGGCGCGTCGAGCGCGTCGGTGCCGTAGAAGGCATCGTAGAGGCTCCCCCAGCGCGCATTGGCGGCGTTGAGCAGGAAGCGGGCGTTGAGGATCGGCACCACCAGCTGCGGGCCCGCCATGGTGGCGATCTCGGGATCGACGTTCTGCGTGCCGATCTGGAAGTCAGCGGGCTCGGGGACGAGGTAGCCGATCTCGGTCAGGAACGCCTTGTAGGCCGCCGCGTCGTGGGGCTTGCCCGCCCGCTCGCTGTGCCACGCGTCGATCTGCGCCTGCAGGCTTTCGCGCTTTTGCAGCAGTGCGCGGTTCAGGGGAGCGAACTCGGCCAGCAGCGCCGCGAAACCCTGCCAGAAGGCGTCCACATCGCGCCCCAGCGGCCCCAGCACTTCGTTTTCGAGGAAGGCGGCCAACCGGGAGTCGATGCTCACTCCGGCGCGGGCGGTCATGTCAGTCATGGTAGTCCTCGTGTGGTAAGCGTGAAGCCGAACCCGGGGAGGAGAGGACGGGCCGCCCTATGGCGCAGCGCTGCCACGATTGCAACGGGTTGGACTAGCGCCTTGAGACGGCTAGAGGGAGGTCATGGACGGGACCATGGGAACGATAGACCCAGCCGCGATGCTGGCGCAGGTGCGCGCGTGGAGCGCGATCAACACCGGCACGGCCAATCTCGCCGGGCTGGCCGAACAGGCCGATGCGCTGGCCGAGGCCTTTGCCGTGCTGCCCGGAACGGTCGAGCAGGTCGATCCCGCGCCCGTCACCGCCATCGCCGCCGACGGCTCTGCGTTCGACAAGCCCCACGGCCGGCATCTGGTGGTGCGGGTGCGCCCGCAGGCGAACCGGCGCATTCTGCTGACAGGCCACATGGACACGGTATTTCCAGCCGATCACCCGTTCCAGCACCAGCGCTGGCTCGACGGGGAAACGCTGAACGGCCCCGGCGTCGCCGACATGAAGGGCGGGATCGCGGTGATGCTCCACGCGCTCATGGCCTTCGAGGCCACCCCCGGCGCCTCGGCCCTCGGCTATGACGTTCTCATCAATTCGGACGAGGAAACCGGATCGCTCGCCAGCGCGGCGCTGATCGCCGAGCTCGCCGCGGGCAAGATGGCGGCGCTCACCTACGAGCCCGCCGCCCTGCCCGACGGCACCCTTGCACACGAACGGGGCGGGACAGGAAATTATTCGATCACCTTTACCGGTAAGTCGGCCCACGCCGGTCGCAATCCGCACGAGGGGCGCAACGCCATCGTCGCGGCGGCTGACCTGATCCTGCGACTCAAGGCGCTGGAGACGCCCGAGATCACGATCAACCCGGCCAAGCTCGAAGGCGGGTCGGCCAACAATGTCGTGCCAGACCATGCCGTGCTGCGCTTCAACATCCGCCCGCGGAGCGTGGAAGCGGGTGCGGCGTTCGACCATGCGCTCGACCACCTGCTGATCGACATCCAGACCGCCCACGAGGTCGCCACCCGCCGCCACGGCGGCGTCACCCGCCCGCCGAAAAAGGTCGATGCCGCCGCACAGAGGCTGTTCGATCTCGTGCGCGCCTGCGGGGCCGAGCTCGGGCAGGACATCCGCTGGCAATCGACCGGCGGGGTGTGCGACGGCAACAACATCGCCGCCTGCGGGGTGCCGGTGGTCGACACGATGGGAGTGCGCGGCGGCGCGATCCATTCGCCGGACGAATATCTCATCGTCCCCAGTCTTGCCGAGCGTGCCGCCCTGTCCGCGCGCGTCATCACCCGCCTTTCCCAAGGAGCCCTCAATTGACCTTCCGCCTGCGCGCCGCGCGCCCCGCCGATCTCGAGGCGCTCTACGAGATGGCCAAGCTGACCGGTGGAGGCTTCACCAACCTTCCGCCCGACCGCGCGGCGCTGCGCACCAAGCTCGAGCGGGCCGAGGCGGCATTTGCGCGCGATGGCGATACGCTCGGCGACGAGCTCTTCGTGCTGGTGCTCGAGAACGCCCGCACCGGCGCGGTACGCGGCACCTGCCAGCTGATGAGCCAGGTCGGCCAGCGATGGCCGTTCTACTCCTACCGGCTCAACACGCTGACCCAGTATTCGCAGGAACTCGACCGCACGGTGCGCGCCGAGCTGCTCAGCCTCGTCACCGATCTGGAGGGGTCGAGCGAGGTCGGCGGGCTGTTCCTCCACCCCAACGAGCGCGCGGGGGGCCTCGGCCTGCTGCTCGCCCGCTCGCGCTATCTGTTCGTCGCGATGCACCGCCCGCGCTTTGCGGAGCGCATCCTCGCGGAACTGCGCGGCATCATCGATGAGCGCGGCGGGTCGCCCTTCTGGGAGGGCGTCGCCGGGCGCTTCTTCGGGATGAATTTCCAGGACGCGGACTATTTCAACGCGATCCACGGCAACCAGTTCATCGCCGACCTCATGCCGAAGCACCCGGTCTATGTCGCGATGCTGAGCGAGGATGCGAGGAGCGTGATCGGCATCCCTCACCCCACGGGCCGCGCGGCGATGCGGATGCTCGAGGACGAGGGCTTCCGCTTCGAGAACTATGTCGACATCTTCGACGGCGGCCCGACGATGGTCGCGCGGACCGACAATGTCACCAGCGTGCGCAACAGCAGCGAGGCGCGGGTCACCACGCTCGACGTGGCCGAGGGCGAGCGCGCGATCCTCGCCACCGGCCGCCTCGGCACCTTCCGCGCCTGCTTCGGCGCGCGGGTGCTCGACGGCGAGGGCGGCATCGCGATCGACAGCGCCAGCGCCGACCTGCTCGACGTGCGGGCGGGCGACATCGTGTGGAGCGTGGCGCGGTAGCCAACCCTTTCCCCGTTCGTGTCGAGCGAAGTCGAGACACGACCAGCCCCGGGGTTCTCGACTTCGCTCGAACCGAACGGACATTTGCATGCTCACCGAGATCAATTTCGACGGGATCGTCGGCCCTTCGCACAATTACGCCGGGCTCAGCCTCGGCAACATCGCCAGCGCGAGCCATGCGGGCGATCCGTCCTATCCGCGCGCGGCGGCGTTGCAGGGGGTGGCGAAGATGCGCGGCAACCTCGGGCGGCTGGGCGTGCAAGGCTTCCTCTTGCCCCTTCCCCGCCCGAACCACGCGCTGACGCAGGCGCTCGCGCTCGACGGCACTGAGCCCTCGCAGCTGCGCGCGGCGCCGTGGTCGGCCTCCTCGATGTGGACGGCCAATGCGGCGACGGTCAGCCCCGCCCCGGACACTGCCGACGGGCGCTGCCACCTCACCCCGGCGAACCTCGTCACGATGCTCCACCGCGCGCAGGAATGGCCCGACACGCAGGCGCAGCTGAAGATCGCCTTCGCCGACACCCGCCACTTCGCGATCCACGACGCCGTGCCGCCGACCTTCGGCGACGAGGGCGCGGCCAATCACATGCGGCTGTGCGAGAGCCACGAGGCACCGGGCGTCGAGGTGTTCGTCTACGGCAGGCCCGGCGGCCGCTTCCCCGCGCGCCAGCACGAACAGGCAAGCCGCCTCGTCGCCCGCGCTCACGGCCTCGCACCGGAGCGCACCGTGTTCATCGAGCAGAACCCCGAGGCGATCGCGGCGGGTGCCTTCCACAATGACGTGGTCGCGGTGGCCAACGGGCGGGTGCTGTTCACCCACGACATGGCCTTTGCCGACCAGCAGGGCGCCTATGACGCGATCCGCGCGGCCTTCCCCGCGCTCGAGGTGGTCGAGGTGCCCTCCTCCGCCGTCAGCCTCGAGGAGGCGATCCGCACCTATCTTTTCAACGCGCAGCTCCTCACCCTGCCCGACGGAAGCATGGCGCTGATCGTGCCCGAGGAATGCCGCGAGAGCACGGCCGTGTGGGGCTGGGCGCAGGAGATGCTCGCGGGCAATGGCCCGATCCGGCAGGTCATCCCGGTCGACGTGCGCCAGTCGATGGCGAACGGCGGCGGCCCTGCCTGTCTGCGGCTCAGGGTGGTGTGCGATCCGGCGACGGTCGACCCGCGCTTCCTGCTCGACGAAGCCAAGGCCGACCTGCTGGAGCGCGTCATCGCCGCGCATTGGCCCGAGCAGATCGATCCGTCCGATCTTGGGTCACCCGCACTGGCAGACAGCGTGATTGCAGCCCGGCTCGCCCTGCTGGAGGCGCTCGATCTGGCACAGCTTGGTTAACGCGTTTGGCGCCCGGCCCGCGCAGGCGTAAGGTTACCCCGATATTAAAGGCGACTCAGCCCCCGGGCCGGTCGCAGACGGTCGGGAGGCGCCATGCTGCGCAAGCTGGGAAGGTTGTTCGTGATCAAGACGCGCTTCGAGGCGTTCCTGATCATCTACGCACTCGCCCTCGGCTCGAGCGCGCGCGGGATGGTCTATCTGCACGAATATCCCGGCTTCGGCGGCAAGCTGCTGTTCCTCGCGACGACCGGCGCGGTGTTCCTGGCGGGGGCGAAGATTCTCGATTGCCTGAAGCTCGAGAAGGAAGTGGCCGAATTCCGGGCAGCTCAAGTCCGCAGCGAATAGGGCGAGCCGCCGCCGCGCGCCGGCCCGCCCCTCTCTTCAGATCAGCGCCTTGCGGAAGATGACGTTGTCGTCGCCGGTCGTATAGTAGTCGCGGATGCGCGCTTCCCGCTCGTAGCCGAGCATATCGTAGAAGCGGCGCGTGCGCCGGAACTCCGGCGTCCCCGAGGTTTCGACGAGCAGCACCCGGGCGCCCTGCCTGCGCAGTTCCCCCTCGATGTGGCGCATCAGGGCCGTGCCGATCCCCTGCCCATGGGCACCGGGATCGACGCAGATCAGAAGCGTGTTCCACGTGCCCTCGGTCAGCGGTTCGGGCACGGTAAAGGCAACACCTTGAGCGACCCCGTCGCACGCAGCGACGATCCAGCGCTGGGTTTCGCCGTCTCCGGCAAAATAGGCCGCTGTCATCCCTTCGAGCATTTCCGAGGGAAACATGGCGTTGGCGTCGACCAGACAGGAAACGTGCGCGAGATCGCCGCGCGCGAGCGGGCGAATGACAATATGAGGCATGGAAACATCTTTCGGTAGATTGTGACAACGAGAAACCGATCATCAGCGCATGGCGCGCTGCCGCCGGTTCGTGCAGATGCCGACCTGTCGGAAGGTCAGCGGATGGTTGCAATCGTAGTCAAAAAATCTCCGAGTACGGGTGGGGGATTCTGTTGCTACGCTCCCCCGGGCGCCCGGTTTCCGATTCTGTTACCCGGTTCGGTCCGAACCGTGCTCGTAGCTTTGTAAATTCAGGCCGCTAGGCCGTCACATTACGCAGCGAGAGCAAGTGCTTCGTTGTCGTTGGCACTTATGGGTTTTGAGCCTTTAACGGGTTACTCAGCCCGGACGAAAACTACGCTTTTCAACACACGTCGATCCTGGTTCGGCCCCGTCAGGAGTTGCGGCCAATCTTCGCTGACCGCCCCTTCTGGTGGAGCCGCCGGGTACTGCCCCCGGGTCCGTTGCGTCTATTGCACGCAGCAGTTTATCGTCATAGCCGGCCGAAACCGGCAATGACCCATATAGCGATCGCCAGCTTAATGTGAAGTGAGCGGCGGCGCTTACTTCTTCAGCGCGTCGCGGATCTCGATCAGCAGGTCCACCTCGGTCGGGCCGGCGGGAGCGGCGGCCTCCTCGTGGCGGGCGAACTGGGCGGTCACCTTGTTCACGTAGCGAACCATCAGGAAGATGATGAAGGCGAGGATCAGGAAGTTGATCACCACCGACACGAAGGCGCCCAGTCCCAGCACATTCGCCCCCGCCTCGCGCGCGGCAGCAAGCGGCGTACCCGGCGCGACCTCGCCCGAAAGGACGATGTAGCGGTCCGAAAAGTCGATATTGCCGAAGAGCGCGCCGACCACCGGCATGATGATCTCGTCCGTCAGCGACTTGACGATGGCGCCGAAAGCCGCGCCGATGATCACCCCGACCGCCAGGTCCATGACATTGCCCTTGGCGATGAAAGCCCTGAATTCCGACAGCATAATGATCCCCTTTGCCAATGCCGTTAGGGATGTTCTGGCACCCGCACGCCGCTCTGCCAAGCGTGAGGGTGCTGTCAGTCCACCGCTTGAACGGCCAAAGTGGTGTGCTATATGCGCAATACAGATTGTCCGCTGCCGGCATGCGACCCGGCGCGCTTTCAGGAGGGATTGCCACATGACTCTCGCCACCACCCTGCGCGGCGCCTTCGCCGCCCTTGCCGCGCTGAGCCTTGCCGCCTGCGGGATCAACTCGGTCCCGACCGCTGAGGAGGAAGCCAAGGCCAAGTGGGCCGATGTCGAGGCGCAGTTTCAGCGCCGCGCCAACCTCATCCCCAACCTCGCCGAAGTGACCAAGGGCGCGGGCGAGAACGAGCGCACGATCCTGACCCAGGTAACCGAGGCACGCGCCCGCGCGACCAGCGTCAACATCACTGCCGATGATCTCAACGACCCGGCCAAGATGGAGCAGTTCGCCGCCGCGCAGAGCCAGCTCGGCGCCGGGATCGGCCGCCTGCTCGCCAGCGTCGAGGCCTATCCGCAGGTCCAGTCGAACCAGAACTACCTCGCGCTGCAAAGCCAGCTCGAAGGCACCGAGAACCGCATCGCCGTCGCCATCCGCGACTACAACGAGGCGGTGCGCAAGTATAACACCACAATCCGCACCTTCCCGGATTCGATCGGCGCGAACATCATCCACGGTGCCGAGCCGATGGTGCCCTACAAGGCCGTGACCGAAGGCGCCGAGGCCGCGCCGACGCTCGACATGACGTCGAACTGAGCGGCGTGCTCCGCTCGCTTGTCCTGTTGCTCGCGGCCGCAGCGGCGTGGCTTGCCGCGCCGCTCGCCGCGCAGCCGCAATTTCCCGAGCTGACGGGGCGCGTGGTCGACAATGCCGACCTGCTGACGCCCGAGGCGGAAGCCGCCCTGACCGCCAAGCTCGAAGCGCTGGAAACCCAGTCGCAGCGCCAGCTTGTCGTCGCGACGATCCCCGATCTGCAAGGCTACGACATCTCCGATTACGGCTACCAGTTGGGCCGCGCCTGGGGCCTTGGCGATGCGACACGCAACGACGGCGCGCTGCTGCTGGTCGCGCCGAATGAGCGCAAGGTGCGGATCGAGGTCGGCTACGGGCTGGAGGGCTATCTCACCGATGCCCTGTCCTCCCTGATCATCCAGAACCAGATCCTGCCGCGTTTCCGCGATGGGGACTTCCCCGGCGGAATCGAGGCCGGAACCGACGCGATCATCGCCCAGCTCCAGCTTCCGCCGGAGGAGGCCGTGAAGGTCGCCTCCGAGGCGGGCAAGGCGCGCGAGAGCGACGGCGGCTTCCCTGTCGGCGTGCTGATCTGGCTGGCCTTCATGTTCTTCTTCTTCATTCTGCCGCTGCTCGCCGGACGCGGGCGGCGCCGGCGCTACCGTTCGCGCGGCAAGGGCCCTTGGGGCAGCCGCGATCTCGGCGACACGGCGCGCGACATCATCCTGTGGGAAGTCGGCAGCGCCGTCGCGCGCGGCCTGCTCTCCGGCGGCGACAATGACGGCGGCGGTGGCTGGGGCGGAGGCGGCTTCGGCGGCGGCGGCGGTTTTTCCGGCGGTGGCGGCTCCTTCGGGGGCGGCGGCGCCTCGGGAGGGTGGTGAGACATGGCCTATCTTGACGATGCCGGGCGCGCCCGTGTCGGCGCGGCAGTGACGGAGGCGGAGAGCGCCACCTCTGGCGAGATCGTCACCGTGCTGGCCGATGCCTCGGACGGCTACACCGATGTCGCCCTGCTGTGGGCGATGGGCGCGGCATTCACCGCGATGAGTGTGTTCGCGGCCCTCCCCCAGCCCTTCCTCGACCTGTGGGATCGCCTGATCGGCGGCTGGGGCCACGAATGGACCACGGGCGAGCTCGCCAGCATGGTGATCGGGCTCGGGCTGGTGAAGTTCCTCGCGGTGCTGCTCGTGCAGCAATGGCAGCCGCTCAAGTTCGCGCTGATCCCCGGCCCAACCAAGACGATCCGCGTCCACAACCAGGCTGTGCGCCAGTTCAAGGTCGGCGCGGAACGGCGCACCACCGGGCGCACCGGCGTGCTGATCTACCTTTCCATGCGCGAACACCGGGCCGAGATTGTCGCCGACGAAAGCATCGCGGCGAAGGTCTCCGCCGAAGTATGGGGCGAGGCGATGGGCGACATGCTCGCCCTGATCCGCAAGGGCCAAGTTGCCGAGGGGCTGGCGGTCGGCATCCGCGATGTCGGCTTCGTCCTCGCCGAGCATTTCCCGCGCGGCGCCGAGGACGTGAACGAACTGCCCGACCGGCTGATCGAGGTTTAGCTCCCCTTCCCTATTGACCCGCCGCGCGAAGCTGTCGAAGGGCCACCCTTCCCCAGCCGACGGAGCCCCCAATTGGAACGAGACCGCGACGCCGACCTTCCCGAAGAGGTGATGTGGGAAGGGCGCTTCATCACCGCCAAGAAGCGCGGCCGGTGGGAATATGTCGGCCGCGCGCGCGGCATCCGGGCGGCGGCGATCATCGCGCTCGACGAGGACCCGGACGGCACCCGCCATGTGATCCTCGTCAGCCAGTACCGCGTGCCGCTCGGCCGCTTCAGCCTCGAGATCCCCGCCGGCCTGATCGGCGATGACGAGGGCAAGGAAGGCGAGGATGCAACTCTCGCCGCCGCGCGAGAGCTCGAGGAGGAGACCGGCTACCGCGCCGGCAAGCTCGAAGTGCTGGGCGAGTTCTACTCCTCGCCCGGCATGGTCTCGGAATGCTTCACCCTGCTGAAGGCAACCGCGCTCGAACGGGTGAGCGCAGGCGGAGGGACCGAGGGCGAGAACATCCTCGTCCACCGCGTCGCCCTGCGCGATCTGGCACGCTTCGTCGCCGAGTGGCGCAGGGCTGGCCATGCGGTCGATGTGCGGATAGCGATGCTTCTGACACCGGGATACTTGGGAGAGGAATAGGACATGGCAGGACGTGTGGCGGGCAAGCTCGCATTGGTGACCGGGGCTGCGCAGGGCCTCGGCCGGGCGCATTGCATCCGGCTGGCGCAGGAAGGCGCGCGGGTGCTGGCGACCGACATCAACGGCGCGGGCGCGGAGGAGACGGCGGCGATCGTCAACGCGGAAATGGGCGAAGGCACCGCCTTCGGCATGGCCCATGACGTCACCGACCCCGCCCAGTGGGAAGCCGCGGTCGATGCCGCGCGCGAAAAGCTCGGCGGATTGAACGTGCTCGTCAACAATGCCGGGATCGGCGTTCCCGGCAACATCGAGGCCTGCGATTTCGGCGACTGGCAGCGGTGCTTCGACATCAACGTCAATTCGATCTTCCACGGCTGCCAGAAGGCCCTGCCCCTGATGCGCGAGCACGCGCCGGGATCGATCATCAACATCTCCTCGATCGCGGGGCTGATCGCGAGCGACACCATGCCGGCCTACAACGCCTCGAAGGCGGCGGTGTGGATGCTGTCGAAGTCGATCGCGCTGCATTGCGCGAAGAAGGGCATGAACATCCGCTGCAACTCGGTCCACCCGACCTTCGTCGACACCCCGATCCTTGACGGGACGGCCCGCGCCCATGCGCTCGACAAGGATGTGCTGATGGAAAAGCTTGCGCGGCAGATCCCGCTGAAGTTCGTGGGCGAGCCCAACGACATCGCCAATGCGGTGGTCTACCTCGCCAGCGACGAGAGCCGCTTCATGACCGGCGCGGAGCTCAAGCTCGACGGCGGCATTTCGGCGATGTGATCGGCAAGAGCCGGACAAAAAGAAAGGGGCCCCGGAGGCCCCTTCCCGGTTTTCTCGATCAGGTGCAGCGGCCCGATAACCGGGAACCGCTTGTCTGGCGCTGCACTCAATCGGCGATCAGAGCGATCGCCAGGTAGATCAGGATGAAGCTGCCGAAGCCGAGCAGGGTGCCGGCGACGAAGCCGATCCGCACCAGCATGGCGTCGATCCCGAAGTGGTCGGCGATCCCTGCGCACACGCCGAAGATCTTGCCGTTGGTCTTGTCGAGGCGGAAGCCGCGGCTGGGCGGCTTGCCGCCGGAGTGACCGGTGATGTCGTTCATCTGTCTCGTGTCCTTTGCGGGTTCGATCAGGTGGTCAGGCCGGGGGTGGCGGGAACGATCGCGTAGGCGAAGCTGGCGACAGTCAGGATGACAGCGAAGGCGGCCGAGGCGAAGCGGGCGGTCTGGTCGGGGGAGAACATGGTCATTGGTCCTTTGTCTTGGTCGGGTACTGAGGATCAGGCGACGAGGGTCGGGGTGGCGGGGATGATCGCGTAGGCGAAGACGGCGGCGGAAAGCACGACCGAGAAGGCGGCGGCGAAGAAGCGGTTGCTGGTTTCGATGGCGGTCATTGGAAGTCTCCTTTGGTGTTTCTTGCGATGTTTCCCGGACCATCCCGGGATGCCAGAGATATTGCAGGAGGCGTGCCAAACTCGAAAAACGGCGGATTTCCGCCATTTCGATCCTTGCTCCACGCAAACGCGCCGTTCAGCCAAACGAAAGCTTGGGAATTTTTCCCAAGCATTGGGATCGACGATTTCGCCGCCTCGCGTCTGGCCAAATCTCCCCCCTCCCGCTACCCCCGCCCGAGCCATGGGCCTCAGCCGCATCAGCATCGAGAATTTCCGCAACCACGCCGCGACGAACCTCGGCGAGACCGCGCACTTCAATCTCCTCGTGGGCGAGAACGGTGCGGGAAAGACCAACCTCCTCGAGGCGCTCTCGCTGCTCGGTCCGGGGCGCGGGCTGCGGCGCGCGAACCTCGGCGATCTGGCGCGGCGCGCGATGCCGGGCGAGGCGCCGCTCCCCTTCGCCATCGGCGCGAGCCTGACAGAGGCCGGCACCGTCTCCGCCCGCATCGGGACCTATACCGAGGCAGGCCAGCCGGCGCGGCGGCTGGTGCGGGTCAACGGCGCATCCGCCGCCGCGTCGAGCCTTGCCGAATGGCTCGCGCTCTCGTGGCTGACCCCTGCGATGGACGGGTTGTTCACCGACAGCGCCGGGGCGCGGCGGCGCTTCATGGACCGCATGGCGCTCGCCCTCGCCCCCGATCATGCGCGCCGCGTCAATGCGCTCGAGGCGGCCTTGCGGGAGCGCGGCAAGCTCCTCGAGAACCGCGCCGATCCGCGCTGGCTCGATGCCGTCGAGGCGCAGGTCGCAGAGCACGGCGCATCCGTCGCCCGGGCCCGCGCCGAGCTTGTCCTGCGCCTCGCCGACGAGCTGTCCGCCCTCCCTCCGGAGCCCTTCGCACGGCCCGCGCTCGCCTATCTGCCGGGAGGCCCCACCGACGAGACCGCCCTGCGCGCCGAACTCGCCCGCGCCCGCCCGCGCGACCGCGCCGCGGGGCGCGCCCTCACCGGCCCGCAGCGCGACGAGTTGCAGGTGAAGATGGCCTCCTCCGGCCAGCCCGCCGCATCCTGTTCGACCGGTGAGCAGAAGGCGATGCTGATCGCGATCACCCTCGCCCACGGCATCCTTGCCGCCGCCGGACGGCCCTCGGTGCTGCTCCTCGACGAGGTCGCCGCGCACCTTGACCCGGTGCGCCGGACCGAGCTTTTCAACCGGCTCCGGACTGGCAAGGCCCAGGTCTGGATGACCGGCACCGAACTTGCCCCCTTCGATCCGATCCGCGCCGAGGCGGCGGTCTGGCGGGTGGCGGGCGGAGGCGTGGAGCGGCTCTAGAGCGGGCGAAGTTTACAAAGTTGACACTGTAAAGTTCGCAATCCTACAGGAATTTTGCTGCAAAATCATATTTTTGAAGCGCAAAACCGAAGTTGACACTGTGTTTTCGCTTTTTCGGCCCTTCCGGGGCGTCGCCGCTGCCTGACAATGGGAAAGAGCCGCGCTCCCCCCATAACGCCCCCGCTCCCAGTAGGAAATCGACCGCAGCCGCCAAACTGCGCCCGCCTATTCGGCCGGCGGCAGGGCCCCCTGCACCTCACCGAGGGTCGATTCCACCAGCTTCTCGATCCCCTCGGCGGTCGGGTGGATGCGGTCGGACTGGAACAGTGCGGGATCGCGGTAGATGTCCTCCAGCCAGAAGGGGATCAGCGCCGCGCCGTATTCCTTCGCGAGATCGCGGTAGATCGCATCGAACTGGGCCTGGTACTCCGGCCCGTAATTCGGCGGCGCACGCATCCCCATCAGCAGCACCGGCACCTTCTGCTTCTGCAGGATCGCCAGCATCTTGCCGAGGTTTTCGCGGGTCTGCTCGGGCGAGATGCCGCGCAGCAGGTCGTTGCCGCCCAATTCGAGGATGAACAGCGCCGGCGGGGTCTTCTGCGCCGCCAGCGTGAATTCCAGCCGGTTGAGCCCCGCCGCGCTGGTATCGCCCGAGACGCCCGCGTTCACCACGTCGGCATTGATCCCCTTCGCCCGCAGCGCCGCTTCGAGCTTCTCCGGATAGGCGTCACGCGGGTCGAGGCCGTAGCCTGCGAAAAGACTGTCCCCGAAGGCGATGATCACGCGCTCGGGCCCCATCACCGGCACGGCGGGGAGTTCGGGCCGGCCGTCCTCGGCCAGCGGTGCGGCAGGCGCAGCCTCGTCCGCCCCCTCCCCGCACGCGGCGAGCGCCAGCGACGCGGCGGCCAAGAGGGCAATATTCGACCAAGAGCGCTTGTGCATCTGCACACCTTCCATACCTGTAGCTTGTTGCAACCCATCACCTATGCCATCGGAACCCCGTGACAAGCCCCTCTCTCGCGATCAGCGCCCGCAACCTCACCCTCACCCTCGGCAGCACAGCTTCGCCGGTGACGATCCTGCGCGGGATCGATCTCGACATACCGCGCGGGGAAGTGGTGGCGCTGCTCGGGCCATCGGGATCGGGCAAGAGCTCGCTGATGGCGGTGCTCTCGGGCCTCGAACGCGCGAGCGGGGGGAACCTCGATGTGGCGGGGGCGGATTTCGCCGCGCTCGACGAGGACGGGCTGGCGGCCGCGCGGCGGGGACGGATCGGGATTGTGCTCCAGGCCTTCCACCTCCTGCCCACCATGACCGCCGCCGAGAACGTCGCCACCCCGATGGAACTCGCGGGCATGGCTGATGCTGCGCCCCGCGCACTGGCGGAACTGGAAGCGGTCGGCCTCGGCCACCGCACCGGGCACTACCCCACCCAGCTTTCGGGCGGCGAGCAGCAGCGGGTCGCCATCGCCCGCGCCACCGCCCCGCGCCCCGACCTGATCTTCGCCGACGAGCCGACCGGCAATCTCGATGCCGCGACCGGCGAGGAGATCATCAAGCTGCTATTCGCCCGCCGCGCCGAGACCGGGGCGACGCTGCTGATCATCACCCATGACGCCGCCCTTGCTGCCCGCTGCGAGCGGGTTCTGACCATGGCGGACGGGGTGATCGTCTCCGACACCCGGGCGAAGGCCGCCGCATGAGCCTGCCTCTCGGCACGGCATGGCGCATCGCCCGGCGCGATCTCAACGCGCGCTTCCGGGGCCTCAGGCTGCTGCTGGTGTGCATCTTCCTCGGCACCGCCGCGCTCGCCGCGATCGGGACCCTGACCGCCGCGATCGAGAGCGAACTGGCGTCCAGTGGGCAGGAGCTGCTCGGCGGCGATCTCGAGGTCGAGGTGTGGCAGCGCGACCTCAGGCCCGAGGAAGTCGAGGCGCTCGGCGCCTATGGCGAGGTATCCAGCGGCTACCGGATGCAGGCGATGGCGAGCACGCCCGAGGCGGCGGCGCCCGTCGAGCTCAAGGCGGTCGATGCGAAATGGCCGATGTTCGGCCGGCTGGAGCTGGCCGACGGGCGCCGCGTCGGCGCGCCTTCGGGCAATGACGCCTACCTCGCCGCGACCGCGCTCGAACGGCTCGGCATCGCGGTGGGCGACAGCTTCCGGGTTGGGACCCTCACCCTGCGGGTCGCCGGAGTGATCGCGGATGAGCCCGACCGCCTGTCCGAAGGCTTCCAGCTCGGCCCGACGATCATCACCGCGCAAGACATTCCCGCCCGCGCCGGCCTGCTGCAACCGGGCGCGCTCTACCAGAGCAAGCACCGCGTCGCCTTCGCCGATGCAGGGCGCGATCCGGAGGTGGTCGAGGACGCGCTGACCAAGCAGTTTCCGACCGCCGGGTTCGACATCCGCACGCGCGACCGCGCCTCGCCCGGCGCGGACCGCTTCGTGCGGCAGATGAGCGACTTCCTGACGCTGGTGGGCCTCGCCGCGCTGGTGATCGCGGGGATCGGCATCGCGGGCGGCGTCTCCTCCTACCTCGATCAGCGCCGTGCGAGCATCGCGACGCTGAAGGTGCTGGGCGCGACCTCCTCCGACATCGTGCGCATCTATGCCATGCAGATCGGCGTGGCGGCGCTGGCCGGGAGCCTTGCGGGGCTGGCGGCGGGCGTGGCGGTGACGCCGCTGCTGGCGGGGGCCTTGCAGGGCCTGCTGCCGGTCGAGAGCGGGTTCATCGTCTCGCCCCCCGCCCTGCTGCTGGCGGCGAGCTACGGTCTGCTGGTCGCCTTCGCCTTCGCCGCCGCGCCCCTGCTGCGCGCGCGGACCTTTCCGGCGATGGCGCTGATGCGATCGGGGATCGTGCCATTGGCGCGCGACCGGCGCGCGCTGCTGGCGACGGCGCTCGGCCTTGCGGCGATCTGCGCGCTGGCTCTGGCGACGACCGCGCAGCCGATGCTCTCGGGCGGGTTCCTGCTCGGCGCGGGCGCCGCGCTGGTGCTGCTGGCGGGGATCGGCTGGGGCATCCAGGCCCTTGCCCGCCGCCTGCCGCGCCCGGCCAATCCGCTGCTCAGGAGCGCCATCGCCAACATCCACCGCCCCGGCGCGCCCACGGGGGCACTGGTGACGGCGCTGGGCTTCGGCCTTGCCGCCTTCGTGCTGCTGGCGGCGGTGCAGAGCGCGATCGACGGCAATATCCAGAGCCGCGTGCCGCAGGAGGCCCCCGATTACTTCGTGCTCGACGTGCCACCCGCCAAGGAGCCGCGCTTCTTCCAGCTGGTGCAGGGCGAATTCCCCAAGGCCGGGATCCGCACCGTGCCGACTATGCGCGGCGCGGTGCTCGCCTATGGGCCCAAGGACAAGATGGTGCGCGTCGCCGACCTCAAGGAGATCCCCGAAGGCGCATGGGCGCTGCGCGGCGAGCGCGGGCTGACCTATGCCGACACCCTGCCCCAGGGCAACCGCGTGGTGGCGGGGGAATGGTGGAGCCCCTTCCACAAGGGCGAGCCGCTGGTCTCGGTCGATGCCGATTTCGCCCGCGCGGTGGGCCTGAAGCCCGGCGACTACCTTACCATCGGCATTCTCGGCGTGGAGCGCACCGCGCGCGTCGCCAACCTGCGCGAGATCGACTGGGAGAGCATGGGCTTCAATTTCGCGCTGGTCTTCAGCCGCAACGCGATCGCCGATGCACCGCACAACCTCTCGGCGACCATCGACCTACCCGAGGGCGCCGACAGCGCCGCAAGGGGCCGGTTGCTGCGCGCGATGGTGAAGGAGATGCCCTCGTCCTCGGTGATCGAGGTGGGCGGCATTCTGGTCGAGGCGCGGAAGCTCCTCCAGCAGGTCAGCCTCGCCACGCTGGCGGCGGCGGCGGTGACGGTGCTGGCGGGGCTTGCGGTGCTGATGGGCGCGATCGCGGCGGCGCGGGCGGCGCGGACCTATGACACGGTGATGCTGCGCGTGCTGGGCGCGAGCCGGCGGCAGGTGCTGCTGCTCCAGCTCGCCGAATACGGGCTGATCGCAGGCGTGCTGGCGCTGGTGGCGCTGGCACTCGGCGGGGGTCTGGCCTGGGTGGTGATCACCCAGCTGTTCGAATTCGACTGGCTGCCCGACTGGGGCGAGGTTCTCGCCGTGCTCGGGCTCGGGGTGGGGCTGGTGCTGGCCTTCGCGCTCGGCGGCTCGCTGCCGCTGCTGCGGGCCAAGCCGGCGCGGGCCCTGAGAGAGCTTTAGGCGAAGACCTCCTCGAGCGCCTCGGCCCCGCCGCCCGTCACCTCGCTGTGCAGCGCCGCATTGAAGGCTGCCGCGAAGATGGTGACGAGGATGAACAGGAGCACGATCAGCAGCACGCCTAGAAGAACCACGCCCTCCGAGGCGGCAGCACCTTGCCCGCCGTCCGGCAGCGCGCTGAACACGAGCACGAAGGGCAGGCCAAGCCCCACCGCCATCAGCGCCGTCAAGGCGATCAGCGCGAGCAGGATGGAAAGCACCTTGCCGCGCGTCAGCACCCACGAGCGGCGCAGCGCGGCGAGCGGGTTGTACACCTGGTCGACCGCCACGACCGGCACAAGCACCGAAAAGCGGCAGGCGAGGTAGATCGCCACCGGCAGCAGCACGAGACCGATCACCGTGCCCGCGGCCGAGCTTTCCCCGCTCTCGCTGCCGCCGGTCGCCGTCTCCACCGCCACGGCGAGGGCGACATAGGCGGCCGTCGCCAGCACCGCGACGACGAAGAACGGCAGGGCACTGCGGAAGCCGCGCGCCATTGCCGGGCCGAAGGCCGGCTCCTCCAGCGGCGAGGCGAGCGTGACCATCGCCGCCTGCTGCGCCAGCACCAGCACCAGATAGGCGCCGTAGAACAGCACCACCATCGCCAGCATCCCGATCCCCATGCCGGCGATCGCCGTGGTGTCCTCCAGCCCCTCGAGGCTCTCCATGCCCGACAGGCTCATCATCACGATCCCGACGCCAAGCGCGATCGAGCCCGCGATCTGGATCGCGAAGAACACCGCCCACATCCCCGCCAGCTTCCAGAACCGCTGCCGCAGCATGGCGAAACTCGTCGCAAACACGCGTCCGATCTGCATTGTGCGAAACCCCTTGCGGCCATCCCCGTGCCGCAAGGTCAGGAATGCACCGGCCAAGCCCTTGGCGCAAACACAAAAAAGCCCCGCACCTTGCCGGTGCGGGGCCTTTTTCTTGCCGGAGGGCCGAAGCCCCCCCGCGATCAGAAGCGGAAGCGCACGAGACCGCCATAGGTGCGCGGCTGGTTCGGATAGCCCGACACCGTGCCGGCCTGCGCGACGCCGTCGAACACCGTGATGATGAACTGGTCGTCGAGCAGGTTGCGCGCCCACAGGCCGACTTCCAGCCCGTTCTCCATCTGGAAGATCATCGAGGCGTTGACCAGGTTGGTCTCGCGCTGGAAGATCCGCGGGTCGCGGCGCGCGTTCACCGGGCCGTTGAAGGTCGGCAGGCCGTTGTTGATCGCGACGTTGCTTTCATGGGCATAGTCGATGCGGCTGATCAGCTTGTTGCCGCTGCTGCCGAATTCGAGCGTGTGGGTCGCCGAGGTGGCGAGGCTCCACGAGGGGATCCCGCCCGGACGGAAGCCGGTCAGGTCGCCCACCGGGCTTGCGGTGAAGCTGTCGAAGTTCGGATCGAGGTGGGTCGCCGCGAAGGTGAACACCAGGCTGTCGCTCGGACGGACCGTGGCGTCGAATTCGAAGCCGCGCACCGACTGCTGACCGGCGTTGTTCAGCTGGAAGCCGGTGCCGGTGAACAGGAAGCTCTGGAAGCCCTGGATGGTCTGGTCGAACAGCGCGAGGTTGAAGCCGAAGCCCGGCCACTGCGCCTTCATGCCCAGTTCGTAGACTTCCGCCTCTTCCGGCCCGGCAAAGCGCGAACCGGTGGTGAGGTTGGGAACCGCGAGACCCGCGTTGGTCACCGGCGAGGCCGGTGCGGCGAAGGTCGAACGGCCCGGACCGGGAATGAAGTCGCCGAACACCGGACGGCTGTCACGCGAGAGGTTGATCGAGCTCGCCTTGAAGCCGGTCGCGTAGCTCGCGTAGATGTTGACCTCGTTCGAGACCTGATAGGCGGCGCGCAGCAGGTAGGTGAACTGGTCGTCCTGCGTGCGGCCCGGCTCCACCGAGTTGGGGACGTTGAGGAACGGCGGCTGGAACTGGAACGGCGTCAGCCCGAGGAAGGGGTTGGTGGCCGGGTTGGTCGCCACCGCCAGCAGCGCCTGCTGGTTGGCCGCCGGAAGCGCCTGGAACTGCGCCCGGTTACGCACCGCACCGCCGCTCGCCAGGGTGATGAAGGCATCGACGAGGTTGGTGCTCGACAGTTCGTCGAAGGCCTGCTGCGACAGCGCGAAGTCCTTGCGGTCGTCGGTGTAGTTGAAGCCGGCGGTGAAGACGAGGCCGTCGACCGGTTCGAAGTCCACGGTGCCGAACACCGACCACGCCTTGTTGTCCATCGCGAACTGTTCGGCGGTCAGCGGTCCGGCGCTGAAGATCGCGCCCTGCGGCAGGCCGAGCGCGGCCTCGACCCCGTTGAACACGGTGGGGTTGCCGGTCAGCAGGCTGAAGAACCGACGGGCGTCCGCGCCGGTGGTGAGGCGGCTGTCCTGGGTGATCGACTCGTCGAAGTAGAAGCCGCCCAGCAGGAAGTTGATCGGGCCGTCGAAGTCAGAGGCCAGACGCAGTTCCTGGGTGAAGGTGTCGACCTTCTGGTCACGCACTTCGGTCACGACGTTGGCGCTGGTGAAGTCGACGTCCTGATCGAGGAAGTTCTTCAGTTCGCGGTAGGCGGTGATCGAGGTGAAGGTCAGGTTGCCCACGTTCCAGTCGGCCTGGATCGAGCCGCCGTAGTTGTCGACGGTGTTGCGCGGGGCCTGGCTGAGGAAGGTGTTGTAGCTGAAGAAGTCGGTGTCGAGCGCGCCGCCGACGGCGCGGATCGCGCCCGCCGTCGGGCCGGCGACCAGGGTCGAGACCTGACAGCACACCTCGTCGATTGCCGAATAGTCGGCGATGGCGCGGATCTTGAAGTCGGGGGTCGGCTCGATCAGCAGCTGGCCGCGGGCCGACCAGCGGTTGCGGTCCGACAGTTCCTCGTCGAGGTTGACGATCGTGGCATAGCCGTCACGCCGGTTGTAGCTGCCGTCGAGCGCGAAGGCGATGTTCTCGCTGATCGGGCCGGTCACCTCGCCGCGCAGGACGAAGGCGTTGTAGTTGCCGTAGCTCGCTTCGACGAGGCCGCCGAATTCGTACTGCGGCTCCTTGGTGACGACCGAGATCACGCCCGCCGACGCGTTCTTGCCGAACAGGGTCGATTGCGGCCCGTTCAGCACTTCGATGCGCTGGACCATGTTGAGGTCGGACAGGGCCGCGGCCGAGCGCGAGCGGAACACGCCGTCGATGAACACGCCGACCGAAGGCTCGATCCCGAAGTTGTTGTCGCCGTTGCCGAAGCCGCGGATGATGAAGGTGGTGGCCGATGCGCTCTGCAGCTGGCTGACGCGCAGCGAGGGGGTGACGGTCTGCAGGTCGAGCACGTCGCGGATCTGCGCCTGCTCGAGCACCTCGCCGCTGGTCACCGAGACCGAGATCGGGGTTTCCTGAAGCGTCTGCTCGCGCTTGGAGGCGGTGACGATGATGACGTTGCTGCTCTCGGGCGCCTCGACTTCGGGCTCCCCGTCCTGGGCCAGCGCGACACCCGGCATGGCCAAGGCGAAGGACGCGGCACCCGCGAGCAGGGTGAATCGATACGCGCCGGCAGTGCCGGTGAAGGTCGAACGCATGGAAGCTCCTCTCCAAAAATCCCGCGACCCCGGCGCCCGTTGCGGGCACGCACCTCCCTGTGCGCTCTCTCCCGTGGTCGTGTGAGGCGCCTGATAAGCCAGCGCAGGGCGACCGACAAGCCGCGCCCCACTGCTTTTGACAGTCGAACAGGGAGAATGTTGCGCAAGAGTCACACTGGTTTCACCCCCTCCGGAGCCCCGCGCTTGCCCCGGAGCCACACCCCTGCTAGGCGCCGCGGCGATGTTGCATCGCAGCACACGGTCGCGGCCGCGGCGCTTGCCGTAGCGTCCGGCGCTGTCGCCAACCCGCCACAATCCCCTCCTAACGCGAGCGCCCCCGACCGCGTTGCCTGTTTCCCCGCCCGGATGCGAGCGCGTCCGGCTTTTCACCGGAAGTTTTCCCGAATGTCGTCCGCCCTCAGAAATATCGCGATCATCGCCCACGTCGACCACGGCAAGACCACGCTCGTCGACCAGCTCTTCCGCCAATCGGGCACCTTCCGCGAGAACCAGCGGGTCGAGGAACGCGCGATGGATTCGGGCGATCTCGAAAAGGAACGCGGGATCACCATTCTCGCCAAGTGCACCAGCGTGGAGTGGGAACAGGACGGCACCACCACCCGCATCAACATCGTCGACACCCCCGGCCACGCCGACTTCGGCGCCGAGGTGGAGCGCATCCTCTCGATGGTCGACGGCGTGATCCTGCTGGTCGACAGCGCGGAAGGCGCGATGCCGCAGACCAAGTTCG
>ERZ1066122.825-NODE-825-length-29710-cov-9.055505_pt1 | contig 29710 bp, 31 predicted proteins | sample MGYA00382769_ERZ1066122 | MGnify/ENA primary metagenome ERZ1066122 (study PRJEB33369, sample SAMEA5778352) | biofilm metagenome | biome: Industrial cooling water; feature: Water cooling tower basin; material: Biofilm | place: United Arab Emirates | collected... | reverse complement strand
AATAGAAGCCAAAGATAGTTTAACCCGCCAAATTAACCTGTTTGTAACACTAGCAACCAGAAACTACTTCTTCGCCACCTGCCGCTTCCACACATCGGTGCGGCCGAAGAGCGACACCCCGATGAAGCCGCGCACTTCGAGGGTATTGGCGTCGGTGAGGGCCATTTCGCACGAGTAGTCGGAGCCGTTTTTGGGGTCGTAGATCTGGCCGCCTTCCCACTTGTTATCGCCTTTGTACTCGAATCCGCGCATATTTTCGAGACCTTTGAGGGAGTGGTTGCGCTTGGCTTCGTCAGGGTTGTTGATGTCGGTGCGGGGCGTACCGTCGGGGTTGTTGGCCACTTTCAGCCACACGATGCGGCCGTAGAACTTCCCGTCGGATTTCTTGAAGATCTGGATCATCCCCGTGCCTTCGCCGTTTTTCCAGATGCCGAGCACGGCGTCGGGGTTGTCGGCAAGGGCGGGCAGGGCGGCGCGGGTCAGCAGCGCCAGCACCAGCAGGGCGGGCAACAGCAGCAAGCCGCGCAGAAAGCGGCGGCGCGAGGAAGTAGAGGGGTTGAGCAGCGTAAAGCGCATCGGCAGAGGGATATTTAGTGAGAAATCAGCGAAAAATACACACGTGAGAGTGCGCGCGGGTTGCTGTACAAGCGCCGGGCCGCTTCGGTGTACGTCGGCCGCCCGCTGCCGCTACGGCCGGTCGTACACGTCGCGGAAACGCAGCATTTGCCACAGATGCCGCTCGTTATTGCGCGGAAAACCGCAGCGCGGAGCAAAGTCATCGGCTTCCTTGAACGTACCGAACAGGCGGTCCCACCACGTAATGTCGCCGTAATTGTACTTATGCACGTCCAGTTCGTGGTGGATGGAGTGATGTTCAGGGCGCTGAATGAAGTACCCTAACCACTTGGGAGTGCGAATGTTGGAATGGTAGAAATACTCGCCGGTGGCGCCGAAGAACGACGTCCAGGCGGCGGCTTCGGCCGTACCGCCCAACACCCCGAAAATAAACACCGCCGTGATGAGCGAATCGGCCAGAATCTCGACGGGGTGTTTGTAAAACGACGTCAGCACCTCGATGCGCGCGGGGCTATGATGCACCTGATGAAACACCACCCAGAAGCCGTTGGCGTGACGCAGCCGGTGCCACCAGTAAAACACGAACGTACCGAAAAACCAGTACACCGCGCCCTCGGTGAAGGGCGTGTGCCACGAACCCAGCCGGAGCAGCGAATGGTCGCGGAAAAACTGATTCCAGGTCAGACCGCCCAACCCGATCAGAAGTAGCTGCAGGATGTTCATTGCGGCGGCGCGAAGGTGCCACCCGCCGGCGGCGGGCAACTCGCGGCCGGGGAATTTCCGCTCAAATACAAAGAACGCGAGCGTGGAGACCACAATCAGCGCCATTTGCAGGCCTTGCGTGGCGAATGGGAGCGATGGATTCATTTCGAGAGAAAGATACTGGTGATTGCTTGCCGCTGTGTCGTACCTCAGTCGGTAAAAATCCAGTGCTTTGGTTGCCGACCTTTGCCGCCCAAACCTGTTACGCCTCGGATGAACGAAGCTACCGCCCCCACTCTCTTCGCCCCCACCGACCCCAAGTTCGGCGTAGCCCAGGCCAATGTGGCGGCCCGCCCGGCGCGGCGCGGCCCCACGGGGGTGCTGCTCGTGAACCTGGGTACGCCCGACTCGCCGCGCACCCCGGATGTGCGGCGCTACCTCCACGAGTTCCTCAGCGACGACCGCGTGATCGACGTGCTGCCGAAGCCCATCCGGCGGGCGCTCTTCAACGGCATCGTGGTGCCGCTGCGGGCGCCCAAATCGGCCAAAGTGTATCAGGAGCTGTGGACCGAGCGCGGCTCGCCGCTGCTGTTTCACGGGCTTGATTTGCAGAAGCTCGTGCAGGAGCAACTCGGCGACAGCTACGTGGTGGCCTTCGGGATGCGCTACCAAAACCCGAGCATCGAAAGTGCCCTGCGGCAGCTCCGCGATGTGAGTGTGGAGCGGATCATCGTGCTGCCGCTGTTTCCGCAGTACGCCGCCGCCAGCACCGGCTCGGTGCAGGAGAAGGTGATGGAGTTGGTGAAGCCGCTGTGGGTGGTGCCGAACATCGACTTCATCTCGACCTTCGCCGACGAGCCGGGCTTCATCGAGACCATCATCGACCTGGGCAGGCAGGAACTGGCGAAGCACTCCTACGACCACGTGCTGTTCAGCTACCACGGCATCCCCGAGCGGCACATCCACAAAGGCTCCGACCAGGGGTACTGCCAACTCGGCGCCTGCTGCAACACCTACAACGCCAAAAACCGCTACTGCTACCGCGCGCAGTGCTTTCAGACCTCGCGGCTGGTGGCCGAAGGGCTGGGCCTGGCGCCCGACCAGTACACGGTGGCGTTCCAGAGCCGCCTCGGGCGCGACCCGTGGCTCAAGCCCTACTCCGACATCATCCTGAAAGACTTTCCGCGGCGCGGCTTCAAGAATGTGCTGGCTTTCTCGCCCGCCTTCGTGGCCGATTGTCTCGAAACCACCGTCGAGGTGGGGCGCGAGTTCAAGGAGATGTTTGAGGAAGCCGGCGGCGAGCACTGGCAATTGGTGCCGTCGCTCAACACGCATCCGCGCTGGGTGCAGGCCGTGTGCGAGATGGTGCGGCGGCGGGGGTAGCGAGGGCCGGATGGGCGGGCGCGGCGCCGCCTACCCATCATCGGCGGGTGACGGACGGCCCGATGCGGTAGCGTACGCCGACGGCCGCCACGGCCGGGTTGTAGGCAAAAATCCGCTGATAGCGCCGCAGGTCGGCGGTGAGACCGGCGCTGAACTGCACCCACAGCTGCGGGGCCACCTTCACCGCGAACTGCCCCGTGCATTGCAGATGCCGGCGCCACACGTTATGCTGCACCACCGACGAGGTGGTGGTGGTAGTCGCACTGCTGTCATAGCGGTCTCGGACGCCGCGCCGTCTGGTTTCGTCGTAGGCGAGGTGCCGAAAACGCACCCCCGTGAGCTTGGCCGCCAGAGCCAGCTCAAACTCCTCGTCGGGCCAGGTCAGGGCCAGGAACGGTTGCAGATAGACGGTCTCGTAAGACGCCCTGATGTGCCAATCGGCCGAATCGTAGCCGCCCGACGACAGCCAGCCCGACCACGTTTCGTAGCGGTTGCCGTAGGCGGCGCCCCGGCCCGCGCCCAGTCCGGCCAGTATTCCCCAGTGCGTCAGGCGCGTCCGGTGGGCCACGATGCCGAAACCTACTTCGCCGGCGCGGGAGTGGTCGCGCCGCTTATCGGCGCGGAATAGCTGGCCCTGCGCCGTGAACAGCACGTTCCGGGCCGGCGCTACGGCGACCTGCGCCTCCGCCCCGCCGGCTCCCACCAGCGCCGCTGCTTCCGCGCCCGGCCCCGCCAGCACCGGCACATAGGCCACCGGCGGCACGAACGCCGGCCCGTGGTTGCGCGTGATGGTGTGGCAGCCGTGCAGCAACCCGGCCAACACAACGCCGACGACAGGCAGAAAAAAGCGTTTCATCAGCAGCGAACGAAGTGAGAACCAGTCCCGAAAATACTCGCCGCCGGACATTTCGCCGCCTCTGCCTCTACCGCGCCCGACTCACCAGCGCCACGCCCGCCAGAATGATGGCCAGCCCGACGTAGTGCCCCGCATAGATGCGCTCGCCATCGAGCACACCCCACGCCAGCGACACCAGCGGCATCAGATACGTGGTGATGGTGGCGAACACCGTTCCGCGCAACTGAATCAGCCAGTTGTAGAGCACCAATCCGAGCGCCGTGGAACCGGCCGCCAGCACGGCCACCGCCCCCAACGCCGCCAACCCGCCCGGCAGCGCGGTGTGCGCCGCCACCTCCGAAAAAGCCAGCACCACCCCAGCGGGCAGCGCCACGAACAGCAGCGCCAGCGCGGCCATCTCGATGGGCGGAATGCCCGCCAGCCGAAACCTGATGAGGTTGAGGTTGAGGCCGTACATCGCCGTGGCCAGCACGATGAGCAGGCCGTAGGGCACGTCGGCGGGCGCCACGCGCCCCAACCCGCCGGGGCCGCTGCTCAGCAACACAGCCGTGCCCGCCATTCCGAGCAACACCCCCGCCACCCGCGCGCGGGTGAGCGGCTGCGCGAAAAACAGCGCCCCCGCCACCAGCGTGAACAACCCCGTGAGGCTATTGAGTATGCCCGCCAGCCCGGACGCCAGCCGCGTCTCGGCCCACGCAAACAGGATGGCGGGCAGAAAATTACCGTTCAGCCCCGCCGCCACCAGCCACCCCCACCGCCGGCGCGGCACCAGCCGCAACCCGCGCACCGCCCACGGACTCAGCGCCCCCGCCGCCAGCACAATCCGCAGCGCACCCAGCTCAAGCGGCTCGTACACCGCCAGCCCGCGCTTGATGAGGATGAACGACGTACCCCACATCAGCACCAGCGCCGCTACCAGCAGCCACGGGAGCAGGGGGGAGTGGTGATTTTTGATTGAGTGATCGAGTGATTGCGGCTCTGCTGTATTCTCCATTTCAATCGCTCAATCACTCAATCACAAATTCATTTACTTCGGCGCCTCGACGGTGGCCTTGATGATGACCTCGTTGATGTTGGGCACCGTATTGGCCCGAATGGCCACGATTTTCGACACCTGCCCGTGCTTGCCGGCCGAGTTGAACTGCACGTCAATCTTGCCTTCCTCACCGGGCGCTACGGGGTCGCGCGGGTAGGTGGGCACGGTGCAGCCGCACGACGACGACGCATTGTCGATGATAATCGGCTTCCGACCCGTGTTCTCGAACGTGAAAGTGTGCGTGACGATGGCGCCCTGCTTGATGGTGCCGAAGTCGAACTCCTTTTCCTTGAAGGTCATCACGCCCAGGTCGTTGGCGACGGGCACCTCCTGCGGATTAGCCGTATTGGGGTTGCTGATGAGGTCTTCGGCCGACAGCTCTTCTTCGGTTCTGGCGGCGGGCGCGGTCGTGGCAGCCGCCGATTTGTCGTCGGACGAGCAGGCCGTCGTGGCGGCCAGCAGCGCCGCCAGCGCGAAATGCGTGAGGTTCATATTGTTCATTGAGCGATTGAGTGATTGGAGACTGAGTGATTTCGTACAGCAACGGCCTCGTAATCACTCAATCTCCAAGCACTCAATCAAAAAAGTCAGGAAGCGCGCCGCGAGTTGATTTGCTCGATGAGCGAATCGACGTCGGTCAGCAGCGCCTCGGCCTTGTCGCGGGCGTCGCGGATGACGCGCTGCCCCTCCGATTTGGCCGACGACGACGATGCCGCCGCATCGGGCTTGGCGGCAATCAGGCCCTGCGTGATTTCGGCGAGGCGGTCGCGGTATTTTTCCACCTGAAACGAGATGCGCGAGCGCGTCTCCCGGCCGCGCGTGGGTGCGTAGAGCAAGCCCAGCAGGGCACCGGTAGCGGCTCCCGCCGTAAACGAGAGCGCGGCGATAGTGACTTTCTTAGCCATTGACAGCAAACAAAGAGGCGAACGAAAGGAAGTAGCGAGCCTGATACGGCGCCCGACAAAATTAGGTGGCGGGGTGGTGAGGTGGTGAGGGATAACTAAAAAACGCCCCTCCCCAGCCAGGGAGGGGAGCTTGTTGATTAGTGACAGCTACATCCCCCCACACCCCAACCTACTTATTATCCAGCAGCCCCTTGCCCGACTTCCGAATCGCGCCGCTCTGCGTCAGCTCCTGCGCCAGCTTGTCGAGGATGCCGTTGATGAACTGCTTGGATTTGGGCGTCGAGTAGAGCTTCGAGATTTCGATGTACTCGTTGATCGTTACCTTCACCGGAATGTCGCGGAAGAGGTGCATCTCGGCGAGTGCCAGCTTGAGCAGAATCCGGTCGGTGAGGGCCACGCGCTCGACGTCCCAGTTCTGGAGCGAGCCGATGATGAGCTGCTCGTAGCGCGCATCGTCTTCGACGGCGCGGCGGTAGAGCGCCTCGTAAAACTCCTGGTCTTCCGTCCAGTTGGGCGAAAGGTCGAGCAGCGGCTCGGTGTCGGGCGCCTCGGCCGTGAGCGATTTCACGGTTTTGTTGACCAGCGAGCGCACCACGGGGCGGTTTTCTTCCCAGTTGAGGTCGCGGGCGGCAAACCACGTTTCCAGCGTTTCATCCTTGAACACGAGGCTCTTGAGCAGGTGGCGCAGGGCTTCCTGGTGCTCTTCGTACGTCGGTTCGCCGGGTTTTACGAGGTACGTACGCATCTGGTCGTCTTCCTTGAAGGTGGTCGCGTAGAACTCGCGCAGGGCGCGCAGGGCGTCGCCCTCCCATTTGAGGTCGCGCCGGATGGCGCGCTCGCGGAGTTGTGGGTTGGCCAGCAGCTTCTCGAGGGCCGGGTTGTCGAGCAGGCGCGTGGTGTTGAGCGTAGCCGGGCGCGGCTCGCCGGTGCGCGTGGGCCGGGCGAGCTGCTCGCGCTCATCGCGGATGAGGCGCTGGAGCACCTCGGGGATGAGGAGTGTCAGGACGTAGTGATCCATGATACGCTCCACGGCGGCCTGACGCTCATTTTCGATGCGTTTGGCATCGCGCGCCAACCCCTCCTCATAGCGGCGGATGGCGTTGTTGACGGCCGCGCGCACGGTGGCTTCGGTGGTGGCATCGTCCGGGGCGAAGGCGGGCTTGGGCCTGCCGGCGCGGCGGGCGTCGCGCCACTCGCCGAAGGCCAGCTCGGCCAGCTTGCGCTCGCCTTCGAGGCGGCGGCGGTCGGGCGCCACTTCGGCCATCAGGTCCGGCTCAAAGGCGGCGGCAATCTGGTCAAGCGCCAACTGCGCGTTGGCGCCTTCGGCCTGCCAATAGCCAAAAATGGCCTGCATTGCTTTAATTCGGAGGGTGCGGCGATTGAGCATAGTGGCGGGGTTTCGGGGCGCAAAGGTCGGGCGTATAGACGTAACGCGGAGCTCCCGCTCCGGCGTTGAACTGAACGCAGGATGACGCCGGAGCTGTAGCTCCGCGTTACGTTGCCCAGACGACACTAAGAGCCTATCCAGAAAGTCCGCTCACCAGACGCCTTCGGCTGTAGTGCGGACTTTAGTCCGCAGTTAAACGCCTACAACGGCGGACTAAAGTCCGCACTACAGTACAGAAACGACTTTTCGGATAGGCTCTAAGCACAACGGCCCGCCCGGAACTACATCCGAGCGGGCCGCTATCACTAACAGTGTTTTTTTACAGCACCACCGGCGCCGGCGTAGCCGCCGCCCGCGCCTGCGCGATGCGCTCCTCGGCGATGCGGATGGCCGCCTGTTGCGGGTGGGTGCCCTGCGCGGCGCAGTAGCGGAAGATGTCGAGCGTCTGGTCGTAGATGCGCTCGGCCTGGGCGTAGGCTTTCTCGCGGTCGTAGCCGTGCAGCTCGGAATAGACGTTGATGAGGCCGCCGGCGTTGATGAGGAAGTCGGGCGCGTAGTAGATGCCGCGCTCCACGAGTTGCGGGCCGTGGATGCGCTCGTCGGCGAGCTGGTTGTTGGCGCACCCGGCCACCACGGCCGCGCGCAGGCGCGGGATGGTGTCGTCGTTGAGGGTGGCACCGAGGGCGCACGGGGCGTAGATATCGACGTCGAGGTCGTAAATCTCATCCAGCCCCACGGCCTTCACTTCGGGATGAGCTTTGGTGATGGCGGCTACGCGCTCGGCGTAGTAGTCGGAGATGAATACTTCGGCGCCGTCTTTCAGGAGGCGGTCGATGAGGTGGACGCCAACGTGGCCCGCGCCCTGCACGGCTACTCGCTTGCCGGCGAGCGAGTCGCTCCCGAAGGCGGTTTTGGCGCCGGCCTTCATCCCGAGGTAGGTCGTGTAGGCCGTCACGGGCGAGGGGTCGCCGGAGCCGCCCATCTCGGCGGGCAGGCCGGTTACGTGCTTCGTCTCGTGGCGCACCTGGGCCATATCGGCAGTGTTGATGCCTACGTCTTCGGCCGTGATGTACTTGCCGCCGAGACTCTCGACGAACTGCCCGAAGCGGCGCAGCAGCGCGGGCGTCTTCATCGTCTTGGCATCACCAAGGATGACGGCCTTGCCGCCGCCGAGGTTGAGGCCCGAGATGGAGGCCTTGTAGGTCATCCCGCGCGAGAGGCGCAGCACGTCGTGGAGGGCGTCGGCGTCGGAGGCGTAGTGCCACATCCGGGTGCCGCCGAGGGCCGGGCCGAGCACCGTATTATGGATGCCGATGATGGCCCGCAGGCCGGTTTCTTCGTCGTGGCAAAACACCACTTGCTCGTGGTGATGCTGCTCAATCTGCTCGAACACGGACGGCGCGGCCACGGCGGGCGCGGAAAGGACTTCGGCCATTGGCGGGAAGACTACGGCGACGGGTTGAGCGCCACCGAAATGGAAAAATGGACGGTTGATGGACTACCCGACGGGCGCGGAGCGCGCCCACCGGTTTGGTTGAACAAAGTTAATCGGTTCAGGGGGTTGGGGCGCGGAAGACAACGACGCGCCAACCCATCGGCCCCTGGGGCGGTTATACGGCCACGCCGGCTGGGGCAGTCGGCATTTACCCACCTGTTTTCTCCCCTCTGATGGTACCCGAATCCGCGCTGCTCACGTTCGACGAAACGGGCAATCAGCTCACTCCCGCCCACCCCGGCGCCAAGGAGCTGCGCCACGGCCTGTCGGTAGTCAAGCAAATCGGCGACACGCTCTGGGTTGCCAACGACGAAACCATCACCCTGGAGCGCCTGCGCCGCCAACCCGGCCCCGCGCCGGCCTGGGCCGACCATCGCCGCTTCCACCTGCACCCGCTGCTGGCTCTGCCCGCGCCCCCCGACGCTGCCCCCGGCGACGCGCCCGAAATCGACATTGAAGGCCTCGCCTACGACGCCGCCGGGCGCAACCTGTGGCTGGTCGGCTCGCACTCGCTCAAGCGCAAAAAGGCGGATCTGGGCAAGAAAGACGCAAAAAACAGCACACGCCTGGCCACCGTGAGCGCCGACGGCAACCGCTACCTGCTGGCCCGTCTGCCGCTCGAACCCGACGCCGACGGCCTGCCCGCCCCGGTGCGCCTGGCACCGGACGGCCGCCACGCCGCCCGTCTGCGCGGCGACACCACCGGCAACGAGCTGACACGCGAACTGGCTACCGACCCGCATCTGGGGCCGTTTCTGGCCATTCCGGGCAAAGACAACGGCTTCGATATCGAGGGGCTGGCTCTCACGCCCGGCGGTCGGCTGTTGCTTGGGCTGCGCGGGCCGGTGCTGCGCGGCTGGGCCGTGGTACTGGAGGTGGCCCTTGAGCCTGACGCCGCGGACCCCGCCACGCTGCGGCTCCGCCCCATCGGCCCCGAAGGGCGGCTTTATCGCAAGCATTTCGTGCAGTTGCGTGGCCTGGGCATCCGCGACCTCTACGCCGTCGGCGACGACCTGCTGTTGCTTGCCGGCCCCACGATGGACCTCGACGCGCCCGTGACGGTTTTCCGCTGGCAAGGCGGCGCCGCGCCCGCCCCGGCGCCCGCCGACACGTTCACCTTCACCACTTCGGGCCGGCTCCGGCCCGTGCTGGAAGTGCCCGTCGGCCACAACGCCCACCTCGGCACCGACCGCGCCGAGGGCATCTGCCGCCTCACCGACCCACCCGGCGCGCTGCTCGTGGTGTACGACGCCGCCGACCCGGCCCGCTTCCGGGAAGCGGCCGGGGTGCTGGCCGACGTGTTCGCCGTGCCGGAGGCGTAGCGCGGCTTCGTTTTCCGCCCGCCGCGCCCGACCTTCGTCCCGTGGCTCACCCGCTTGCTTCGCTCAACCGCTATCTCTGGAAATACCGTACCCGGCTCGTGTTGGGGGCGGTGTTCGTGGCGGCATCCAACCTGCTGGCCATCATTCCGGCGCAGCTCGTGCGGCACGCCTTCGATCTGGTGCGCGAGGGCATCGGGCTGCATCAGCTCTTCGCGGGCACGGCGGCGCAGCAAACCGTGTACGGCGTGTTCGGGCGCAACATCGTGTTTTACGGGGCGCTCATCGTGGCGCTGGCGGTGGCGCGCGGGGTGTTGCTGTTTTTTATGCGCCAGACCCTCATCGTGATGAGTCGGCTCATCGAAAACGACCTCAAAAACGAGATTTACGACCATTACCAACACCTGCCGCTCGCGTTTTACCGCCGCCACGCCACCGGCGACCTGATGAACCGGATTTCGGAGGATGTCGGGCGCGTCAGGATGTACCTCGGCCCGGCCATTATGTACGGCATCAACCTCGTGTTGCTGTTTCTGATGGTGATTCCGTATATGCTCCACGAAAGCGTGACGCTGACGCTCTGGACGCTGGCGCCGCTGCCGATTCTGTCGGTCACGATTTACTACGTCAATACCATCATCGAGCGCAAGTCCGACGAGATTCAGCGCTCGCTCTCCGAGCTGACCACCAACGTGCAGGAGGCGTTTTCGGGGATTCGGGTGCTCAAATCGTTCGTGCGCGAGGCCGATAACCTGAGCCGGTTCAGCGCCGCGTCCGACACGTACAAAAAGCGGTCGCTGGAGCTCAATTTCGTCAATGCGCTCTTCTTCCCGGTGGTACTGTTTCTGATTGGTCTGAGCCAGATCATCACCGTCTGGATCGGCGGGCGCGAGGTGCTCGCCGGAGCGCTCACGCCCGGCAACATCGCCGAGTTTCTCATCTACGTCAATATGCTGACGTGGCCCGTGACGGCCCTCGGCTGGACGACCTCGCTCGTGCAGCGCGCCGCCGCGTCGCAGGCGCGCATCAACGAGTTTCTGAATGAGAAAACCGACATCGTATCGCGCCGTAACCTGCGGCAGGCCATCGGCGGCGACATCGTATTCGAGAACGTCTCGTTCACATACCCCGACACCGGCATTCAGGCCCTGCACGACGTCTCGTTCCGCATTGGCGCGGGCCAGACGCTGGCCGTCATCGGCAATACCGGTTCGGGCAAGAGCACACTCGCGGCGCTGCTCTGCCGCCTCTACGATGTGCAGCACGGCCGCATCACGGTCGATGGTGTCGATGTGCGCGACTACGCCCTCGATTCGCTGCGGAGCCAGATTGGCTACGTGCCGCAGGACGTGTTTTTGTTCAGCGACACCATTCGCGGCAACATCGCTTTCGGCATCGACCGCGCCACCGACGAGCAAATCCGCCAGGCCGCGCAGGATGCCGACGTGCTGGCCAACATCGAGGCGTTCCCCGAAGGCTTCGAGACCAAAGTCGGCGAGCGCGGCATCACCCTCAGCGGCGGCCAGAAGCAGCGCGTGAGCATCGCCCGCGCCCTCATCAAGGAGCCGCGCATCCTGATTCTCGATGACTCACTGTCCGCCGTCGATACGCGCACCGAGCACACCATCCTCGAGAATATGCGCCGCGTGATGCGCGGGCGCACCTCACTCATCATCTCGCACCGCGTGAGCGCCGTGCGCCTCGCCGACCACATTCTGGTGCTCGACGACGGCCGCGTGGTGCAGCAAGGCACCCACGCCGCGCTGATGCAGCAGGAAACCGGTGTCTATCGGGCGCTGTATGAGCGGCAGTTGCAGGCCGAGCCGGAGGGGTAATTTTCGTAGAGACGCATCTTTGCGTCTCCGCCGCACGGCACCGCTGCACGGGGCGCCCAACCGCATTTGCCTGACCGCATCACAACCGCCGTCGCCGAGTGATACCCGGCGTTACCTTGCCCAACCACCGTGGCCCAGCCGCCGGAGACGCAAGGATGCGTCTCTACACCCAGCTCCCCCCAATGACCGAGCAAGAATTAGCCGCCCTCACCGATGAGGAGTTACTGGCAAAGCAGAAGAAGCAGAAGTCCATCAACCTGATGGCAGCCCTGCTGATTGGCTTCATCGGCGGCATCGCCGTGTACAGCGCAGTCCGCAACGGCTTCGGTTGGGTTTCGCTCGTGGCGTTTCTGGCGATTCCGATAGCGCGCAGCAACCGGCAGGAAAACGATCTGTTGCAGAAGGAGCTGAAAGCGCGAAATCTGGCCTGACGCCCTCAGGCACAAAGCACAATGGCCTACCGCCCCATTTCCTGCGTGTTCTACGATGAGCTGGAGGCCCGCGCCACACTACGGCAGCCGTGCGCCATTCATTACCGACCCGATGCTACCGGCGCGGCGGCGACGCATCACGGTGTCATCGCGGCGTTGTTCATCCGCGAAAAAGTGGAGTACCTGCGGTGCGCCGACGGGTTTGAGCTGCGGCTCGATTGGCTGACGGGCGTCGATGACAAGGAGTTGAGCGCGTATTGCTGACGCTCGCCCGGAGTGCGGCCACAAACGGCACCCGCTCGGCCGGAGCTCCGGCTCCGGTGCGGCTGAAGAAATGGGGGCTCCAGCCCCCACCACGCCGACCGTAGCCGTCCGTAGTGGGGGCTGGAGCCCCCGTTCATCAGGTCGCACCGGAGCCGGAACTCCGGGCGAGCGCTACTACAGCTTTGTTTTCAGCGCCGCGTACAGCTTCTCAAACGGCTGCACGAACTTGCTGATACCATCGGCCTCCAGATCAGCCGTGATTTTAGTGAGGTCGATGCCGAGCGACGCCAGTCGGTCGAGCTTGCGTTGGGCGTCGGGCAGGTCGTCGGTGAGGCGGTTGGCGGGCCGACCGTGGTCGCGGTACGCGAGGAGCGTATCGAGCGGGATGGTGTTCACGGTATCCGGGCCGATGAGCGCCTCGACGTACTTCACGTCGGAGTACGCCTTGTTTTTGGTGCCCGTGCTTGCCCACAGCAGGCGCTGCTTTTGGGCGCCGTGCGCTTCGAGCTTTTTGAACCGCTCCGACGAAAAGACCTCCTGCCAAATCACGTAGGCCTGTTTCGCGGAGGCAATCGCCACCTCGCCGAGCAGCGACTTGGCGGTTTCGGCTTTGTCGCCGCCTTCGGCCACGAGCTTTTCGAGTAGCGGATCGACGGCCGAGTCGATGCGGCTCAGAAAAAAGCTCGCCACTGATGAAATGTGGCCAATCTGGTGCCCGGCGGCCAGATGTTCTTCCAGGCCGCTCAAATACGCATCGGTCACGGCGCGGTAGCGGTCGAGCGAGAACAGCAGCGTTACGTTGACGTTTATGCCTTCGGCGATGGCTTTCTGAATGGCCGCCAAGCCCGGCGCCGTGCCCGGAATCTTGATATAGACGTTCGGCTGGTCGAGGCGCTTCCAGAGCTGGCGGGCTTCGGTAATCGTGGCCTCGGCGTCCATCGCCGAGTGCGGCGAGACTTCGAGGCTCACGAAGCCGTCGCGGCCGTGGGTTTGGTCGTAGATGGGGCGCAGGAGCGCGGCGGCGTCGAGGATGTCTTTCGTGACGAGCGCCAGGTAGGCGTCATCGACCGACTGGCCGGCCATCGTTTTAAGGTCGGCGTCGTAGTGGTCGCCTTCGAGGATGGATTTTTCGAAGATGGCCGGGTTGGAGGTGACGCTGGTGACGGCGTCTTGCTCAATCATCCGCCGGAGGTCGCCGGAGGAGAGGAGCTGGCGGCCGAGCAGGTCGAGGGAGATGCTTTGGCCGTGGGTGGCGAGGCGTTGGAGGGGATTCATTGGGATGGGGTGGGATTTTTTGGGATGGTGGGATGCTGGCTTTTTCGTAGCGTTGCTGTGCGAGTACTGTAATCTGATGGAAGAGGAGGGTTGGCAGTTAGCTACTCGCCTGCAATGGTATGCTCGCGAAGCCACGCCACGATGCCATCAAAGCGGAGCTGCCCACTTGCGACGGCGATTGTCATCGCGTAGCGAGCCTCCTCACCGACGGCAACGTCCAGACCATAATCGTCCAGCACCACGAGCATTAATTCCCAGGCTGTGCGTTTGTTGCCGTCGGCGAACGGATGATTAATTGCTACACTCTCTAAAATGGCGGCAGCTTTCTGAATCGGTTCGGGCAGCAACTCTATCCCATCGAACGTGGCGTATGGACGCGCCAAAGCCGACTCCAATACGGTGAGGTCGCGAACGCCAGTGGCGCCGCCGCACAAGTGAAGTTGGATATCGTGAATACGCAGTGCGAACTCAACTGAAATCATTGCGCCAGACGTCGGAGAAGGTTATAATCTTCCTGCAACGAGCGCGCAATGCGCCGCCACCGCTTGGCTTCCTGCGGAGAGCTAGCCGTTTCTTCGTAGTGCATCGCTCGGCCAACAGCCAGCCATTTAGCCAACGTATCCTCGGGAAGTGCGCCTGCCAAGGTGCTGATTTCCCGTTGCATTTCAAGTACGCTCATCGTCGTATCGATTTGAGAGTGTAAAACTACCTAACCCATCACCCGCCGCGCCTGTTCAACCACGTTCTCCGGCGTGAAGCCGAACTCACGCATCACGCGGTCGCCGGGGGCGGAGGCGCCGAAGCTTTCCATACAAATCACCGCCCCGCCGAAGCCGGTGTAACGGTCCCACCCGAGGCGGGCGGCGGCCTCGATGCCCACGCGGGCCGTGATGGCGCGGGGCAGCACTTGCTCTTTGTAGGCGGCGTCCTGCTCCTCGAAGCGTTCCCAGCACGGCATCGACACCACGCGGGTGGGTGTGCCGGCGGCTTGCAGCAGCTTGCGGGCTTCGAGGGCTACGCCTACTTCGGAGCCGGTGGCGAGCAGGAGCACCTGCGGGGCGCCGCCTTCCGCTTCTTGCAGGATGTAGGCGCCGCGCGGCACACCCGCATCGGCTTTTGTGGAGACGGCGCTTTGGTCGAGGACGATGGTTTTCTGACGGCTCAGAATCAGCGACGTCGGCAGCTTTTGCCGCTCGATGGCGATGCGCCACGCCGCGCGCGTCTCGTGCGGGTCGGCGGGGCGGATGGTGTAGTGCTGCGGAATGGCGCGCAGGCCCGCCAACTGCTCGATGGGCTGGTGGGTAGGGCCGTCTTCGCCGAGGCCGATGGAGTCGTGCGTGAACACGAAAATGGCCTGAATCCCGCTCAACGCCGCCAGCCGCACGGCGGGTTTCATATAGTCGGAAAAGCACATAAACGTGCCGCCGAACGGAATCAGCCCGCCATTGAGCGAGATGCCGTTGAGGGCCGCGCCCATCGCGTGCTCGCGCACGCCGAAGTGCAGGATGCGCCCGGCGTGGTTGTCGGGGCCGAACGAGCCGCCGTCTTTGATGTCGGTGTTGTTGGAGGGCGCCAGGTCGGCCGAGCCGCCGATGAGCTGCGGCAGCACCTTCGCCAGGGCGTTGATGACCTCGCCGGACGCCGCGCGGGTCGCCATCGGCTTGGCGTCGGCGAAGGTCGGCAGGGCATCGGCCCAGCCGTCGGGCAGCTCGCCCGACATCGTGCGGCGCCACTGGGCGCCTTTTTCGGGGTGGGCGGCTTCGTAGCGGTCCACCAGCGCGTTCCAGTCGGCTTCGCGCGTGGCGCCGGCTTCCACGGCCGCGCGGAAGTGCGCGAGGGCGTCGTCGGGGATGAGAAACTGCGCGTCCTCCGGCCAGCCCAGGTTGCGCTTGGTGGCCTTTACGGCCTCGGCGCCGGGCGCATCGGAGTGGGCTTTGCGGGTGCCGGCGTTGGGCATTCCGTACCCGATGATGCTCTTGACGGCGATGAGCGACGGCTTGCCTTTTTCGGCCTGCGCGGCGCGGATGGCGGCATCAATCGCCTCGATGTCGTTGCCGTCGTTCACGCGCTGGGTGTGCCAGCCGAGGGCGTCGAAGCGGGCGAGCACGTCTTCGCGGAAGGCCAGCGAAGTGTCGCCTTCGATGGTAATGTGGTTGTCGTCGTAGAGGTAGATGAGGTTGCCGAGCGCCAGCGTGCCCGCCAGCGAGGCGGCTTCGCAGGCCACGCCTTCCATCAAATCGCCGTCGGAGCAGATGCAATAGACGTAGTGGTCAATCAGCGGAAAACCTTCCTCGTTGAAGCGCGCGCCCAGGTGCGCCCCGCCGATGCCGAAGCCCACGCCGTTGGCGAACCCCTGCCCGAGCGGCCCGGTGGTCAATTCCACGCCCGGCGTGAGGTGATACTCCGGGTGGCCGGCGGTTTTGGAGCCCCACTGGCGGAAGTTTTTCAGCTCATCGAGCGACAGGTCGTAGCCCGTCAGGTGCAGCAGCGAGTAAATCAGCATCGACCCGTGGCCGGCCGAGAGCAGAAACCGGTCGCGGTTGGCCCAGTGCGGGTTCTTGGGGTTGTGGCGCATATGGCGCGTCCAGAGCACGTAGGCCGAGGGCGCCATCCCGAGGGGCAAGCCGGGGTGGCCCGATTCGGCGGCCTGCACGCCGTCGAGCGAGAGCGTACGGATGGTGTTGATGCAGAGCTGGTCGAGGGTGGGCAAAGCGGCCATACGAAGCGGTGGTTGCGAGGGGCGGAAATTTTGGGCGAAGGTAGGGCGATGGTCGGGCGTGTACTTGCGTTTGTGGCTTGCTCACGTCTGACGCACCTAACGCAACTGGCGCGAGTGTTCGGCCTGTGGCCGAACACTCGCGCCAAGGGGGGCGCCTTATACGCAAGAGAATTTTTTGCGCTTACCGGGTGATACTTGCCCAAAGCCCGGACTTTCCCCGTACCTGCTTCCTTCACCCCTTCTTTCATCCGTTTTCGATGACGTTTTCCGCTCCCGCCGCTGAGGCCGCCGCGTTGCGGGCCGCCCTCCTCGCCGACCGCACCGCCGCGCTTACGCGCCTGTATGGGCAGGTGTTCCCGGCTGTGCGGCGGCACGTGCGGCGCCACGGCGGCACATTGTCCGATGCACCCGACGTCTTCCACGATGCGCTGGTGATTTTCTACGAAAAAGTCGTTGCCGAAACGCTGCCGCCCGGCATAGCGCCTGCCGCGTACCTGCTCGGCATCAGTCGGCACCTGTGGCAACGCGAGCTGCACCGGCGCCACCAGCTCCCCGCCGCCGAGCTACCGCCCGATGTGGCCGACGCCCTCGCCGACGAGGCCGCCGATGCCGCCCTCGCCGAAGCCAAAGAAGCGCACCTCCGCCACCACCTCGCCGCCCTCGGCGAGCGGTGCCGCGACATTCTGACGGCGTTCTACTACTTCCAGCAGCCGCTGACGCAGATTGCCGCCCGCCACGCCTACGCCACCGTGCGCTCGGCCACCGTGCAGAAATACAAGTGCCTCAAACGCCTCCGCGACGCCGTGAAAGGCGTCCGTGATACCCTCACTTCCCACGCCGATGCGCGCTGAACTGACCCGAGTGGCGGCTATCGAGGCTCACCTGCTCAGCGCCCCCGCCGAGTGGCGCCTCGCCTGCCTACTCGACCCGGAGCTGGCCGCCGATACGGCGGCGCAGCAAGCCGCCTACGCGGGTCTGCGAGCCGCCGGCCGCCACCAGCTCCGGCAAGAGTTGGCGGCGCTACACGCGCAGCTCTACGGTCAGGCTGCGCCCGGCCCGCTGGCTCGTGCGTGGGCCGGGCTGCGCCACCGGCTCCGCCGCCCCTAGAGCGCCTTTCGGCTCTTCTAGCCGCGCCTCTCATTACCGATTCCGCAACCGACGCCGCCCGGCCGTCGTGGGCCGACGTGCGCTTTCACCTTCCATTTTTCAGCCCAACACCCGCTTCGCCGTGTCACTGCAAGCCGAATTTCGTGCCTACGCCGTCCATCACCGCCGCCTGAACGGCCTGACCGTGGACGACTATCTCCACCACACCGCCACTGCCACGGCGCGCACACTCCCAACGGCGATGACGCGCTCCGTCATCGAGGAACGCCCGACCAACTTCCGCGAGATCGACGTGTTTTCGCGGCTGATGATGGACCGCATCATCTTCCTCGGCGCGGCCGTCGAGAGCACCATCGCCAACGTCATCATCGCGCAGTTGTTGTTTCTCGAATCGGTCGATGCGCGCACGGACATTCTGATGTACGTCAACTCGCCGGGCGGCTCGGTGTACGACGGCCTGGGCATCTACGACACGATGCAGTACGTGCGCCCCGATGTGGGCACCACCTGCACCGGCCTCGCCGCCTCGATGGGGGCGGTGCTGCTGGCGGGCGGCGCGGCCGGCAAGCGCGCCGCCCTGCCCCACGCGCGGGTGATGATTCACCAACCCAGCGGCGGCGCGCAAGGCCGACATCGAGATTTCGGCCCGCCAAATCGTGAAGATGCATCAGGAAATCAACAACATCCTCGCGCGCCACACCGGCAAAACGCCCGAGCAAATCCACGCCGACGCTGACCGCGACCACTGGCTCCGCGCCGATGAAGCCCGCGATTATGGGCTGGTGGATGAGGTGCTGACACGGGGGTAAGGGTAGGCGCACACTCGCGCCGGGCAGAGCTTCCCGTAAATCCGCGTTTTTCGCGCCGATATACGTGTACAACCCACGTTGCGGCACATTGCGCGTCCCCGTCAGGGGACACCGACTGGTAGCAGCGGATACAGCGGTTTTCGGGTCTATTTACGGTATCGTAGAGACGCATCGTTGCGTCTGCGGCGGGTAAGTAGAGACGCATCGTTGCGTCTGCGGCGGGTACGCCAAGCAGTGGCGCCGGGCAGCGGAGACGCACGGATGCGTCTCTACCCCGTCCACTGACCCTGAATCTGCTCTAGGGTTAGCTACTCGTCGCGCCCGTGCGCCTGCGCCGGCGGCGAGGTGGCCTCCACCACCGTAAACGTTTCCAGAATCCGGTAGGTATGGCGCGCGCCCTTCGGCATCACGTAGGAGTTGCCGGGTTCGAGGAGCACCATTTGCCCTTCCGAGTGCAGCTCGGCTCGGCCGCTCACGACGTAGCCGACGGTTTCGTAGGCGCGCACGGTTTCGGGCTTGGTGTCACCCTCGGTGGGCGCTTCGTTTTCCCAGAGGCGCATCGCCACGGTTTTACCGGAGGCAAGGTATTTCTCGCCGTCTTCGCCGCGCGGCGAGTGGCGGGAATCGATTTTGGCGAGGGTAGTGTCGGCAGGCGTGTTTTCAGCCACGAGGAGGGCGCCCGGCGCGGGGAAGTGAGTCCGCCGCCGGGGCGGGAGTGGCAACGGGCAGGGCGGGGAGTGGGTTGCGGCAGGCGGCAGACGGTTGCTGAACCGTTAGGGGTTAGGCCGTTTCGCTAAGGGAGAAGGCCCAATCATCCATCGTGGACCTACTGCATCACTCCAGAAAAAGCCCGCACCGTATTCCCGATCAACCTGGCCAGTGATGCTTACCGTACTGTCGCCGCTGAACACGACGGTGGATTTGTAGCGACCAGCGGGAATCACAAGCGGCAGTGGAACGATTGCCCAGACAACAAGTCCGCGCCATCTACGATACCGACTGCGATATAGCCAGCGTTCGCTTCCATCTACACTGTCTTTTCGGTAAGGATTGCCCCAGTGGCGTATGAAGTCGGCTCGTGACGGATGGCCGGTCTGCTCTTGTAGTTCCCCGATACCAGATGCGGGCATTTTGTTTTTAGTGTGTTGAGCAGCCCCCAGAATCAAGTGTACGCCAATGCAGCTCGACGTCATTGCCATAACCGCAAAGCACGACAGCGACGCGGCCAACCGCTTAAAGTTCGGAGCCATTGTTTGACCTGCTTCTTTAAAGCAGCGCGCCCGGTGAGCGAGGGCCCAAAAACCACTTATGCCACAAAATTATCCGACTTCTTCACTCCGCCGCCTTCTACTTTTCGCCTCCTCATCGCCACCCTTGTGCGCCGCCTGGTCGCTGTCGAACTGCTCATTCTGACCGTTTTCGTCGTCGTCGGCGCCTGCTCGTGGGTCGGGCAGCCCGCAGCCAACTTTATCAACATCATCGCCCCCGGACAGCACCTGACGTACTCCTTTGCCGTTGATACAGTGCCCGGCCCCGTTCGTCAGGTGCCGGAACAGGAGGGCGGCCCTTGCTCAGACGCCGCGTCCGCCGGGGCAGGCTCTGGTGCAGGTTGCGCCGGTTTGGGTATGGCCTCCGGCAATCGACGGCTTTTTTAATCCTCTTTCGTGCGCCGTCTCGTAGCGGCCGTATCAATTCATACGTCTTCCACCTATGTCCTGTTGCCATTACCTCGCTCGTCTGGCCGCATTGCTCAGCCTGTTGAGCGTTGCGGCCCCGGCCCGCGCCCAACAACCCGCCGATGCGCCGCCCGAAACCGCCATTCGCCGGTATTTGAAGGTGCCGGCGGGCGGCATCGACCTCTACGAGCACCGCGCCGACCCTCGGCCTGCGCGCCACCTGCGCGCTCATCCGCGCCTCTACGTGCAGACCGCGCCCGATACCACGTGGTTTCGGGTGCTGCTGGCGGGTAACTCGTACTTCGTGCGGCAGCGGGCGCTGCCGGTGCCGGGGTGGGTGGCAGGTACGAAGTAACGGCCCGGCGAACCGCTATGGCCATCGGGCCAGACGGTTGTCAAGGAAATAAAAAAAGTCCCTCAGCGCAAGCTGAGGGACTTTTTCGTGGTCGCGTAAGGAGTCGAACCTTAAACCTTCTGATTCGTAGTCAGATGCTCTATCCAGTTGAGCTACGCAACCCTGTGGGTACCGAAAAGGCGAATCGTTTTCGCTTTTCGTTCCGCAAAGGTAGGACGTGGCACGGTAACGGCGCAACTCCGTGGCGGAAAGTTTTTGGCAAGGTGTGGTCGCGTAAGGAGTCGAACCCTAAACCGTCTGATCCGAAGTCAGATGCTCTATCCAGTTGAGCTACGCGACCAATGGACGCAAAACTACGTGTAATTCAAAAGCGTCTGGCCCCCAGCGCCCGCCGCACGGCGTGGTTGATGAGCACGAACAACCCCGCCCCCGATGCCAGCACCAGTCCTACCACCAGCCATTGGCCCTGTGTAGTGCGTTCAGGATGAGCCAGAAGCGCGGCAAGTCCGGCGGCGCGGGTGCCGAGCCAGTAAAAGAACAACGTGCGAGGCAGCATCCCGAGCACCGAGCCTACAATGAATCGCTGAAAATTGACACCGGCTGCCGCCAGCACAAACGTCATCAGCGCAAAAGGCAGCACCGGCGAGAGCCGTACCAGAATGATGAGCTGCAACGATTCGGCCCGCAGCTCGCGCAGCACGGCTTCGGCCTTCGGAAATAGCTCAATGAAGCGCTGTAGCGCCCCCCGGTCGATGAGCGTAGCGAGCCGGTAGTTGGCCGCCGCCGCCAGGCCGTAGGCGGCTACGGTGCCCGCGAAGCCTTCCCACCCCAAAAAATAGCCGCTGATGAGCGCGATGAACGTGGTGTGCGTGAGGCCCAGCCCCATCAGCGCCGCCGTGATGGTGAAGTACACCAGCATCCGCGTACTGCTCATTCCGGCGAGCCACATCGAGCCGCCGCCGTCGTAGAGCCATGCCGTGACGAGCGAATCGACCAGAAACGGTGCTATGGCCAGCACCAGCACCGCCGCGAGCGAGCGCGAATTGAGCAATAGGAAATCCCGAAACATTACTTTGCTTTCTAATGCGCCACAAAGAACCGACCGCGCCCGGCGCCGTACGACGGGTGCCCACCCTACGTGGCGCCGCCGGAAGCACTCGGCGCCCAATGGGGTTACGTGCCGATGCCTGAAACCGCCGCCCTTGCCCCGCCCGTGCGCCCCGACCTGCTGCGCCTTTCCTACGACGATTACCGCGCGCTGCCGGCCGTCGCCAACTCCGACCTGAGCCGCCTGCGCGACTATCTCAACGGGCGCGGGCCGCGTTCGTTGGGCAACTCGGCGGCGCTGTCGTTCGGCACGGCCTTCCATACGGCCCTGCTCGAGCCGGAGGCCTACGTGCCGGGCCAGCGAGGCATCAACGACTCGCTGGTGTGGTGGATGGTGGAAGCCGTGCGCTACAACGACGACCTGCGCCGGATGCTCGATACGGGCCTCGCCGAGCCGAGCTGCCTCTTCACCGACGCCGAGACGGGCACCGTCTGTAAGCTCCGCGCCGATCTGGTGGTGCCCACCGAGGGGGCGTACACCATCGTCGATTTCAAGAGCACGATGGCGCCCGACTGGCACCAGTTCGCGCTACAGTGCTCCGTTTTCGACTACGACCGGCAGGCGGCGTTTTATCTGGATGCGCTCCGGGCCGACCGGTTTTTGCTGGTGGGTGTGCAAAAGGCGGCGCCCCACGGCGTGTTTCTGGTGGAAGTGACGCCGCAGATGCTCGCCGAGGGCCGCGCCAAGTACCGCGCGTTGCTCACGCTGCTGGTGCCCGGCCGCGAGGCGGAAGTGCTGCCCTTCGTGAGCGCCGAGGCCGTGCGGGCAGCCGTGAAGGAGTTGGGGTTGGGTGGTGGAGATGCGGAGGGAGGAATAGACTTCTAAGAGGCTGGTTGCGGTAACTAATGGACCGCGAACCTCCGGTTCGCCCGCAGTTAGGCACGGCGGTTAGGTAAGGCGGTTGGGGACAGCGGTTGGGGGCCACCTCGTTGCGCCGTAGCGGGTCCACTCGGTACGCCCCAACGCCCAGCCAGCGGCGCCCAGCCGCGAGCGAACCGGAGGTTCGCGGACCATTGGCTACCGCACACAACTTCTACATTGGAATCAGGGGGATGTTGTGGGATGGGTGAGATGAAGAACTAGCCGCGACGGAATACAATGGCCCGAAACAGTTTCAGAGTGGAGTATCGGGCGACTCTTCCAACTCATTGCCGTCATATTCGGCAGCGCGTTGGGTACTCAGACCAGAGTCGGGCGCGAGGCGACCGGTGGCCAGGACGGTGCGGTAGTTGGTCAGCCAGGCCGTATGATGGTGCTGCCGCGCCGCCGAGCCGATGCCAGTGGCGGGGTCGGTGGTGAGCGAGCCGGGGCGGCGGCGGCGTAGGTACAGAAACGCATCGACGTTGCCGATGCGCCACGTCGGCGCGGCCCGCAGCAGAAGCTGCGTGTCGAGGCCGAAGCGCAGGTAGGTCGAGAAGCCGCCCACCGCCAGCAAACTCGCGCGGCGCACGAGGAGCGTCGGGAACAGCACGGGATGGCCCATCGTGGCGCGCAGCGCGGCGGAGGCATCCAGCGGAAACCGCCGTGCCACCACTGCGCCGGCGAGGTAGTCGAGCCGCAGCTCGTGCGAGCCAACGGCATCGAGGCCACCGGCCGCGAGCGCGGCGGTCAGGCGCGCGGCGCGGTCGGGGGTGGGCGCGTCGTCGGAATCCTGAAACAGCAGCAGTTCGGTGGTGGCGCGCTCCAGGGCGCGCTGGCGAGCTACGTACGGCCCGACGCCGGGCCGCCGCAACGCGCCGAACCAGATGGCCGGAAAAGCCGCCCGCACCGCCTGCATCGGCGCCGACACCGGCTCGTCGAGCACCACGAATGCCGCATCGGGCGCGGGCGCGGGCAGGCTGCCGGTGGCGCTGCCGCCGGCCGGCGCGGCGGGGCGCAGTTGCGGCGCCAGCCGCGCCAGGCACTCGGCCAGCCAGCGCGCGCCGCCCCGGTGCGGCACGACCCACGTCAGGGCGAGCGCGGCAGTTGCGGGGGTGCCGACAGCCGTGGCGCGAGCGCCCCGGCGCCGCACCTGCACCACCCGAATGCCGACGTCGGGCAGGCGCAGGGCGGCATCGAGGCGCGCGAGCAGCGGCGCGGCGGGGCCGGGCAGGCAGGGCAGCAGTTCCGGCGGGGCGGCCCACGAATGCACCGGCGCATCGACCCGGCCCGCGAGTACGGGCGGGCGCCGGTAGCGCACCAGCACCACCACGGTGGCCGATTCGGGCGGCCAGTCGGCCGCCAGCGCCCGCTGCACGGCCGCCACCCCGAGCATATCGCGGGGGTCGAGCACGACCCTGAGCGCGGGCGGCCCGATGGAGCAACCGGGCGGGCGCGTCAGCTCGAGCAGGCGCGGCGTCGGGCAGCGGCGATGCCGCCACCGCCCCACCGCGCGAATTGCCTTCTCGGCGCCCCGCTCGCCGGCGCCCAGGGCGTGGCGGAAGCGCGTGGCCACGGCGGCCGGGCGCAGGTGCCCGCGCCATCGCGCCAACCAGGCCGAGAAGGAAGGAGACATTGTGGGCGCTACGGTGTTCTGACCGGCCGCTGGTCGGCGCACGGCCGACGGCCAACGCCGCGTACGCAAGAAACACCTCATTCTTCATTTTCCGCCGTAGATGCCGGAGCTGCCCGAAGTCGAAACCTACCGCCGCTTTCTCGATGAACTGGCCCTGCACGAGCCGATTGCAGCCGTGCGCGTATTGGATGCCCACGTGCTGACCGTGCCCGAAACGGCGTTGCGCGCGGCCCTCACGGGGCGGCGCCTGACGGGGTCGCGCCGGGTGGGCAAAAATCTGCTGTTGCTCCTCGACCAGCCCGCCGGTGCCGCCCTCACGCTGCACTTCGGAATGACCGGCGACGTAGCCGCCTACCGCGACGACGTGGACCGCCCCCGCTTCGTGCGCGTTGAGTTGATGCTGACCAGTGGCCTCCGCATCGGATTCGTGGACCCGCGCAAATTCGGGCGCGTGGGCCTGACGACCGACGTGGCCGACTTCCTGAAAGCCAAGCGCCTCGGCCCCGATGCCCTCGACGACCTCTCGCCCGCCCACTTGGCCGCCGCGCTCGGGCGCCGTAAGTCGGCGCTGCTCAAATCGGCGTTGCTGGATCAGCAGCTCACGGCCGGCCTCGGCAACTGGATCGTGGACGAAGTGCTGTTTCAGGCCCGCCTGCACCCCGCCCGCCGCTGCGGCGAGTTGACGGCGGCGGAGACGGAGCGCCTGCACGAGGCCATCGGCTACGTGCTGCGGACGGCCGTAACTGCCGAAGCCCGGTACCGCGATCTTCCGGCCGATTTTCTCATCCACGCCCGCGAGTGGGACACGACGCCCGTCGGTGCCACCACCACGCAGTGCCCGCGCCACGCGCGCACACGCATCCAGAAGCACTACGTCGGCGGGCGCGCTACCTACTGGTGTGGCCGCTGCCAGCCGAAGCCCGCCGCGTGGGAGCCGCCGTCTGAGTGACGGCTGACGGGCGGTGCAACCGCCAGAGCGGGAAAGGCCGCGCATCTTGCATCCGGGGCGCGGGTGGTGCGCCTTTTTAAGCGGGCAGCCACAAGCTGCAAGCTAACCATCTGATTTTGAATCGTTGACAACCAATCGAAACCCGATGAACTTTTGGTTGACCGTTTACCAGTGGCTATGTCGTCTCTACTGACCGCCTATACGGGCCGCGTACGGGTGCGCGTGGGCGGGCTGCTGCTCAGTCCGGCCGCCGATGCGGTGTTGTTGGCGGGCCATCGGGGGCTGTTGCCTGATGGGGCGGTGTTCTGGTCGCCGCCGGGCGGCGGGTGGCAGTTCGGCGAATCGCTGGCGGAGGCCGTGCGGCGCGAGTTTCTGGAGGAAACCGGCCTGACGGTGCGCGTCGGGAGCCTGTTGCACGTACACGAGTTCCGGGACGTGGCGGCGGGTTTGCAGGCGGTCGAGCTGTTTTTTGCGGTCGAGGCGGCCGACCGTGCCGCCGTGCCGCGCCTCGGCCACGACCCCGAGCACTCACCCGACGCGCAGCTTCTGACCGGCCTGCGTTGGCTTACCCCGGCTGCGTGGCAGGCGCTGCCGCCCGCGCACCTGCACCCCGTCGTGCGGGGAGCCGGCTCGCCGGCCGACGTGCTGACGCCGCGATTCCAATCGGCTTGATACGCCCCCCAGGGCGCTGCGTCAGGGGTGAGGCGCGCGTTACCTTTGGGGTTTGGCGCCCCGCAGGGGCCGCCGTCCTCCGCGTATGTCTGCTGCTGCCCCCGTCATTGCTCCGGTTGTACTTACGCCCACGCTGCGCGTACACGACGAGACGTTCGACCCCGCCCAGCGCACCCGATACGGCCTGTACGTGGTGATTCGCGCCGACGGTGGTCTGCGGCTGGCGGTGTTGGACACAGGGCGTACCAAGTTTCTGGTGCTCGAAGATTACGATCAGCCGCCCGCCCCCGCCGATGGTCCCGACGTAACCCCCGTCAGCCCCACGGCTACGCTTCGCGCGCTTACCCAACACCACGGGTGGGTCGGCGCGCGGGGGTGGCACCACGTGCGGGTAGCCGTGCAGCACGCGCGCGCCACCCTCGTGCCCACCGACTTGTTTCGCCCTGCCGACGCCGCTGCCCTGCTAGCCCTGCACTGTGATGTGCAACCCGACCACGAGCGCGCACTCTGGCACCAGCACCCGGCCGCCGACCTCACCGCCGTCTTCGCCACCGAGGCGGCATTGCCCGATTGGCTCTCGGCTACCTACGGCGCCGGCGTGGCGCAGGTGCTGCCGTGCCTGAGCAGCCTGGTTGAGGGGGTGTTGCACCAGCCCTCACGCGCCGAAACGTCGTTCGCGCCCAACCCTGCCACCATGAATCTGCACGTATCGTCGGGGCTGCTGACGGTGGCCGTCGTGCGCGGCCGACGGCTCGAGTTCACCAACGTTTTCGCCTTCACCACCCCCGAAGACTTGGTGTACTACACCATTCTGGTGATGCAGGAACTGCAACTCACGCCCGAGCAGGTGCCCGTCACGGTCTGGGGCGACCTCACGCCCGATGCGGCGCTGCTGCAGTTGTTGCGTCGGTACGTGCGTACCGTCCGCCTCGGCGAGCGCCCCCCCGACCTGCACTACACCTACCGCCTCGACCAGACGTTTCCGCACCGCTACTTCGAGTTGTTCGCGGTTCATCTGTGCGGCTGAGCACCGGACCACGAACCTCCGGTTCGCCTCCACGGCATATCGGCCGCGAGTGCCGGGCCTTGCCTAACCGCGACACCTAACCACCACACCTAAACGCCGCGCCTAACCGCGAGCGAACCGGAGGTTCGCGGTCTATTCCCAGCCGCCGTGAGTTGACGCAAGCAGCTCCTCAGAGCGCCGCAGCCGCATCCGCCACCAGTTCTTCCACATCCTCCACCCCCACCGACAACCGCACCAGCCCCGGCGTGATGCCCAACCGGCGGCGCATTTCATCCGGCACGGTGCGATGACTGGTTGAGAGCGGATGCGAACTGGACGAGGCCACGCCCGCCAGCGACGGCGCCAGCGGAAACAGCTTCGTCTGCCGGAAAAAGCGGTCGGCCGCTGCCGCTGAGTCGTCTTTCAACCGAAAAGAGAGCATCCCGCCGAACCAGCCGCCGCTGAACTGCTCGGCGGCCAGCGGATGGCCTTCGTGCGTGGGCAGGCCAGGGTAGTACACGGCCGCCACGGCCGGGTGGTCGGCGAGGAATCGCGCTACCGCCAGCGCGTTTTCCGAGTGCTGCCGCACGCGCAGGCGCAACGTTTTGAGGCTCCGCTCGGTCAGCCACGCATCGAACGGCCCCAGCGCGAGGCCCAGCTTGCTGCCCACGGCGCGCAGGCGGCGTACCAGTTCTTCGTCGCGCGCCACCACCACGCCGGCCGTCACGTCGGAGTGGCCGGAGAGGTATTTCGTGGCAGAGTGCCACACCAGATCAGCGCCCCACCCGAGCGGACGGCTCAGCAAGGGCGTCGCGAAGGTGTTGTCGATGAGGAGCTTGATGCCGTGCGCGCGGCAGGCGGCGCCGAGGCGCGGCCCGTCGAGCACGGTCAGGAGCGGGTTGGAGAGGGTTTCGGCGAGCACGAGCCGCGTGGTCGGCTCGGCCCAGCGGCCGAGGTCGTAGAGGTCGGCCAGCGGCACGTAGGTGGTGCGGATGCCAAAACGGTTCAGCTCCGTGGAGAGCAGCGCCACGGAGCCGCCGTACAGTTCTTCGGGGCACAGAATGTGGTCGCCGGCCTCGCACGTGGCGAACACGGCCGCCAGCAGCCCCGCAATGCCCGACCCCGTGGCTACGCCGCCCGTGGCGCCTTCCAGCCGCGCCACTTCGCCGATGAAGGCATCGGTGTTGGGGTGCTCGATGCGGGCGTAGGCGTAGCGGCCGTCCTGGCCGGGGTGGGCGTAGTAGTCTTCCAGCTCATCGAGTGAGTTGAAGGAGAAGACTGAGGTTTGGTAGATGGGCGGCGATTTGGGGTGCGACGGCATAGCACCCGCAAGGTAGCGGTCAGGCCGGCGCCGACGCGGTGGCGTCGGCCAGCAAGGCGCGCACCTTATCGGCGATGAGGTCGCGGATTTGCCGAAACTCGGCCGGTTCGAGGTGGCGCGGGTCGGGGATTTGCCAATCGAGCCGGTGCCGCGCGGCGATGAACGGACAGGCATCGCCGCACCCCATCGTCACGACGTAATCGAAGGCAATGTCGCGCACCTCGTCGAGCGATTTACTCTGGTGCGTCGTCAGGTCGTAGCCCAGTTCGGCCATCGCGGCCACGGCTTTCGGATTGACTACGCCCGACGGCCGCGACCCGGCACTGTACGCCTCCACCGCGCCGCCGCTCAGCAACCGGGCAAACGCTTGCGCCATCTGGCTCCGGTTGGCGTTCTCGACGCACACAAAAAGGAGTTTTTTCACGGGTGAAAATTTGATGTAGAGTCTTGTTGAGAGTCTGGTTGGGAATCTGATTGCGCGTCTGTCAGGGAAGAAGCGGAATCCGCAGAAAACAGCAGCCGGTCAACCGCAGCCGCCAACACGGCCCCACCCAGCGGCCCGACGACATAAATCCAGACATCCGTGAGGCGCCCGCTGACCACCGCCGGCGCCACCGACCGAATAGGGTTCATCGACCCGCCGCTGACGGGGCCACCGGCCAGAATTTCCAGCGCCACCACGGCGCCTACCGTAAGGCCCGCCAGCAGGCCGCGCTCGCGCGAGCCGTGCGCCACGCGCAGCACGATCAGCAGCAGCCAAAACGTGAGGACGATTTCGGTTGCCAGTCCCACGCCCGCCCCGAAGCCGGGCCGCGTGCCGCCCAGCGCCGGGCCGACCAGCGGCGTCAGCAGCCGCACCAAGCCACTGGCGGCCAGGCCGCCCGCCGTCTGCGCCGCCACGTATGGCAGCACGACGCGCCCCGGCAGCCGCCCGGCCGCCCAAAAACCCACCGTAGCAGCGGGGTTGAGGTGCGCGCCGCTGATGTCGCCGAATGCCTGAATCAGCACGAAAACCGTCAGGCCGCACACGGCAGCTACGCCGCCCAGTCCCAGCGCCCCGGTTTGCGCATCGACGGCCGTGGCGCCCGTGGCGAACAGGACGAGCGCCAGCGTACCGAGCGCTTCGGCCAGCAACACGCGCCTCATTGGCCTACCACTGTGCTGCGCCGTTCGAGCAGCAGCGTATCGCGCCAGTGGCCCCGAAGCTGGCCGATGCGCTCGCGCCGCCCCACCAGCCGAAAGCCCGCCGCCTCGTGCAGCCGAACACTGGGCAGGTTTTCGGGGAAGATGCCGGCTTGCAGCGTCCACAGGCCGGCGGCTTCGGCAGCAGCTACCAGCGCCGTCAGCAGCGCCTGCCCGACGCCCTGCCCGCGCGCAGCGGCGGCCACGTACACGCTCACTTCGGCCACGCCCGCGTACACGCATCGGCCCGACACGGGCGTGAGCGCCGCCCAGCCAAGCACTGGTTGGCCGTCATCGTCGCCCACCGCGACCAGTCGGCCCGTGGACAAATGACTGGCGTCCCACGCATCCCACGCGGGCGCCTCGGTGGTGAAGGTGGCGTGGCCCGTGGCGATGCCTTCGAGGTAGATACGCCGCACGTCGGGCCAGTGCGCGGCGGTCAGAGGGAGTATCTGCACGGCCTCAGCAGCAAGCGGGGTCAAGCGTACGGGTGGCGGGGGTGCCGCACGCGCAACCAGCCTCGGCCGTAACGGGCGCCACGGTGAAGTCGGCCAGCGCCAGCATCGGGATTTCTGCCTGCGCGGCCGGCGCTGCGCAACACGCCGTGGCCGCCTCCGACTCGTAATGCGGGTCGTTGAACTCAGCGTCTTCGTGGAAATAGTACACCTCCCACTGCGCGCCATCCGGGTCCGTGACCCAGAATTTATCCTGCTTGGCGAAGCAGCAAGCCGTCCCGATTTCCTCGCGGCTGATGAGGCCGGCAGCTTCGGCCGCCGCGCGCCGCTCGGCAAGCTGCGCGAGCGTCTCAACCTGAAAACCCAGGTGCCCGAAATTGGCCTGTACCCGCG
>ERZ1066122.822-NODE-822-length-29729-cov-8.256723_pt1 | contig 29729 bp, 23 predicted proteins | sample MGYA00382769_ERZ1066122 | MGnify/ENA primary metagenome ERZ1066122 (study PRJEB33369, sample SAMEA5778352) | biofilm metagenome | biome: Industrial cooling water; feature: Water cooling tower basin; material: Biofilm | place: United Arab Emirates | collected... | reverse complement strand
GCGCACACCCACCGGCACGGCGCCTTTCCGGTATTTTCTGCTCGAAGCGGCGCCCGACCCGGCAGGCGGCGCGGACGGGCAGCGGTCCGTCATCGTCGAGCGCCAGGCCGATGCCGACGTTCGGCGGACGCACGGCGCCGGGCCGGATGCGCCGTCGGCCACGCTCGGAGCGCGGTTTATCGTGGCGGTGGCGCGCATTCTGGCGCCGGAGCGGCCCCACATCCCCAACCCGGCGGCCTGATGCGGTTTCATCATACGCCCTCGCTGCTGCAGCTCGCGCTGTCGGGCCTGACGTGGCAAGTGCCCCGTCCGGCGCCCGATACGGTCTATCTCACCTTCGACGACGGCCCCATCCCGGAGGAAACGCCGTGGGTGCTCGAGCAGTTGGCGGCGCACGACGCGGGTACGGCCACGTTTTTTTGCGTCGGCGAAAACCTCGCTCGCCACCCCGACGTGGCCCGGCAAGTGCTCGCCGCCGGGCACCGACTGGCCAACCACACGCACCGCCACCTGCGCGGCTGGCAAACGCCGCTGCCCGACTACCTCGCCGACGTAGCCCGCTGCCAACTAGAGCTGGACCAGCTACAGCCTGGCACCCCGCGCCTGTGCCGCCCGCCCTACGGCGAGGTGACGCCCCGGCAGGTGCGCGCCCTGCGCGCCGACGGCTACGAGGTAGTGATGTGGTCGGTGCTGGCCTACGACTTCGACCCCAGCCTGTCGGCCGATGAATGTCTGCGCCAAGTGCAGCGCCACACGCGCCCCGGCCGCATTGTGCTGTTTCACGATTCGCTCAAAGCCAGTCGGCTGCTGCGGGCGGTGCTGCCGCCGTATTTGCAGTGGCTGCGCGAGCGGGGGTGGCGGTCGGGGAGGGTGGGAGAGGGAGGAGGGTAAAAGGGTAGAAGGGTAGAAGTGGAGGACGGCGTCTTCCTGTACGCCCTGCTGCGGCGTCCCAGGTAGAAGGGTAAAAAGGTAGAAGTGGAGGGTAAAGGAGTAAGAGGGTAGAAATGGATGTTCCTATCGGCTCGCAATGACAGAATACAATACACACTGTTGAGGCACGACCAAAAAATCCTTAAAATTTCCGACTAACCCCTTAAATGCTGCCTGAACCATTTGCAATCGGTTTGCTGGGCTTCGTGCTGCTGTATGCGGCCGCGCAGGTGGCGCTGGCCGCGCGACTGGCGCGGGTGCCGCCCGACGTCGCCGGCCTTCCCGATGCCGAACTGCCGCCCGTGGCCGTGCTGGTGGCCGCCCGCGACGAAGCCGCGAAGCTGCCGTGCTGCCTCGCTGCCCTCGCCGCTCTCGACTACCCGCCCGACCGCCTCACCATTCTCATCGCCGACGATGGCTCCACCGATGCCACGCCCGAGTTGCTGGCCGCCTTCGCCGTCGGTCATCCCAATCGGCGCATTCTGCTAATCAGCGAGCAGCTTGGCCGCGCCGTAGGCAAAGGCAACGCGCTGGCCCACCTCATCGCCGCCACCGATGCCGAACTGCTGGCGTGTTGCGACGCCGACATCGCCGTGCCGTCCACGTGGGCGCGCGCACTGGTGGCTGAGGCCGCCCGCACCGGCGCTGCGCTGGTGGTGGGCACCACGCTCATTGCAGGAGAGGGCGGCCTCGCCAGTGCCCAGCGGCTCGACTGGCTCCGCGCGCTGGCCACGCTGCGAGTGGCCACAGCCCTCGGGCGGCCCTTCACCGGAATGGGCAACAACCAACTCCTGCGGCGATCGGCCTATTACGCCACGGGCGGCTACGAGGCGCTGCCGTTTTCCGTGACCGAAGATTTTCAGGTGTTTCAGGAGTTGACCCGGCGCGGCTACCGCACGACCCACCTCCTCGACGCGGCGGTGCTGGCGTGGTCGGCGCCGGCCGCGAGTTGGGCCGAGCTGGTGCGGCAACGCCGCCGCTGGCTGCGCGGCCTGCTCACCGGCCTGACGCCCCGGCTGGCCGTAGCCGCCGCCGCCGAAGCACTGGTGCTGCCGGCCTTGCTGGCGTTGGCCGGCGGCGGGTGGTGGCACTGGGCGCTGCTCGGGTGGGGTGCCAAAGTGGCCGCTCCGGCTGCGCTGTTGCGAGTCGCGCGTCAGAGGTTGGGCCTGCCGCCCATCGGCATCGGCGAGGTGCTGCGGCAAGAGGCGTACCTGCTGTCATTGGCCGTCGTGCTCCCCCTAGCCACGCTCTGGCCCGGCAAAGTGCGGTGGAAGGGACGGGAGCTGTAGGCAGGAAGAGTCCGATTCGCGAACGGCGCAACGTAGGGGCGGGCCTTGCGCCCGCCCACGCACCACACTAGCCGGTGGCCACCCTTACCGGGCGGGCGTAACGCCCGCCCCTGCGTTGCGCCGTTGCTGAGCAGTCGACTAGGTATCGCCACGATCAATATGCACCACCTATCTGCCGGGCAACCGTTAACCGGTTTCCCGACACAACCTTTTCCCCGTTCAGGACGAAGAGAGCGCAACAACCGACCGTTGCTTTTCTCCATTTTCCCTCCCGAATCCTTCCGATGCGCTTTTCCATCGTCACGCCCACGCACAACCGCGCCGACTATCTCCCCGAGGCCCTCGCCAGCGTCAGAGCGAGCATTTTGGCCGGTGTGGAAGCCGATTGGGAGCATCTGGTGTACGATAGCGGCTCCACCGACGGCACCGCCGCCCTGCTGGACACCGCCCCCTCCGAGCGCTTGCGCGTGTTGACAGCCCACGCCAAACAGTCCGCCGGCCTCGGCCGCAACCGCCTCATCGAGCAGGCTTCCGGTGAATGGGTGGTGCCGCTCGACGACGACGACATTCTCCTCCAGCGCGCGCTCTTCCACTACGGCCTGCACATCCGGCAGCACCCCGCCGCCCGCTGGCTCGTCGCCGATTTTCTGCGGGTGGACGACGAGCGCCGCTACCTGCCCAACGAAGACTACTACGCCTGGCGCTTCGAGTCGGCGCCGCAAATGCTGCAAGCCATCTTCCGGGGCGAGCACTTCATTCAGGGCAACGTGTGCTTCCAGAAAACGCTGTGGCAGGAGGTCGGCGGCTACGACGAAGGTCTGGCGATGGCCGAAGACCTCGACCTCTACGTCCGGTTTCTGCTCGCGGGCGAGTTGCCGGTGGTGTGCCCGCACCTGAGCCACCTGCACCGCTTTCATCAGCGCAACGTGAGCATCGGCGTCGATGCTGACCGCCACCGCGCCGATCTGGCCACAATTTTCGGGAAATATGCCGCCCGCCTGGTAGCGGTGGGAGTGGAAGCGCCGTGAGGATGTGAAGATGTGGGGATGTGAAGATGTGACAACACAAAGTGCAGCCCCGTAGGGGCTACCGCCCGGAAGCACACGGTATATGCGTCAACAAATTGGTCCCGTAGAGACCCACCATACCCCGCGCTTGGTGCGAATGGTGGGTCTCTACGGGACCGGAAATTTTCGTCGCACTGGGTTGCTGCTACCTGATGATAGCCCCTACTGGGCTACTGAGCGCATCCCTACGTCCTCACATCCTCACATCAAAGCGCCTTCTCCTTCCGCTTCTTTTCCTTTTTCTTTTTTCTTTGAGGCTGCTCTGCGCCTGCGTCGCCCTGGTTGGGGTGCGGCTCGCGCACGATTTTCATCTCCTGAATGAGCTGCGGGCAGTTGCCTATTTTATCGACCACGAACAACAGGTAGTGCATCGACATCGCAATGTTGCGGCCCATCGCCGGATCGAACATAATGTCGCTCATCGTGCCTTCCCACACGCGGTCGAAGTTGAGGCCCATCAGCTCGCCGCGTCCGTTGATGACCGGCGAGCCGGAGTTGCCGCCCGTGGTGTGGTTGGATGCCAGAAACGCCACCGGCACCGACCCATTCACCGCATAATCGCCATAATCTTTACGTTTCCAGGCGGTCAGGAGGGCGCGCGGGGCCGTAAATTCTTCGCTCGTCGAGTCGTGTTTCGCCACTACGCCGTCGAGGGTGGTGAGGTACTCGTAGCGCACGGCGTCGGTAGGCTCGTAGCCGCGCACGTTGCCGTAGGCCACGCGCAGGGTCGAGTTGGCGTCGGGGTAAAACTTGCGGTCGGTCTGCATCTGGCGCAGGCCGCGCACGTAGGTGCGGCTCAGCAGCGTAATGCCTTCGCCGGCCTTTTGCACCACCGGCTGGATGGTGGCCTGATAGTGCGTCATCACGGCCGACGTGAAGGCGAACGCCGGGTCGTTGAGCAGCGCCGCCGCCTCGCCGCGCGCCACGCGGTCGAGCATCTTGTTGATTTTCTCCAACGACACGAAGTTCGACGTCAGAAACACCCGCTGTGCGAACGACGTGAAATCGTTGTTCGAGCCGGCCGCCTCGCGCACGGCCGGGGCCAGCACCTGCACGGGCACCGCGCGGGCCTGCTGCCGCAGCACATCGGCGCAGATGAGCTGGTCGGTGGCGGCGTCGTAGTTTTTGTACCAGTTGGGCAGCGTCGGCCGAATCTTGTCCACGGCCGTTTTGAGGGCTTCGGGCGTGGGTGGGTTTTTCTGGTCTTTCAGCAGCGCGGCCAGTTGCTGAAATTGCGGGTTGTTGGCGAGCGAGAACAGCTCGACGCCGAGCGTGGCCTCCAGCACGTAGTCGCGCGCCAGCACGGCATCCTGCTGGGCGCGGTAGTGCTGCTCGATGTCGTGCAATACGCTGCCGTACTCTTTCTGCCGCGCCGGGTCGGCCTCGGCCCACTGCCGGAAGCGCGATTCCTGCTCCTGTTTCTTGATGATGGCGTTGAGGCGGCGCAGGCCGCGCATCTCGCCGAGCCACTTTTTCCAGTAGTTGGCCAGCGACGCCTGCTTGGCGGCGTAGGCGATGCGGAGCCGGTCCGACGATTTCATCGCCACGTCCCAGCGCTTGAGGCGCGCGTCGCGCAGGCTGGTGCGGGCCGGGTCGCTGATTTCCTGAATCTCGCGTACGCCCCAGCTCGTGAGGTACTCGGTGGTGCGGCCGGGGAAGCCGAACACCATCGTGAAGTCGCCTTCCTTCACGGGCGCCAGCGAGATGGGCAGGAAGTGGCGCGGCTTCAGCGGGATGTTGGTCGGCCCGGCGGGGGCGGGCTTGCCGTCGGGGCCGGAATAGACGCGAAACAGCGAGAAATCGCCCGTGTGGCGTGGCCACATCCAGTTGTCGGTGTCGCCGCCGAACTTGCCGATACCGCCGGGAGGTGCGCCGACGAGGCGCACGTCCTGAAACGTCTCGGTGACGAACATATAGTACTCCTGCCCATAAAAAAACGGCCGGATGATGGCGCCGTAGTGCGTACCGGCCGTGGCCTGGGCCACCAGCCGCTCGATTTGCTGCTGCACGTACGCCTCGCGGCCCGACTCCGCCAGATTCGTCGGCATCGCGCCGAGGATGTCCTTCGTCACATCCTCCATCCGCACGATGAAGGTGGCCGTCAGGCCGGGGTTGAGCAGCTCGTCGGCGCGGGTTTTGGCCCAGTAGCCGTTGGTCAGGTAGTCTTTCTCGACGGACGAGTGCTGCTGAATCTGCCCAAACCCGCAGTGGTGGTTGGTGAGCAGCAGGCCGTCGCCGGAGATGATTTCGCCGGTGCAGCCGCCGCCGAACTGCACCACCGCATCTTTCAGGCTCGAGTGGTTGACGGAATAAATGTCGTCGGCCGACATCCGCATTCCGCGCGCCTTCATATCGGCTTCGTTGAGCTGCTTGAGCAGCAGCGGCAGCCACATTCCTTCGTCGGCACGGGCGGGCAACAGCGCCAGCAGCGCAACCAGCAGCGGCAGCGCGCCGCGCAACACGCGCACAAGAGTTAATAACAGCATTACGGCTTTTGGCTAACGATTGCGCCCCCCGGCGCAAGCGGCCCGAAAATTACGGCTCCGGGCGCCGGTAGCCGTACATTCGGCGGTTTTCTCCTCCGTAAAATCTTAGCAGATGAAGCGCGTAACCGGCATTGGCGGCATTTTCTTCAAATCGAAAGACCCGCAACACACCCGCGAGTGGTATCAGCGCCACCTCGGTATCGAGCAGGAGCCGTGGGGCGGTGCCGTGCTCAAATGGCGCCATCACGACCAGCCCGAGCGCGTGGGCACGACCATCTGGTCGCCGTTCAAGGCCGATACCACCCATTTTCAGCCGAGCGACAACACCTTTATGGTGAACTACCGCGTCGGGAATCTGGAGGAGCTACTGGCCGCCCTAAAAACCGAAGGCATCGAGCAGGTTGGCGAGATGCAAGCGCACGAATACGGCAAATTTGCCTGGATTCTTGACCCCGACGGTAACAAGATCGAGCTGTGGGAGCCGGCTGATGAAGCCTAAGAAGCTGGTTGCGGCGGCTGAGAATGGACCACGAACCTCCGGTTCGCTCGCGGTTGGGCACGGCGGTTAGGCAAGGCGGTTACGGACTGCCGAATACTCGTTACCGATGCTGTGGGGGCGAACCGGAGGTTCGCGGTCCATTCCAACAGCCTCTAACACCGTAGCGCGGGAACATAACGCGGAGCTACAGCTCCGTCGTGCTGGTACGTCCGCAAAGCACGACGGAGCTGTAGCTCCGCGTTACGTCCGATTGGCCCCGTGCCGCGTCAGCACTCAGCGCATCAGCGCGTCGGGACGGCCGCCGGCCTTTTCCCACGCCTGAAACTTCATCATCTCGTCGCGGAAGCGGTTGATGAACCACGCGATCAGCGCCAAATCATCGCCGAAGCCGAGCACAGGGATGAAATCGGGCACCAGGTCAATCGGCGACACTACGTACAGCAGCACCGCCACGGCGCTCACCACGGTCATCGGCGAGACGCCCCGGTAGTGCCCCTGCGCCCACGCCGATACGAAGCGCACCAGCGTCAGCCCCAGGTCGATGGCCTGATGGACGCCGGGCTTCGGGTTGTCGTGGTCTTTGAGCTTATCGACGGCTTCCTTCACCACCAGCGCCACCCGCGCGGGCTTGCCGATGGTCTTGGCGGCGCGTTTCAGAAAGAAAGTGAACAGCGAGTTTTTAGCGATGCGAGCGCCTTTTTCGGAGAGGGTTGCCATAGTGACTGTAGCGTGGACTTGTAGTCCGCAGTTGAATCAGTAAATGGCGACTTGTACGAGCGCGCGCCGCCAGCGTTGATTTGACAAGGTGATTGCACACTAGACCTGCGGCCTGAAGGCCGCGCTACAACAGCTCGTTCGCCAAATTAGCCAGCTCCGACCGCTGCCCCGTCGTGAGCGTGACGTGTGCGGCGAGCGGATGATTTTGCGCCCGGTCGATGAGGTACGAAAGGCCGTTCGATTGCGAATCGAGGTACGGCGTGTCGATCTGATAAATGTCGCCGGTGAGGACGATTTTGGTGTTGTCGCCGGCCCGTGCGATGATGGTTTTCACCTCGTGCGGCGTCAGGTTTTGCGCTTCGTCGATGATGAAGAAGATGTCCGACAACGACCGACCCCGAATGTAGGCCAGCGGCGTAATCAGCAGCTTCTCGTGCGGCACCAGTTCCTTGAGGCGGGTGTGCTCTTTAGAGTTTTCCGGGAACTGGTTCTGAATCAGGCGCAGGTTGTCCCAGAGCGGCTCGAGCCACGGGTTCATCTTCGCTTTGGCGTCGCCGGGCAGAAAACCGATGTCTTTGTTGCCGAGCGCCACCACGGGGCGGCTCAGGTAAATCTGCTTGTAATCCTTGCGCTGCTCGAGGGCGCCCGCGAGGGCCAGCAGCGTCTTGCCGGTGCCGGCCACGCCCTGAATCGTGACGAGCTTTACCGCCGGATTCATAATGGCGTGCAGCGCGAAGGTTTGCTCGGCATTGCGCGGCTTGATGCCGGTGGCAGCCAGCTTGGGCAGGTGTTCGAGCTGATTCAGCTCGCGGCGGTAGTAGGCCAGCGCGTTGAGCTTGCCCTGGCGCAGCACGTAATAATGATTGCCGGGCGGCAGCTTGCGACCTAGTAGCTTGGGCGCCGGTGCGATGCCGTGGGCCAACAGCTCGCTCAGCGCCGTGGCATTGACGTCCTCGAGACGGTCGGCGCCGGCGGGCAGGCCGCCGGGGTTTTGCACTTTACCGGTTTCGTAGTCTTCGGCCGTCAGGTTGAGGGCGCGGGCCTTGATGCGGAGGTTGATGTCTTTGGAAACCAGCACCACCGAATCTTTCGGGTTCTCGCGCTGCAACTGGAGCGCCGCGTTGAGGATGTGGTGGTCGTTCTTGGTGGCGCCGAAGAGCTGGTTGGCGTCGGCGCGGCCGGGCGGCGCGGCTTCGGGCAGCACCACTTTCAGGCGGCCCTTGCGCTTTTTGTCGTCCGGGTGGAGCGGGAGCCAGTCGGTGAGCATCCGCCCGCCCGACAGCGTGTCGAGAAACCGGATGAACTGGCGGGCCTCGAACTGCAGCACGTCGTGGCCCTTCTTGAAGGTGTCCAGTTCTTCGAGCACCGTGATGGGCAGGGCCACGTCGTGGTCCTGAAAGTGCAGCACGGCCGAATGGTCGTGGAGCAATACGCTCGTATCGAGCACGAAAATCTTACGAGGCTTGCGGGTGGGCACAGGGGGAGGGTAGTAGGGGAAAAGGGTAGAGGGGGAGAGGGAGGAACGGCGAAAGGTAACGCTCCCCACTACGACCGCGACTGAATGCGCTGGTGTGGAGCGTTGAAGAAAACTTTTCGCTCCAACGTAACCTTGCCTCAGCAAGCCCCGTTAGATTTTGCAGAGTAGTTAGAAAGACAGAAAAAGGGACAAAGCCCTCTCCGCTAGAACGGGGAGGGCTTTGTCCCGTTATACGGGTAGCTGGTGGCCGCCCTACTGCTTTTCGGTTGCTATCTTACGCCCGGTTTTTCCATTCCACCTTTAACTACCCCCTACGACGATGGCCAAGGGAATGAGCGCCCAAAAGGAAAAGAAAAAAGAGGCGGCCAAGTCTCCGAAAGAGAAAAAGGCCGAGAAGCTCGCCAAGAAGGAAGCCAAGAACCGCAGCAGCGAGTAGCGCCCGCGCGGCGGGTAGTGCCCACTACGCCGGTAAGCTGGTCGGCCCCGATTCATTTCGTCTCACAGGACGGATGAATCGGGGCCGACTGTTTTTGCTGAATGTGTCGAACACTCGCGGTAAATGACGTACCGCCAAGCTCCGGCTTGGCCCACGGCGGCTCACCCGATATGGGCCAAGCCGGAGGCTGGCGGTACGTTCTCAGCGTTCCATCTCGCGTTCCAGTTCCGTGAGGTCGAGCGCGAAGTCGGGCAGCTCGGGCGCCGCGTCGAGGATGCGGCCGAATCCTTTGAGCGTTTGCGCCGCCTGGCCGGGCCGATATACATACGTCGTGCGCGTGGCGGGGTCGAGCAGCCAGCCCAGCCGTACGCCGTAGTGCAGCCACCGATTCATCTTCTGCCGCAATGTCGGGAGGCGGTCCGACTTCGATTTCAGCTCAATCACGAAGTCCGGGCAGGCGGGCAGAAACTCGTCTTCGCGCTGGGTGCGCGTCAGGCCCGCGATGCGTTCTTCTGAAATCCAGGAAGCATCGGGCGAGAGCATCACTGACGGTTCCAACTGATAGCCCGCGTTCGATTCGCCCACGTAGCCGAGCCGATGCTGGTGGTGCCAGTTGCTGAGCTGCCGGATGATTTCCTGATTGAGGCGGGTGGTAAGAAAAAACGTAGGCGACATAATCCGAATATCATCTGGCCCATACCGCTCGATGCGGAGCTTGCGATTATCGGCGCAGAAGCGCGCGAAATCCGCGTCGGACAGCGTATGCAGCCCGTGCAGCACCAGCGGATTGAACACTTGCAGGACGTGACTCACGGAAATGTCGGCTTGAGGACAGTGTAGTGATTCAAAGATACCGCCGAGGCCGCGCGCACCTCAAAAGGTCGTAATTGTGGGCTTATTGCCCACAATTTCTTCCACGCGGGCCAGCACTTCTTCCGTCAGGAGGGGTACGGCGTCGAGGGCGCGCATATTCTCGCGCACCTGCTCCACCCGCGAGGCGCCCGTGATGACGGTGCCCACGTGGGGGTTTTTGAGGCACCACGCCAGCGCCAGGCGGCTCTGCGGAATGCCCAGCTCGGCGGCCAGCGCACCGAGGCGGCGCACTTTTCGGATGTTTTCCTGCCCTTCCGGCCCCGTGATGCGTTCGCGGAGCCACGCCAGATCGTCGTTGTCGGCGAGGCGCGAGCCGGGCGGGATGCCGTCGTTGTATTTGCCCGTGAGCAGGCCCGACCCCAGCGGACTCCACGTCGTGAGGCCCAGCCCGACGGAATTGCGGTCGTAGAGGCGGCGGTATTCGGCCTCCACGCGCTTGCGGTGCAGCAGGTGGTATTGCGGCTGCTCCATCGTGGGCGGCGTCAGGCGCAGCTCGCGCGCAATGCCATAGGCCTCCTGAATCTGCTGGGCCGTCCACTCGCTCGTGCCCCAGTACAGCACTTTGCCCTGCTGAATCAGGTCGTGCATTGCGCGCACGGTTTCTTCGGTGGGCGTGTGCTCGTCGGGGCGGTGGCAGAAGTAGAGGTCGAGGTATTCGACGCGCAGGCGGCGCAGGGCGGCGTGACACGCCTCCACCACGTGCTTGCGGCTCAGACCCTTCTGGTTGGGCTTCTCGCCGCCCCAAAACACTTTGCTGCTCACGAGGTAGCTGGTGCGGTCCCAGCCGCTTGCGGCCAGGATGCGCCCCATCACTTCCTCCGACGCGCCGTTGGCATAGACCTCGGCGTTGTCGAAGAAGTTGACGCCCGCGTCGTAGGCGGCGACCATACACTCGCGGGCCACGGCCTCATCGATTTGCTTCCCGAACGTGACCCACGAACCGAGCGAAAGCGCGGAAACCTGCAAGCCGGATTTTCCAAGACGACGATATTCCATACGGGGTGATGATTGGTTTGAGGCAGTGATTGCGACCGGAAAGGTACCGTGAGGGCACGGGCGCAAACCGAGGCAGGAGGTGTACGCCTCCCAAAAAAAGCCGATGCGCCCCGCCGCGGCCTGTTGGCGCGGGGCGGGGCGCATCGGCGGGGCCGGGCGCGGTGCCGACCGATTACAAATCCGACTCTGCTTTCTTCACCGATTTCTGCGCCGCCTGCTGCTTCTCGTTCAGTTTCTTGTGGACGAATTTGACGGTGGAGTTATGAAACGCGGGGTCTTCGCGGTAGGTGAGGCGCACGAGCTTGCCGTCCCAGTTGCGGTCTTGCCCGGCGGCGCTCACGAGTGTGCCCTCGCCGAACTGCCCTTCGAGCGCGTCGCGCAGGGCGTGGGAGTTGGTGAGGCCCTTCGCCACGAGCGTCACCTCGTAGAGCTTGCCCTCGAAAAAGCCGTAGGTGATGGAGTTGATGGTAGCCTTGCCGACTTTCCTGACGTCGGCCGGCCGCGTGGCCGTGTATTTAGACGCCGTTGACTCGGCGGGCGCCAAGCCTTCAATAGCGCTCGTGTCGGTCTCGAATTTCACGTCGCGGAAACCGAATTTGGTGTCCAGATCGGCCACGGATTGGGCCGCCGCCGCCCAGCTCAGGCACAGAGCAGCCGCCAGGGGCAGAAGCGATTTCTTCAACAGGTGCATACGTACAGAAGGGAAAAACTCGGCTGAATGGTCAGCAAAGTAACGGCGCGGGCCAGTGGGTTCCGCGCGCGGGGCGGCATAGCCACTTTCTTGCCAATGGTGGGGTGGTGCGGTGGTGGGCAATACCCCACTACTATACGCTTGTCATCCTGAGCGAAGCGAAGGACCTTCCCGCTCGCTTGGACCGCCGCTCCGCTCTGGCCTGCCCCTCTGGAAAAAGCTCTCTCCCACTTGTCATCCTGAGCGGAAAGTACTTTCTTCGCAGACCGGCCGCCCCTGCGCGCGTTCGCTACCGCGTCGGGCGTTTCTTAAAACAGTCAGGCCAGAGCGCGGCGGCAGGCCGAGTGGGCGGGAAGGTCCTGCGCTTCGCTCAGGATGACAAGCGGGGAGATGACGCCCTTTCGCAACAAATGCAATAGGCTTCACCACCGCACCCCCTCACCACCGCACCACCGCACCACCCCGTACCTTTGCCCACCTGCTAATCGTTGCCCGTTATGGCCTCCCGCACACTCCTGGATTTTGAGCAACCCATCGTCGCCCTCGAAGACAAGCTGCGCCAGATGCGCGCGCTCGCCACCGAATCGGGGGTTGATGTCGAAGTAGCCGCCCGCGCCCTCGAAGAGCGCATCCTGAACCTCAAGCGCGAAACGTACGCCACCCTCACGCCGTGGCAGCGGGTGCAGTTGTCGCGCCACCCCGAACGCCCCTACACCCTCGACTACATCGAGGGGTTGTGCCCCACGTTCGTCGAGCTGCACGGCGACCGCACCGTCGCCGACGACAAAGCGATGGTCGGCGGCCTGGGCGAGCTGGACGGCCGCCCCGTGATGTTCATCGGCCAGCAAAAGGGCCGTACCACCAAACAGCGCCAGCTCCGCAACTTCGGAATGCCCAACCCCGAGGGCTACCGCAAGGCGCTCCGGCTGATGAAGACGGCCGAGAAATTCAACATTCCCATCGTGACGCTCATCGACACGCCCGGCGCCTTTCCGGGGATGGAAGCCGAAGAGCGCGGGCAGGGCGAGGCCATTGCGCGCAACCTGCGCGAGATGTTCACGCTGCGGGTGCCCGTGATTTGCCTCGTCATCGGCGAGGGAGCCAGCGGCGGCGCGCTCGGCATCGCCATCGGCGACCGGGTGCTGATGCTCGAAAATACGTGGTATTCGGTCATCTCCCCCGAAAACTGCTCTACCATTCTGTGGCGCTCGTGGGAATTCAAGGAGCAGGCCGCCGAGGCGATGAAGCTCACCGCCGACGATATGCACCAGATGGGCCTCGTGGACGGCATCGTGCCCGAGCCGCTCGGCGGCGCTCACCAAAACCCCGCCCAGATGATCGATACGCTGCGCGAAACCCTCGTCCGCACCCTCGACGAGCTCGCCGCCGTACCCGCCGACGAGCGCATCAATCAACGCATCGAGAAATTCGCCGCGATGGGCGTGGTGGTGGGGTAGAAAAGCTACAAGCCGTAAGCTGCAAGCCTGAATCGGCAGCAGCGAGCTTGCGGCTTGCGGCTAACAGCTTGCAGCTTCTTATGACGATTCATTCCATCGACACCGGTCTTTTCAAGCTCGACGGCGGCGCGATGTTCGGCGTGGTGCCGCGCGTATTGTGGGAAAAGCTGGTGCCGCCCGATAGCCGCAACCTCTGCACCTGGGCAATGCGCTGCCTGCTCCTCGACGACGGCGCCGGTCGCCTGACCCTCGTCGATACGGGCATCGGCACGAAGCAGGACGCCAAATTCTTCGCTCACTACGATCTCCACGGCGACGCCACGCTGCAAGGCTCGCTGGCACGGCTCGGTGTCGGGCTGGCCGACATCACCGACGTGTTCCTCACGCACCTGCATTTCGACCATTGCGGCGGCGCCGTGCGGTGCGACGGCGACCGGCTGCTCCCCACGTTCCCCCGGGCCGCGTATTGGAGCAACCGCCGCCACTGGCAGTGGGCCACCGAGCCGAACGCGCGCGAGAAAGCGTCTTTCCTGCGCGAGAACATCCTGCCGCTGCAGGAATCCGGGCAGCTCCGGTTCGTGGAGGATGGTAGCCTGCCGCCGGGCATCGCCGACATCTTCTACGCCGATGGCCACACCGACCAGATGATGCTGCCGCTGGTGCGCTACAACGGCCGCACCCTGGCCTACTGCGCCGACCTGCTGCCCTCGCACACGCACCTGCCCATTCCGTACGTGATGGGCTACGACACGCGCCCGCTCCTGACGCTCGACGAAAAAACTGCCTTCCTTGACCGGGCCGCCGCCGAAAACTGGGTGTTGGTCTTCGAGCACGACGCGCAACACGAAGCCTGCACGGTGGTCAGAACGGAAAAAGGCGTCAGGGTAGGGGAGTTCGTGCGGCTATCGGAATTGTAGAGTTGCTCGTGCGTCAGCAGGCGATGGCCGAACCGGAAACCAGCAACAAGCGACCAGAAACTCCCCGCATCGGCCTCGTGCTCTCGGGCGGTGGGGCGCGCGGCATCGCGCATCTGGGCGTACTGGCGGCGCTCGACGAGCTGGGCATCCGTCCGGCGCGGGTGGCGGGCACCAGCTCGGGGGCCATTGTGGGGGCGTTTTACTGCGCCGGGTGGGCGCCGCGCCGGATTCTGGCCGAGTTGCAGGCCACCAACATTCCGCGCCTGCTGCGGCCGGCCTTCACCGGGTTTGGGCTGTGGGCGCATTCGGCGCTGGCGGGCGGCTTCGGGCTGCTGCGCCACGAGGCGGCCGAGGCGCTCTTCGCGCGGCTGCTCGGCCCCGACGCCCGGTTCGAGGAGCTGCACATCCCGCTCACCATCGGCACCACCGACCTGCTGACGGGGCAGGCCGTGTTCTACTCGTCGGGGCCGATGCTGCGGCCGTTGCTGGGGGCCACGGCCGTGCCCGTCATCTACCAGCCCGTGGCGTACGACGGGCGCCTGCTCGTCGATGGCGGCCTGCTCAACAACCTGCCCGTCGAGGCGCTCACCGACGGGCCCGACCCGTGTCAGCGCATCATCGGCTCGCACACCAATCCGCTCGATCTGGCCAACCAGCCCCGTACGTTTCGCTCGATGGCGATGCGGACGCTCCAGCTCGCCATCAACAACAATGTGCGCTCGCGGCTGGTGGCGTGCGACGTGGTGCTCGAGCCGCCCGCGCTGCGAACCATCAGCCCGCTGGGCTTCCGCCGGGCCGATGAGTTGTTTCGGATCGGCTACGAATACACGATGAGCCAGCGGCAGGAGCTGGAAAAAATGTAATACCGAGTATCACTCGGTGACGGCGGCTGAGCCACGTGGCGAGCGCCGTCTCGGTGCCGCGTACGACGCAGCAAAGCAGACTGTAACGCGGCGCCGAGACGGCGCTCGCCACGTGGCTCAGCCGCGTCGCCTAACCGCCGTCACCGAGTGATACTCGGTGTTACAGTTTTCTGGCCGCCGTGGCTGAGGGGTATTCGGCGTTACGTTTACAGGCCAAAAGGGTGGACCTTTGTGCTCCAACTTTCCTCCACCACTCGCACCCCGCTCAATGGGTTTCTGGAAAATCACCGCCCGCATCGTGTTTGCCGTCAGCGGCTGGAAACTGGCCTCGCGGATGCCGCCCGGCGTCAGCAAGGCCGTGATGATTGCGGCGCCGCACACCTCCAACTGGGATTTGATTTACGCGCGCGCCGCTTTTTACCTGATGGATGTGCCCGTGCGCTTCACCGTCAAGCAGGAATGGATCGACAATCCGTGGCTCGGGTGGTTGGTGAAGTCCGTGGGCGGGCTGGGCGTGGATCGCGCTAAAAACAACTCGCTCGTGGATGCGATGGTGAGCCTTTTTCGGCAGCACGACCCCCTGGTGATGCTCATCACGCCGGAGGGTACCCGCAAGTATCAGCCGAAATGGCGCAAGGGCTTCTACTTCACGGCGCTGGAGGCGGGCGTCCCCATCGCGCTCGGCTACCTCGACTATGCCCGGAAAGAGGCCGGCGTGGGGCCGCTCATCACGCCGTCGGGCGATTATGAGGCCGACCTGGAGCGCATTCTCGCGTTTTACCGCACCAAGCAAGGGCGTTTCCCCGACCAGGGCGTACGCTGAGCGCGGCCCCCCGGCGCCTCCCGAAATTTGCGGTAGCCAAATGGAGCGCGAACCGGAGGTTCGCGCTCCATTTGGCTACCGCAAACAGCCACCGGGAATAGGCGGCTCGCGGGGGCACCGTTACCTTTGCCCCGTGCAGGCATACCCGCCGCCCGGCTTCGGCCGAACGACGTGGGTTGCCCATCTCACCCCCCCGAATGAGCCTGATTCTCGTTACCGGCGCGGCCGGTTTCATTGGTAGCCACCTCACGCGCGCCCTGTTGGCGGCCGACGCCGACACCCGCGTGGTGGGCTTCGACAGCTTCGACCTGTTCTACCCGCGCGCCATCAAGGAAGGCAACCTGCGCGACCTGCTCGCCAACCCGCGCTTTACGCTCGTGGAGGGCGACATCACCGACGCCGCCGGCCTGCGCGCGGCACTCGGTGGGTTTGCCGACATCGCGGTCATCGTGCATCTGGCGGCCCGCGCGGGCGTACGGCCGAGCATCCTCGACCCGGCCGGGTACCAGTACGCCAACTACATCGGTACGCTCAATCTGCTGGAACTGGCCAAAGAGCGCGGCATTCGGCAGTTCGTGTTCGCCTCGTCGTCGAGCGTGTACGGCGTCAATCCGAACACGCCGTGGTCGGAGGAAGACCGCGTGTTGCAGCCCATCTCGCCGTACGCGGCTTCCAAAGTGGCCGGCGAGCTGCTGGGCCACACCTACAGCCATTTGTACGGCATCCGGTTCATCGGCCTGCGCTTCTTCACGGTCTATGGCCCCGGCCAGCGGCCCGACCTCGCCATCCACAAGTTCGCGCGGCTGCTGATGAACGGGCAACCGATTCCGCAGTACGGCGACGGCACCACCCGGCGCGACTATACGTACATCGACGACATCGTGGCCGGCATCCGGGCCGCCATTCGCTACGACGCCACGCCGTACGAAATCATCAACCTCGGCAACCACCAGACCATCACGCTGCGCGAGCTGATCGGGGAGTTGGAAGCCGCTTTCGGTGTGCAGGCCACCATCGACTACCAGCCCGAGCAGCCCGGCGACGTGCCCGTGACCTACGCCGACGTGGCGAAGGCCCGCCGCCTGCTCGGCTACCAGCCGCAAGTGGCCGTGCCCGAGGGCCTGCGGCGGTTCGCGGCGTGGTACCACCAGACGTACGCGCCGGTCGGGGTGTAGGCAGGGCCGGGCGGCGAGGGTAGCGGTCGTTGGGCTGCCCGCGCCGCGCGCCGGGTCGCGCGGCGCGTGTTGATTTTTCGTGACGGGGGTAGCCGGAGCCGACGTGCCGGCTCCGGCTACCCGTACAAGTTCTTGTAATGTCCCAGTCTGCTCCCAAGCCCCGTGTGCTGCTGCTGATTCCGAATCTGGATTTTGGCGGCGCGCAACGCTCGTTCTCCAAAATCAGCTTTGGGCTGGAAGCCAGGTTCGAGGTCTATGTTGCCGTGTTCAACACCGACGCGGGCGTAGCCTACCCGCACGGCGGCAAGCTGCTCGATATGGGCGTCGGCGGGGGCGCCAATCCGCTGAGTAAGTTGCTGCGCCTGCGCGAGCGCATCGAGCGGCTGCGGGCCATCAAGCAGGAGTACGGCTTTGTGGCGTGCGTGAGCTTTCTGGAAGGTGCCGACTATGTCAACGTATTCAGTAAGAGTACGCGCGGCGAGCGTACCTACACCAGCGTGCGCGGCTCGAAGCTGTTCGACCCGGAGATTACAGGCCTCGTGGGCAAGCTGCGGATTCACGCGGGCATTCCGCTGACTTACCGCCTCGCCGATCGCATCATCACCGTGAGCGAGGGGCTGAAAGAGGAAGTTGAAGGCCCGCCCTTCAACGTGCGGCCCGAAAAGGTGCGCGTCATCACCAATTTTTACGATACGGCCGCCATCCGTCGGCAAGCGCAGGAGCCGCTGGATCCCGATTATGCCGCTGTATTTCGGCACCCGGTCATCATCAATTCGAGCCGCCTGCATCAGCAGAAAAACCTGCCGGGCCTGCTTGCAGTGTTTGCGGAGGTGGCCCGCCGCTACCCGCCGGCCAGGCTGGTCATCATCGGCGATGGGGGGCTGAAAGAAGATCTGCTGACGTTGGCGCGCACCACCCTCGGCCTGCGGACGCACGACGTATGGAGCGGCGCGCCCGTCGATGACTCGTCTCAGGTCTATTTCGTCGGGTTTCAGCAGAACCCGTTTCGGTTTCTGGCGCGGGCGCAGGTGTTCGCGTTCACGTCAGTGTACGAAGGCTTTCCCAACTCGCTGGCCGAAGCGATGATTTGCGGTGTGGCGTCGATATCAACTGACTGCTCAACCGGCCCGCGCGAGATTATGGCGCCCGGCTCCGGCTCGCCCCAACAGGTACAACAAGCGGCCGAGTACGCCCCGGCCGGCATCCTGTTGCCGCTGCTCAACCGACCCGACCCGGCGCCTGCCGTAGCCGAGTGGGCGCGCGTCTTGTCGGAGCTGATTGCCGACCCCACCGCCTGCGCCGACCTCGGCGCCCGTGCCGCCGCCCGAATGGAAGACTACTCTCCGGCGCGCGTGTTCGGTCGTTGGGAAGAGCTGTTGCTCGAATCGCGCTGACCCTAATCAGCGCCTCAGCACCGCCCGCACCCGCGCCACCAGCGCGGCCGGAATGAAGCGCCGCCGCTTCACGTCCACCACCGTCAGGGTCGGGCCGGCGGCGGCGAGGGTGTGGAAGCCGTCGCGGTAAAAACCATCCGGCGAGGCCACCACACGCACGGGCGTTTCACTGAACTCGGTCGGGGTGAGCGCGTCGAGGCGGTTGAGCTGGACGCGCCAGCCGTAGGTTTTCGAGCAGTCCTGCGCGGGGCGATAGAGCGCGCCATCGGAGCCGAGGAAGGGCGTACCGGCGGGCCGCGCCGAGCGGATGTCGGTGCGGATGGGGTTGCGGGCGTGCGGCAGCCACGGCCCCCGCAGCTCGTCGGCGTAGCTGATGAAGAGCGTGTCGTCGGGGCCGCTGTCGAGGGTGGTGTAGAACAGCCACCAGCGGCCGTCGTGGCGGAATATGGTGGGGTCCACGACGGCTTCGTCGGTCACGAGGGTGGCGATTTCATCCCAAGTGCCGGTCGTCGGGTGTTCGCGGTAAAGCTTGCAGCAGCGCGCACCGGCCATCTCGGGCACCATCCAGCGGGCGCCATCGGCCTCAAAGAGATAAGGGTAAGAGAGATGCACCGGCAGGTCGAGCACCACGCGGCCGGGGCCGGTGGGGCGGGCGGCGGCGAGGTCCCAGGGGATGACCCGGATGATGCCGCGATTGGTGCGGTAGTCGAGGTCTTCAACGAGCAGCTCCACCGAGCCGTCGGGCCGCTCGATGCCGAAGGTGTCGGCCATGAACGTGCCTTCGGCCGGGCGCGGCATTAGCTTCACCACGGGCTGAAACGCGGGGTCGAGAAAGCGCTGAATCGGCGTCTCGACCACCCCGACGTTCCACTCGTCTTGCCGGAACGCGAAGTCGAACACGCGCCGCAGCTTGTTGCCGAGCACCTTCAGCCCGAACCGCACGAACTGGCCGTTGGTGGGCAGGTAGAAGATGGGTGCCGTCGATTTGCTCGGCGCGGCCTCGGCGTAAGTGGCCAGTCCGTGCTGGATATCGCGCGCCACCAGCGCCGGCCAGTGCGCCGAGCGCAGATAAACGTGGTTGACATTGGCAGAGTACGAGTGATCGAGCGTCCGAAAAAAACCCTTCCGCAGTACCACCCCGCCATCGAGGCGGTCGGTGAGGCGTTGGAGCAGCGCGCCGGTGACGGGGTCGCGGTGGTAGATCTCCCAGAAGCACGGCGGCGCGCCGCGGTAGTACTCTTCGTCGTCGTGATGAAACGACCACACGCCGTAGCGCGGCACTTGTAGAATTTCGCCCCGGATGATGTTGTAGGCGAAGCGCAGTACGAAGTCGAGGTTGTAGCCGCGAATCGTGGCGATGTCGTCGGGCTGGAAGTATTGCGACCATTTGCCCTGTTTTCGCACCGCGCACCGCACTGCTGGCACTCCGACGTACGTGGCACTCATATCGACCGGCGCGTTGCACGACGGGCGCATAAACGTGCGCGCAGCCCCCAGAAACAGAATTTTACGCCACTCCTGCCGCCGGATTTTCGCCACCGTGCTCGCGGGGGCTTCGCCTACAACTCCCGCGTCCTCGATTAGCAGCGCCAGCTCGATACCGGGTACGGCCAGTAGGTGGCGTACTGCCTCGGCCTGCCAGACGCTGAGGGTGCTGCCGGCGCACATAATGCCAAAACGAAGCGGACGGGGAGAGATAGCAGGGAATGAGTGTGGATGTAGCAATGCACAGCGGGTAAGGAGATGCAAAAGTACCCGAGCTTCGTCAGCGGCGCCGGTAGCCGGTCGTCGCCGGCACCGGGACGGTGCCGGTTTTTGACGAGTTGCCCGGCACCGGGACGGTGCCGGCGACGACCAGCCTACGCCGCCACCGTCCGCAAATCGACGGGCAGGGCGCGCGACACGCCCGGCTCGGTCATCGTGATGCCGTACATCACGTCGGTTGCGGCCATCGTGCGCTTGTTGTGCGTGACGATGATGAACTGCGACGACGTGCTGAACTCCTTGATGATGGTGTTGAACTTATCGATGTTGGCGTCGTCGAGCGGCGCGTCCACCTCATCGAAAATGCAGAACGGCGCCGGTTTCAGCAGGTAAATGGCGAAGAGCAGCGCCACGGCCGTCAGGGTTTTTTCGCCACCCGAGAGCTGATTGATCGTCAGTGGGCGCTTGCCCTTGGGGCGGGCGAGGATTTCGATTTTCGATTCGAGCGGATTCGCGGCATCCACGATTTGCAGGTCGCAGGTGTCGCCTTCGTGGAAGAGCGAGCGAAACACCCGCCCGAAGTGCTCCTTGATTTGCCCGAACGCGGCGAGGTACTTCTCCTTCGCCACGGTATCGATCTCGCGGATGGTGGTCAGGAGCGTGTTTTTGGCTTGCAACAAATCGTCGCGCTCGCGGCGGATGAACTCGTCGCGCTCCCGGATTTCCTCGTAGGCCTCGTGGGCGAGCGGATTGACCGGGCCGAGCGCGTCGAGGCGCTTGCGGATGTCGAGCATCCGGCGGTTGAGGTCGTCGAGCGAGAAATCGGCGAGGTCGGCCGTGTGCTCGGTTTCGCCCTCTTCGGCGGGCAACTCGTCGTGCTCGCCCAGATTCAGGCCGAACTCGATGGTGAGGCGCTCGCGCACGGCCACCAGGTGCAGCTTCGTCTCACTCACTTTCTCGGCGAGCTGGCGCGTCAGCTCGTCGGCGAGGCCGCGCTGGCGCTCGCGGTCGCGGCGCTGGCGCTCGGCCTCGTCCACGTCGCCGCGCGATTTCAGGTACGCCGTTTCGGCGTCGGTGAGGGCGTGTTGGGCGGCGTCGCGGGCGGCGCGGGCGGCGGCGAGGGCGGTTTCATCTTCGGCGAGGGCAGCAGCGAGGGCTTCGGTTTCGGCCTCGTTGTGGGTCAGCTCGGCGGTTTGCTGCTCGGCGCGGCGGGCGGCGGCTTCGGCGCTGGTTTGCCGGTAGCCGATTTCCTGCTCGGTGGCGCCGACCTGGTTGGTCAGCTGGTGCTGCCGGATGTTGAGCTGGTTGAACTCCGCCGACCGCTCGGCCGCCGCCTGCGTGGCTGCGTCGAGGGTGCGGGTGGCGGCGGTGGCGGCGGCATCGGCGTCGGCCAGCGCGGTGCGGGCGGCCTCGGCGGCGGGTGCCAGGGCGGCGGCGCGGCCTTCCAGTTCGGTGAGGCGGGCGGTCAGCTCGGCAAGTTGCTGCTCGGCGCGCGTGCGGTTGAGGGTGGCTTGCTCGCCGCGCACCTGCGCGGCCTGCTGGGCGCGGGCGGCCTGCTGCACGGCGGCCTCGGCGGCGCGCACGTCGTGGGGGCGGGCAGCGGCGCGCAGGCGGGCGGCGTCGGTGCGGGCGGCGTCGTGGGCGGCCTGCTGGGCCTGCACTTCGGCGGCGAGGCGGGCCACGTCGGCCGTAAGCGTATCAAGCTCCTGCTTACGCCCGAGGCGGGCGCCGACCAGTTGGCCCACGGTGCCGCCGCTGAGGTGGCCGGGCCGCCGCACGGCCGAGCCATCGCGCGTCAGCCACGTGTAGGGCGAGTCGGCGGGCACCTCGGTGAGGGGCGCGTCGGTGAGGTAGGTGTCGGCCAGGAGCCAGTCGAGCAGCGGCGCGTAGCGCGCGTCGGTGGCGGTGACGAGGGGGCGGAGGGGTGTTTCTGGCTTCTTGTTGCTGGTTTCTTGTTGCTCGTTACTCGTTGCTTGTTGGTTGCTTGGGGCGGGGAGCGGGGAGGGCGTTGGGGCCAGCAAAAACCCCGCGCGTCCTTTCTTCTCTTTCTGCAACAGCGCCACGGCCGTGGCGGCTTCTTCCGCCGACTGCACCACGAAGCACGGCAGCCACGGCTCGAGCAGCGCCGACACGGCCGCTTTCAGCTCCGGCGGGCACGTGAGCACGTCGCTCAGCAGGGGGGCGCCGTGGGCGGTGGGCCATTGGCCCGACTGAGCCGCTTTGTAGAGGTAGCGGCTCGCCTCGGGGAAGCCTTCGAGGTTTTCGACTAGGCTTTTGGTCAGCGCGAGCTGGTTGCGGGTGGCGTCGAGGCGGCGCGTGGCGGCGGCCAGCTCGGGGGCCAGCGTCTGCACGAGGGTGTCGGCGGTGGTCAGCGCCTCCTGGCGGGTACGCTCGGCGTCGTGCAGTTCCGTGAGGCGCGCGGTGGCGGTGGCGAGGGCGGCTTCGGCGCGCGCCAGCTCGTCGGAGTGCCGGGCAGTGGCGGCGGTGTCGGCCTGTTGGCGGGCGGTGAGCTGCTGCTGCTCGCGGTGGGCCGTCTGCACGTGCAGGGCCGCGATTTCGGCCTCTTTCTGCTGCTGAAACACGGCCGTCTGCGCCGCGCGCTGCTGCTGGGCGGCGGCCTGCTGGGCCGCCTGCGCGGCGGCGCGGGCCTGCTGGGCGGTTTCCTGCTGGGCGCGCGCGGCGGCGGTGGCGGCGCGGGCCGTTTCCAGCTCGGCGCGGGTGGCGGCGAGGCGCTCGGCGAGGGCGGCCAGGTCGCGGGTGGTTTGCTCGGCCTGGGCGGCGTCGGCAGCGAGCTGCCGGCGCAGGGCCTGGGCGCGGTCGTGGAGTTGGGTGGCCCGCTGGCGGCGCTGCTGGTGGGCGGTGTCGGCTTCGCGCAGCCGAAAGCCGGTTTCGGCGGTGGCGGTGCGCTGCTCGTCGAGGGCGAGGCGGGCGGCGTCGGCGGCTTTCTGCAAGCCGTCGAGGGCGCGCTCCAGGTCGAAGGCTTCCCGCGCGAACGTCTGGCGCCGGTGCGTCTCGGCGGCCAATTGGCCTTGCAGCTTGTCGAGCACCTCGGCGTGGTGGGCCAGCGCGCGGCGGGCATACACCATACTCACGGCCCGATACTCGGCGCGCAGCTTGCCGAACCGCTGACTCACTTTGGCCTGCCGCTCGAGGCTTTTGAGGTTGCGCTGGAGCTCGGCCAACACGTCTTCGACGCGCGTCAGGTCGGCGTCGGTTTCGTCGAGCTTCTTCATCGTCTGCTTCCGCCGCACCCGAAACTTGCTCACCCCGGCCGCCTCTTCGAACAGCGCGCGGCGGGCATTTTCCTTGTCGTTGAGCAGCTCATCGACCATTCGCAGCTCGATGATGGCGTACGAATCCGGCCCGATGCCGGTGTCCAGAAACAGGTCGGTGATGTCTTTGAGCCGACACGCCACGCCGTTGAGCAGGTACTCGCCCTCGCCGGTGCGGTAGTAGCGCCGCGTGATGCTCACCGTCGAGTAGGCCGTCGGGAGTAGCCCGCGCGTGTTCTCGAACGTGATGGTCACTTCGGCGAGCTGCGTGGGCTTGCGGTTTTTGGAGCCGTTGAAGATGACGTTCTCCATCTTGTCGCTCCGCAGGTTGCGCGTCTTCTGCTCGCCGAGCACCCACCGAATGGCATCCACTACGTTGGACTTGCCGCACCCGTTCGGCCCCACGATGCCGCTCACGCCCTTGTCGAAGCGCAGCACCACCTTATCCCCAAAACTCTTGAACCCGTTGATCTCTAACCGCGAAAGCTGCATTCTGGCCGTGTATGTACCTGCTGAAGTGGTAAGGCAAAGGTACGGCGGTGGGGGTGGGGGGCGGCGTCAATAGCCAAGTGGTAGCAGGTCTCTGTGCACCTTGTTCGAGTTCGATTGCTCGTTGACATTGACGTTGACCGACAAAATCGGGCTGTTGGCCGATGCCTCTTGCGCGACTCACACATACTTCGCTACGTTTGCGACCATCATCCTCTTGATCTGCTACCGAAGCCTGTGTGCTTCGCTTACGCACCCTGCGGGGGCGTTGTCTGGACTGAAAATATCTTAGTTCTGCCTTCCTGATGCGGCTACACCTGTATCTGGAGCCTGTCGGCTCCGCGCCCGTTCCGTACGACCATTTGCCGGCCCTTGTCGGCGCTTTTCACGGCTGGCTCGGCCACGCGCCCAACGCCGTTCACGACGGGCTCTCGCTGTACTCACTTTCGTGGTTGAGCGGTGGCCGCAGCGCGCGGGGCGGCCTGCGCTTCCCCGAGGGCGCGCGCTGGCACGTCAGCGCCCACGACGAGACCCTGATTCAGCGGCTGGTCGGCGGCATCCTCCGCCAGCCCGAGCTGGAGTGCGGCCTACGTGTAGTGGACGCGCAGTTTCGGCTACCGCCCGCCTTTGCCTCCGGCACCCAGCGATTCGTGGTGGGCAGTCCGGTGTTTCTGAAAGGCGACCGCCCCGCGCCCAATCGGCCCGTGGACCACATCCTCTGGCACGACCCGCGCGCCGACGCGCTCCTGACCCATATCTTCCACCGCAAACTCGAAGCGGCCGGCCTGCCCACCGACGGCGCCGCCGTAGCCTTCGACCGCAAGTACCCGCGTGCCCGGCCCAAACTGGCTACCTACAAAGGCATTCAGAGCCGCGCTTCCTTGTGCCCGGTGCTGGTGACGGGAAACACCCAACAACTGCAACTGGCGTGGACGTGCGGGGTGGGCCACTCGACGGGGATTGGGTTCGGGAGCTTGGCGTAGGCCTTTTCAATAGCCGTATGTATTACCTAGTGACTTATTCGGGGCCGTTCGGCTACCTGAAACCCTGGACTGCCGTACGCGACGGCGAGACCTACTCGCAGCAATTCCTGACGCCTTCGGTGATTGAGGGAATGCGGCAGAAGCTGGGGGTGAGCCGGATTCTGCGGCACCGGCTCCGCTACGCCGGGATGAGTATGCAGCAGGAGCGCACGGAGGCGCGCGGGGATTTCAAACCCAAGTGGGAAAAGAATGCTTGGAAAACCAACCGTGGCATCCTGACGCGGGGCGTCCTGCTCTCCCCGCGCCTGACGCTGGCGTTCGGCTCGGCGGAAGACGCCGCGACGGCCGCTCGCCAACACCTCTGCCTGTGCCGCAACGAGGATATTGTGCTGCCCGGCGACCCGTTCGTCCTCACCGAAGCGGAGTTTGACCTCTTGCCAGGCTTCGAGCTGGAGCCAACCAAAGAACCGATGGGCGACGCCTTCCTGGTCGGCTACAATCGGTTCGAGAACGGGGCGCCGATGTACGGCCGGCTGCACATCGCGGGTAATCCACTGGCGAAAGACGTTGAGCTATGAGCCATCACGACGGGCTACTCGCCAAGAGCGCTTCGCACGGGGGCGAGCTGAGTTTGCTGGCCCACACCCGGCACGTGATGAGCGCCGCCGAGGCGCTGGCACGTAAGCTCGGCTTCGATCCGGCGTTGGCGCGGCGGGGCGCGGCCCTGCACGACCTGGGCAAAGCACACCCCTACTTCCAGCGCAAGCTGCGCGAGCGAATCCGGTTGGTCGACCAACTGGCGCACCGGCACGAGTTGTCGTCGCTGGGGCTGCTGCCCGCCTTCCCGGCCGACCAGTGGGATGCGCTGATTGAGATGGTGGTGGCGCATCATAAGTCTATCCGGCACGACGGCGGCGAGCGCGGCATCCTCGAACTGGCCGAAAACAACGATTACTGGATTGAGGAGCATTTGCAGGACTGGGAACGCTGGGCGCCCCAGGCCCAACGGGTGCTGGCAGAACTCGGCATCCCATCGGCGCCGGTCAGCCGGCAGGCGGCCGAAGCCGCGCTTGGCTACGCGCTGCGCTACTGCCAGGGCAAATACCGCACACCGGGCTGGTCGGCGTGGCGGGGCCTGCTGATGGCGGCCGACCATTTCGCCTCGGCGCTGCAACACGGCACCGACGCCCAGATTCAGGGGCTTTTCGATGAGCCGAACCTGAGTTTTTTCGCGGGGCGGACCAAAGCGCTCTATCCGCTCTCCGAATTGCCCGCCGACCAGCCCCAGCCGCACACGCTGGTGGTGGCGCCCACGGGTGCCGGCAAGACCGATTATCTGTTTCGGCGTTGCCGGGGGCGGGTATTGTACACGCTGCCGTTTCAGGCGTCCATCAACGCGATGTACCACCGGGTGCGCGCGGCCAACACCGGCGGCCACGTGCGGCTGCAACACGCGATGGCGCGGCTGGTGGAGAAGCGTTCGGTGGAAGAAAAGCTGTTGCAGGGGCTGGTGGGCGCCAGCGTGAAGGTGCTGACCCCGCACCAACTGGCCGCCATTGCGTTCGGGACGCCCGGCTACGAAGCGGTCCTGCTCGACGTGCGCAACTGTGACGTGATTCTGGACGAGATTCATACCTACGCCGGCCAGGCGCAGGCAATGGTGCTGGCGATTGTGGACGTGCTGCTGACGCAGGATTGCCGAATCCACATCGGTTCGGCCACGATGCCGACCGCCCTCTACGACACCCTGCGCGCGCGGCTGGGCGGCCCGGCCGCCGTGGCGGAGGTGCTGCTACCCGCCGAAACGCTCGACAGCTTCGACCGGCACATCGTCCACAAACTCGCGTGGGATGCGGACGCCCCGGAATCGCTCACGGCACAGGTGGACGCGCTGCTCAGCGACGCCTTCGCGGCCGGCGAGAAAGTGCTGGTCATCCACAACACCGTGGTAGGCGCCCAACTGGCGTACGAGCGATTGACGGCGCGCTTCCCGCACGTAACCCACACCCTCCTGCTGCATAGCCGCTTCAAACGCGGCGACCGCGCCGCCCGCGAAGAGCGGCTGATGGGCGCCGACTTCAACGCCGGCGCTGGCCCGTGCCTGGTCGTCTCGACGCAGGTGGTGGAAGTCAGCCTCGATATCAGCTTCGACCGAATGATCACGGAAGCCGCCCCCCTCGACGCGCTGGTGCAGCGGTTCGGGCGCGTGAACCGGGCGCGCACCGAAGCAACGCGGGGCCGGCTGCGCCCGGTCCACGTGAGCGCGCCCGGCCCGAAGACGCTCCCCTACGACCGCGCCGCCGTGCAGGCCAGCTTCGCGCAACTCCCCGACGGCGAGGTGCTGCGCGAGCGCGACCTGCAAGCCTGCATCGACGCCGTGTATCCCACGGTGGTGCCCGCCAGCATCGGGACGCACGTCGTCTGGACCGACGGCCGCGTGACCGAAATCGGCGAGCTGACCAACCGCAGCCGCTCGGTGCTGGTGGAGGCGCTCGATATCGAAACGGCCACCTGCATTCTGGCAGCGGACCGGGAAACGTACCTGACGGCCTCCTGGGAAGCGCGCATCCAACTGGAAATTCCGTTGAGCTGGCGCACCATCCAGTACAATAAAAACCGCAGTTCCTACTGCCGCCTTGACGACATCGGCTCGGCGCCGTTCGTGGTGCCGCAGCCGGTGGCCGAATACGAGCGGCTGGGATTGGTGCTGGTAGAGCCGGACAATTTCCTCTGACTTCTTACTGATTTCCTGCTATGTACACCAGCTACATCGGCCGCCGTCTGCTCGATATCTTCAACGAGCGCGAAAACAAGCAGCTTACGGCGCGGCAGTTTTTTGATGAGCAGCTTTTTCCGCTGTTCTACGAACACCCGAAGTATTTACAATGGGTGCCCAATTCGCCGTTCGCGCAGGATTTGGGTAAAGAAGACAAGTTGCGGGTGCAAGCCGGTGCCGACCCGTACGCCTTGAAGCTGGCGAAGCTGCACCAGAACGTGGCGACACTACCGCCCGACGCCAGTTTCGTCATCGGCTTTCCGGCGGCGGGCACCACGGGCGTCACGTCGGGGCAGGTGTCGGGCGTAGGGCCGTTGATCGAGAGTGAAGAAATGTACGCCTCCTGGATTGGCGGCGCGCTGGGCGTGAACGTGGCGGGTGGGTACGCGCTGCTGCTGGATGAGCCGCGTGTGTTGTGGGCGCTCTACGAAGGCTGGCCCTGGTACCGGCGCTACCTGGTCGAGCGGCCGGGCCTGCGCGGGAATCAGGTGGAAACCTGGAACGGTCGCTGGCTGGCACACGCGCTGAGCCACGATTTCGAGCCGGCGCAGCCCACGCGCAATTTTCAGTTCGATCAGGCGCTTGACACGAAGGAAGGCGCGAGTTCGCTCACCACGCAACCCTGGGCGAAACTGCTTTTCCGCCTGGCCGATACGCTGCGCGCCGACACGACGGCTTACGTGTACAGCCTGGGCAGCACGAATAAAACGGTCGGCTTTATCCGGTTGAAGCTGGCGGAAGTGGATACGTACGGCGCCTTACTCAACCGTCTTTTCCAGTACTCGCCCACCGTGCCGAATCGGAAGGCGCTGGAAGACCTCTACGAAACCTATTACGGCTTTGCCCGCGCCTGCCAGCTTGGTAGCCTCGGCCTCGTCGCGCTCGAACCGGCGAAGCTGCGCGACTACCTGCCCGGCGGCAAGGCCCGCGCGCCGGCAGCCAAAACCGCCACCGATTTTTTTCATCTGCAACTCACCGAACTCTGGATCCGCGCAATGCTCAACAACCAAGACCTCTACAACGCTGCCGATGACCTGGCGCAGCGCCTGACCGTTTTTTCGAGTGGTGCCGAACGTGGCAAAGCCACGCGCTCGCGCGACATTGACGACGTGCTGACGGCCAGCAACCGCCGCGCCTTCATCGAAGGCCTGACGGAAGTTCTGCGGCAGGAAGCCGAACACGAAGCCGCATTCAGCGCGCTGGTGCAGCACCTGCTGACGATTCCGGTTGACAATTTTTCGCTGTTCGCCACGCTCGTGCGCTTCCGCTACGTGGCGCGCACCGGTGGCGGCGCCTCCTCTCCCAGCCTCAACTAACGATTTATTTTCCCCTGACCCAATGACCACCTCCCCCTACCTCTACCTGCGCGGCCTGCGCCACGCCGAACACACCGTTTTCGCCGTCCAGGACGGGCAGAAGTACTACCGCGACCCGCAATTCGGGACCAATATGGCCTATTCGAGCGGCCAGCAAGTGAAGCGCAGCGTGATGGAAACGCTCGCCAACGTCCTCAACGAGCCGCCTGCGCCCATCACTTTCAACTGGGAGCTGAAAAAAGGCAAGAGCGGCAACACCGTCGCCGAGCAGCGCGAGCCGTGGTCGCCGTGCGACCCGGCGTACGCCGACCAACTGCTGGGCGGGTATATGAAAGCCGAATCGGGCGAGTTTACCATCAAGCGTCGCTCCCCGCTCTCGATCTCCGCGATGCGCCCCCTACACCCATTACTGGGCGGAATGGAGCGTGAGCAGGAAAACCTGACGTTCGACCGCACCTCGCGCCCGGCCCATCACCCGGTGCGGGTGCGCGATGAAAAAGGCAAGGAACTGTCGGAAGAGGAAGTCAACGCCTTCCTGCTCGCCAACAACCGCAACCTGCCCAACCGGCTCTGGATTCCGGGTCAGACCCGCGCCTCCGGCCTCTTCATTTACGACGTGTGCGTGGATATGCGGACGCTCTTCTGCGTCTCGACCAACACGCTGGAACCGGAACTGCACCCCGGCAAGCTCGACGACAAGAAGAACGTGGTGCTGCGCCCGAAAGCCGACGAACTGCGCGAGCAAGGCTGGACCGACAGCCGCAACGTCTTCGGTCCGTGTTTGCTGGCGCCCGCCGCGATGCGCGAGAAGCTGATTCCGGCGCTGGCGCACGCGCTGCTCAACTGGCGCATCACCAGCAATCAGGCGCGCACGTTCAGCCTGATGGAAACGCTGGCCGTGGCTGTCAGCGACAACGCCAACCACCTGGCCAGCGCCATCCGGGCCGAACTGAGCGAAGAATCGTCGCGCGCGGCCGAACCGGTGCTGGACGAAAGCGCGGGCGCCCATCTGTTCATTGCCGCCCCGGCCAAAGGCTACATCCGCGGCATCTCGGCGGCGGCCAATGCGCTCACGCAAGCCGAACAGGCACTCGTGGAG
>ERZ1066122.821-NODE-821-length-29761-cov-11.145560_pt1 | contig 29761 bp, 29 predicted proteins | sample MGYA00382769_ERZ1066122 | MGnify/ENA primary metagenome ERZ1066122 (study PRJEB33369, sample SAMEA5778352) | biofilm metagenome | biome: Industrial cooling water; feature: Water cooling tower basin; material: Biofilm | place: United Arab Emirates | collected... | reverse complement strand
TCTTCGCATGATCCCCCGATCGCAGCACTTCGGGGATCGTGCGCCCTTCCCATTCGACGGGGCGGGTATAGTGCGGATATTCGAGGAGCCCCGTCTCGAAGCTTTCCTCGTCCCCGCTCGAAGCCGCGCCCATTACGCCCGGAAGCAGGCGAATGCAAGCATCGAGGAGCACCAGCGCCGCCATCTCGCCGCCCGAGAGAATATAGTCGCCGACCGACACCGGTTCGATGTCGCGGCCGGCGAAGATGCGCTCGTCAAAGCCTTCGAAGCGGCCGCACAGCAAGGTGACGCCGGGGCCGCCCGCAAGCGCCCGCACCCGGCCCTGGCTGAGTGGCGCACCGCGCGGGGTGAGCGCCAGCACCGGCGCGTCCGGCGCCCGCTCCCGCGCGGCATCGACCGCGCGGGCGAGCACGTCGGCGCGCAGCACCATCCCCGCGCCGCCGCCGGCCGGCGTGTCATCCACGGTGCGGTGCCGGTCGGCCGCGAAATCGCGGATGTTGAGCGTGTCGATCGACCAGGTGCCCGCGGCGAGCGCCCGCCCGGCCAGGCTGAGCCCGAGCGGGCCGGGGAACATCTCCGGATAGAGGGTGAGAATAGTGGCGGCGAAGGTCATGCGGTCCAGTCTTCGACCAGGAGGCCCGGAATGTCGGCGAAAGCGGCAAGGTTGCTGGTGACCACGGTTCCGCGCAAGCTCAGCGCATGCGCCGCGAGCAGCCGATCGAACCGTGCCCGCCGGAACGGCAACCGCGCATAGGCGAGAGCGGCGGCTTCATCGAAGGCGACAACCGGCATCACGGCAAGAATGGCGTCGAGAAGCTGCGGCGATGGTGCATGGCCATTCTCGCTGCCGAGCGCAACTTCGGCCAGCACGATCGAGGACACCCGTACGCTTCCGGCCGGCTGCGAACGGATGCGGTCCACCAGCTTCGGATCGGTGCCGCCGGCGAAACAGATCAGCGCATTCGCATCGAGCAGGAAGATCACTCAGGCGTCCGCTTCGTCTCGATCACATGCCAGGGGCGAGGCGGATCGTCGAAATCCTCGCGCGGCAGCGGCTCAAGGTCGGGGCAGGATCCGATCAGTTTCCACAGCCGGTCCCAGGCCTTGGCCAGTTCCTCCGGCTCCGCTGCGACCGGTTCGACCACATATCTGCCCTGTTCCTCCCGCACGCGCATCTCCGTTCCGGGCTTCACGCCGAAGCTTGCCGGCAGGCGGACGGCGATGGAGTTGCCGGACTTGAACGCCTTGGTGGTGCGGGGCTTGCGCATCGAATGTATATACATTTCCGGCCCACGCCGGACAAGCGCGTCACTTGCGGCGGAGCAGGCGCCAGACGGCTTTCCAGAAGCGTGCTTCGATCAGCATCAGCTTCGCGATCAGCGGCGGCACGCCCCGTTCGGTGAGCGCCTCCGCGCGCGGCGCCGCGGCGAAAGCCAGCCGCAGCGCGGCGATGAGGACGCGCAGCTCGACAAGTGCCAGCAGAACGATGGCCGCAATACGGAGCGGCTTCGTTAGCGGCAGGAGAAATTGCTGCTCGGCCGGCAGCGTCCAGCCAAGCACGACCATACCGGCAAGCGCGACGCCGAGGCAGCGGACGAGCAGCCGATCGAGCGACATGCGGCGTGCGTAGCAGATCGCGTAGAGGATCGGGACGCTGAGGCACAGATCGGCGATCAGCACCCGTTCGACCATTGCTGCGTCTTGCGGCGGCGCCGTCCGCACCAGGTTCCAGCCGCCGAGCGCGAGCACCGGCAGCAACGCGAAGAACCAGTGGCGGCGCAGGCTGCTGGTGGTCTTCGTCAGGATCATCGGGATCGCCGCCTCCCCTCTCGATGGCCAGTGTAGCGGACGCGACCATGTCCGGAAACATCGCGTCGGCGGGAACAGGCCGGCAGGCGCCGATTTGAGCAGGGGATGACCGATGCACCGCTCGATTGCCTGATCGTCGGCGGCGGCCCTGCCGGGCTGACGGCCGCCATCTATCTCACCCGCTTCCACCTTTCGATCCGCGTCGTCGATGCCGGGGAAAGCCGCGCGAGCTGGATCCCGTGCAGCCACAACCATGCGGGCTTTCCTGACGGCATCGGCGGCGCCGAGCTGCTGGCGCGGATGCGTGCCCAGGCGCAGAAGCACGGCGCCCGCATCACGGCCGGTCGCGTGACCCGCATCGAACGGGACGGTGACGGCTTCGCGGCCGAATGGGGCAGCGGCCCCCAGGCCGCCCGGGCGGTGCTGCTGGCGACCGGAACGGCCAATCGCCGGCCCGCGATGGACGAGGGCGCCCATGCCGCGGCTCTGGCCCGCGGGCTGATCCGCTATTGCCCGGTCTGCGACGGCTATGAAGTCACCGATCGACGCGTCGGCGTGATCGGCGACGATGCACATGGCGTCGCGGAAGCGGTGTTCCTGCGCAGCTTCACGCGGGACGTGACGCTGATCGCACCCCATTCGAACCAGCATCGCCTGGACGGCCAGGAGTGGCAGCTGCTGGCGGGAAGCGGCATCCGCGCGGTCGACGGACCAGTCCGGGCGATCGCGATCGAAGGCGACACGATCGTGCTCGACGTGCCGTCCGGGCGGCTGGCGTTCGACAGCGTCTATCCCGCGCTCGGATCCGATGTGAACGGCACGCTGGCGACAATGCTCAACCTCGCCCGCGCCGGCGACGGCACGGTCTGCGTCGACGATCACCAGCGGACCTCCTGCCCGGGCGTCTACGCGGCGGGCGACGTGGTGACCGGCCTTGATCAGATCAGCCACGCGATGGGCGAAGGCGGCGTTGCGGCGACCACCATCCGCAACGATCTGGCGAAGCGCCGGCCGATCCTGCGCTGACCGGCCGGGTTCAGCGCCGGACCGGATCGGCACCGGGCGCGCGCGCCGCCAGCACCAACGGCCGGGCGAGGACGCGCCGGGCTGTTTCGATGGGCGCGGCAAAGCTGGTGCCGGTGCCGGTCACCGGCACGCCAGCCGCCGACACCGTCGCCACCGCCACCCCCGGCCGCCAGACATAGACGAGCCGATCGTCCGCGACCGGCCGGTTGCTGCCCGGCCAGGGGCGGCCGGCGCTGTCCGTCGCGCCGACCAGCACCGTGTGGGGGAAGCCCGCCCGCGCCATCGCGGCGTTGTCGGGCCGATCCCGCCCGGCATTGCCGGCCGCCATTACGACGAGGATGCCTCGGGCGGCGGCGCGCCGCACCGCCTCGGCAATGCCGGGATCGTCCGCAAGCGAGAGCGACATGTTGATCGCGTGCACCCGGCGGTCGGTCGCCTGTTCGATCGCGGCGATGATCGGTGCGGCGTCCGGCTGGCAGGGCGGAGCCTGTCCCGCGGGACAGCCCGCCGGATCATCGATGCGGAACGAAACAATGTCGATCGCGCCGCCGGCCGCACGGTGAAGGATGGTGGCAACCATCGTGCCGTGGTCGAAGCGGGGCTGATGGGCCGGGCGTGCGCCCGCCATGTCGAGCTCACCGACCAGGACCGGGGCGAGCTCGGCCGTCCGGGCGATTCCGCTGTCGATGATCGCAACGAGTGGACGTCCCGCCAAAGGCGCGGCGGCACGGGCAGCGGCTGTCGAAAGCGCGGCGACCAGCATCAGCAATGGCAGAAAACGCACTGGCATCGGCCCCCCGACCGGCACAAGAAAGGACGAATCCCCGATCCCCCGATCCTGGCAGGAGACGGTTAAGGCTTTGCAGACCGAGCCCGTCCCGCCATGGCGGGGGCGCCCGCAAGAAGGAGTGACGCCGATGAGCCCGATCGAGCAGATGATGCGCGCTGCCCCGGTGATCCCGGTGCTGGTGATCGAGGATGCCGGCCGCGCGCGCGAGATCGGCGAAGCGCTGGTCGAAGGCGGGCTGCCGGTCCTCGAAGTGACGCTGCGCACGCCGGCGGCGATGGCCGTGCTGCGGGCGATGGCGGACATCGACGGCGCGATCGTCGGCGCGGGCACGGTGCTGAACGCGGACCAGCTCCGCGCGGCACAGGCGGCGGGCGCCCGCTTCGCCGTCAGCCCGGGACTGACCGAGCCGCTCGCCCGGGCGGCGGCGCAGGAGGGCGTTCCGCTGCTGCCCGGCGTCGCGACCGCCGGCGACATCATGCGTGGGCTCGATCTCGGGCTTGACCGCTTCAAATTCTTTCCCGCCATGGCCGCGGGCGGCCTGCCGGCGCTGCGCAGCCTTTCGGCACCGTTTGGGCAGGTCCGCTTCTGCCCGACCGGCGGCATCACGCCCGACAGCGCGGCGGAGTGGCTGGCCGAGGAGGCGGTGCTTTGCGTCGGCGGCAGCTGGCTGGTCCGCCCCGGCATGGCCCCGGAAGCGGTGGCGGAGGCCGCGCGCCGGGCGGCGGCGCTCGGCACCGGCTGAGCCCGGCTGCCGCGGCGCCCGTTCTCGCCCGGAAGACGAGCAAGGCCATTTGCTCCTCCCCCGGCTCCATGACCGGGCATCCGTGCCGGCGGGCGTCATCCATCGATCGAGGAACGGGGCGCGCGAGGGCTGTTGGCGCCTGGCCCCGCATTGCGGGCGGGGCGCGCGCGGGCCCTGCACGGCCTAGCCGCGGGCGAAAAGCACCAGCCAGATCGGCCAGGCGGCCGTCGCGAGCAGCGCGCCGAAGGGCAGCCGCGTGGTCGGGTCGATCGCGGCTCCCCGCAGCCGGGCGCCGAGCACGGCGGCAAGGCCGATCGCCGCGGCGAGCAGCAGCACCATCGGCAGGGCCGCCCAGCCGATCCAGGCCCCGATCGCGCCGAACAGCTTGGGATCGCCGCCACCCAGTCCCTCGCGCCGCCGCAGCAGTCGATAGGCAAGGCCGATCAGGAACAGGCTGAGAAACCCCGCCGCCAGCCCGATCAGCCGATCGTTCGGCCAGGGCGGGACGCCGGCCGATCCGGCTGCGATGCCGCCCAGGGCCAGCGGATAGGTCAGCCGATCGGGCAGCCAGAAATGCTCGATGTCGAGCGCGCCGAGCAACAGCAGCAGCCAGCCGAAGCCGGCGCCGCACAGGCCGGTGAGGCCGGGTGCCGCGGCCAGGGCGACGGCGCCGATGCCGGCCGCGGCGAGTTCGATCAGCAGGTGGCGCCGGTCGATCGCGGCATGGCACGTGGCGCAGCGGCCGCGCCGGAGGAGAAAGCCGACGATCGGGATCAGGTCGACCGGACCGAGCGTACGCCCGCAGCCGTCGCAGCGCGAACGGCCGTCCGCGACCGAGCGTCCGGCCGGCCAGCGGAGCGCGGCGGTCGCCAGGAACGATCCGATCACTGCGCCGAGACCCGCGCCGCCCAACGCCCAGAAGACCGCCATGCCCGCTCCTACCCGCCCCGTCGGCGCGAAGTCGAGGGGCCGTGCGCCCCCGCCATCCACCTCGTCGTCGCCTGCGCCGCCGCGCGCGGAGGTGGCAATTGACGCGGGCGCATTCTATCTCGCCCGCCAACGCCAGACCATTTTGCGAGGCCTTCTGCCATGACCGCCGATCCGATCGTCATCCTTTCCTACGCCCGGACCCCGATGGGCAGCTTCCAGGGCGCGCTGGCCGGGGTCGACGCGACCGCGCTCGGCGCCCAGGCGGTCGCCGCCGCGGTGGCGCGCGCCGGCATCGGCGGCGATGCGGTCGAGCGCATCTATATGGGCTGCGTGCTGCCGGCTGGCCTCGGCCAGGCGCCGGCGCGGCAAGCCGCGCTGAAGGGCGGCCTCCCCCAGTCGGTCGAAGCGACGACGGTCAACAAGATGTGCGGCTCGGGCATGCAGGCGGCGATCATGGGCGCCGAGGCGCTCGGCGCCGGCGCCGTCGATCTGCTCGTGGCGGGCGGCATGGAGAGCATGACGAACGCGCCCTATCTGATGACCAAGCACCGGGCGGGCGCGCGCATCGGCCATGACCGGATGTTCGATCACATGTATCTGGACGGGCTCGAGGACGCCTATGAGCCGGGCAAGCTGATGGGCGCCTTTGCCGAAGAAACGGCGCGGGAATATCAGTTCACCCGCGAGGCGCAGGATGAATTCGCCATCGCGTCGCTCAGCCGCGCGCAGAAGGCCCAGACGAGCGGCGCGTTCGACCGCGAGCTGGTGCCGGTCGAGGTGGCCGGGCGCAAGGGGACGACGACGGTCACCGCGGACGAGCAGCCGGGCCGCGGCGATGCCGCCAAGATCCCGAGCCTGCGGCCCGCTTTCGCGCCGGACGGGACGATCACGGCGGCGAACGCCTCGTCAATCTCGGATGGCGCCGCGGCGCTGGTGCTGACCCGGGCCAGCGTCGCCGAGCGGCTGGGCGTGACGCCGGTCGCCCGGATCGTCGCCCATGCCGCGCACGCCCATGCGCCGGCGCGCTTCACCACCGCCCCGGTCGATGCGATGCGCAAGGCGCTGGACCGGGCCGGCTGGGGCCTGGGCGACGTCGATCTGTTCGAAGTGAACGAGGCGTTCGCCGTCGTCGCGATGATCGCGATGCGCGATCTTGGCATCGCCCATGACGTGCTGAACGTGCATGGCGGCGCCTGCGCGCTGGGCCATCCGATCGGCGCGAGCGGCGCGCGCATCCTCGCGACCCTGCTGTCGGCGCTCGAGACTCACGGCCAGCAACGCGGCCTTGCGTCGCTCTGCATCGGTGGCGGCGAAGCGACCGCGGTGGCGGTCGAGCGGATGCAGTAAGGCCGGCCGGCGGAGCGATCCGTCGGGCGTGCTATTCCTCGAACGTCTCATCGGGCGCGACGCCCCACAACTGGCTGGTTTCAATCCAGCCGCGCTTGCCGGCGATGTCGAGCTCGCACCAGCCGGCCTCGCAGCGGCGGAGCCGGCCGATCACGCCTGCTTCCGCCCGCCACGCGACCGCGGCGTCCGCGGCCGGCTGCGCGCGGAGCGGGCGCACGCCGCCCGTCACCATCGCGGTGCGCTTTTCCGTCAGCATGTTCGCCTGCATCCAGCCCTGGTCCCCGTCCGGGTCCTCAACCTTGCGCCATGCTTCGAACACCTGGACCACTTTCACCGGCAGGCCCGCGCGCCGATACATCCAGACTGCCGGGAAATTGCGCCCCGGCCCCGTGCGGGTGCGGGCGGCGTCGGGCACGATCGCGGCCCAATAGGGCGTCGGCCGAGGTTGGGCCTCGGCCGCGGTGGCGGAGAGCGCGAGCAGCGCGGCGGCGATCGATCGGTGGCGCATGGAGCCCTGTTGCATCAGCCGCGCCGGCGCTTCAACCCGCGCTTGACGCAGCTCCGCGCGGGGGCCTAGCTGACCGGCGATGCCTGCCATCGCCCGCCCCCGCGTCATCGTCACGCGCCAGCTCCCGGACGCCACCGAGGCGCGCATGGACGAGCTGTTCGAGGTGGCGCCGCCGGTCGCCGCCCGGCCGCCGGACCGGGCGGGTCTCGCCGCGCTGCTCGCCGACGCCGATGTGCTGGTCCCGACCATCGTCGATCCGGTCGACGCGGCGCTGATCGCGGCGGCGGGACCGCGGCTGCGGCTGATCGCCAATTTCGGCGCCGGCGTCGACCATATCGATCTGCAGGCGGCGCGCGCGCGCGGCATCATCGTCACCAACACGCCGGGCGTGCTGACCGAGGACGCGGCGGACATGGCGATGGCGCTGATTCTGGCGGTGCCGCGGCGGCTGGCCGAAGGCGAGCGGCTGGTCCGCTCCGGCGATTGGCGCGGCTGGGGGCCGACGGCGATGCTCGGCCGCCGCGTCTCGGGCAAGCGTCTCGGCATTCTCGGCATGGGCCGGATCGGCCAGGCGATCGCGATGCGCGCCCGCGGCTTCGGCATGGCCATCCACTACCACAATCGCCGCCGCCTCCCCGATGTCGTCGAGCGCGCGGTCGCCGCGACGTTCCACGCCGATCTGGACGATATGCTGACCGAGATCGACGTCCTGTCGATCAACTGCCCGCACAACCCGGAAACCCATCATCTGATCGACGCCCGCCGGCTGGAGCTGCTTGGCCGCCACGGCTATCTGATCAACATCGCCCGTGGCGAGATCGTCGACGAACCGGCACTCGTCGATGCGCTGGCGGCCGGCGGCATCGCCGGCGCCGGCCTCGACGTGTTCGAGCATGAACCGGCCGTCGATCCCCGCCTGCTCGCCCTCCCCAACGTGGTGCTGCTGCCGCACATGGCGTCCGCGACCGAGGAAGCGCGCGCGGCGACGGGGGAGAAAGTGATCGCCAACATCCGGATGTGGGCGGACGGCCACCGCCCGCCCGATCAGGTGCTGGAAGGCTGGGCCTGAACGGCGGGGCCGGGTCCGACGCCCGGCACCGCGCCAAGGCCGGTCAGTCGCCGGTCAGGATGCGGTCGACGAGCTGCTTCACCGTCGGCACGAAGCCGTTCGAATAGAATGGGTCGCGCCGGAAGTTGAACGCATTGTGGCCGGCGAACATCAGGTTCTGCTCGACATCGCCGCCATGGGCGATGTCCTGGAGCGTCTTCTGGATGCAGAAGCTGCGCGGATCGGCGAGCCGGCCGGTCGAGTTCGTCTCATTGTCCGCCCAGGACGAGAAGGCACACTGGCTGAGACAGCCCATGCAATCCGCCTGATCCTTGCGGATCTCAGCCTTTTCCTCCGGCGTCACGAAGACCAGCGTGTTGTCGGGCGTCTTGAGCGCGTCGGTGAAGCCAAGGCCGAACCACTCCCGCGCGCGCAGCAGATCGTTGCGCGTGACCCAATAATTGCGGCCCTTCACCCCGACATCGAGCTGGAATTGATGATCGCCGGCGGCCTCGCCGGAAAAGGCGATCTGCCGCTCCGACCGCGCCTCCAGATTGCGCAGGAAGGGATTGCGGACGGCGGAGGAGTAGAAGCCGGTCGGCGAGAAGCGATGCAGCAGCACGTCCCCTTCCTCGAGTGTCAGCAGCCGCTGCTTCCACTCCTCGGGGATCGGGCTTTCGCGCGTCAGCAGCGGCCGGGTTCCGAACTGGAACACGATCTGGCCGAGCTCGGGATTGTCGATCCAGTCGTTCCAGTCGCGCAGATACCAGACGCCGCCCGCCATCACGATCGGCACATGATCCGGGATGCCGCCTTCGCGCATCGTGTCCCTGAGCGCCTTGACGCGCGGGTAGGGATCCTCGGGCGCCAGCGGGTCCTCGGCGTTCGACAGCCCGTTATGGCCGCCGGCCAGCCACGGATCCTCGTAGACGACGGCAGCAAGCCATTCTGCGGCCTTCGAATAGGCCCGCTTCCACAGCGCGCGGAAGGCGCGCGCGGAACTGACGATCGGCAGGTAATTGACGCCATAGGAGGCCGCGATCTCGGACAGCTTGTAGGGCATGCCGGCCCCGCAGGTGACCCCGGCGACGAGGCCGCGGGTCCGTTCGAGCACGCCGTGGAGCACGCGCTGCGCACCGCCCATTTCCCACAGCACGTTGATGTTGATCGCGCCCTGGCCGGAGGCGATCTCGTGCGCGCGGCGGACCTGCTCGACCGCACCGTCGATCGCATATTGGATCAGCTCTTCGTGCCGCTCGCGCCGAGTCCGGCTGCGATACACTTGCGGGACGATCCGGCCGGTCGGATCATAGCTGTCGGCATTGACCGCAGACACGGTGCCGATGCCGCCGGCCGCCGCCCAGGCGCCCGAACTCGCGTGATTCGTGGCAGAAACGCCCTTGCCGCCCTCGACGAGCGGCCAGACTTCCTTGCCGGCATAGACGATCGGGCGGAGCCCCTTGAACCCCATGGTCGCAGCAGTCATCACGGCCCTATGCATCGATTTTGCCGTCCGCGCAAAGCTTGCGCGGCATCGAAGGTTCCGCGCCGGCACGACAGCCGCGCGCAACCCCGGCCGGGCGGCGGAACCAGGCACAGCGCCGGCGGTTTTCCGCCCAGACACAGAAACACGCTCCCCGCTCTGGAAGCCCGGCCGCTTTCCCCCCTTTCCCGGTCGGGCTTTCCTTTTCCCGGCTCAGCCACCCACCCGGGCAAGCAGCCGGTCGATCGCCGCCACCGCCTCCGCCTCGACGAGCAGCGGCGCATGGCCGACGTCCGGCACCGTCACCGCTTCCGCCATCGGCAGGGCCGTCAGCATCCGTTCGACCGTTGCCGGCGCCAGCACGTCCGACCGAGCGCCGCGCAGGATCAGCACCGGCACGTCGCGCAGCGGCTCGAGCGCGGGCCACAGATCGATGCCGGCTTCGCCGCCGGGCAGGCGCATCGGCTCGGCAATGCGTGAATCATAGTCGATGGTGATGCGGCCGGACGGCGCGAGGCGATAGAGCCGCTTCGCCATCGCCAGCCAGTCCTCGATCCCGAAGCCCGGATAGACATGGCCGTTCAGCTCGGCCAGGCTGCGGGCCGCATGCAGCCAGGTCGGCCAGCTGCCGCCGCGGCCGACATAGGCGCGGATCCGCTCCAGCCCTTCGGGTTCGAGCGCGGGTCCGACGTCGTTCAGCACCGCGCCGCGCAGCCGGCCCCGCTCGGCGCCCGCCATCAGCAGCGTGACGAGCCCCCCGAGCGAGGTGCCGATCGACACGAACGCAGTCAGCCGCAGCTCCCGGATCAGGGCTTCGATGTCCTGGACATAGGTGAGCGGCACATAGGTCATCGGGTCTTTCGCAAAGCCGCTCTCGCCGCGACCGCGGAACTCGACCGCGATCACCCGCCACTGCGGCGCCAGCCGCTCGGCAAGCGCTTCGAAATCGCGCGCATTGCGGGTGAGGCCAGGCAGGCACAGGATCGGCGGACGCCCGTCCGCACCGCCGCGATAGTCCCGATAATGAAGCCTGATGCCGTCGTTCGACCACCAATATCCGTGCGCGAACTCGGCCATGCTTGCGTCCCGTCAGCCCCGCGCCCCATATCCACCCATGGTCGACAGCTCGCAACCCCGTCCGTCCCCCCCGATCCTCGAAGTCGCCGATTTCCTCGCCGATCCGGTTGTCGCGGCCGATTTTCCGCGGACGATCCTGCGCTTCCGCAACGATCGCGCGGCCGCCGAGATCGGCCTTGAGGGCCTGTCCGACGACGATTGGCTGCGCCATTTCGGCCGGTTCGCGCCGCTCCCGGAGAACCTCCCTCGGCCGCTTGCGCTTCGCTATCACGGCCACCAGTTCCGGGTGTACAATCCCGATATCGGCGACGGCCGCGGCTTTCTGTTCGCGCAGCTGCCCGATGCCCGCGGCCGTTGGCTGGACCTCGGCACCAAGGGATCGGGGCAGACGCCCTACAGCCGCTTCGGCGATGGGCGGCTGACGCTGAAAGGCGGCGTGCGGGAAATCCTTGCCACCGAGATGCTGGAAGCGCTGGGCGTGGACACCTCGCGGACATTCTCGCTGATCGAGACTGGCGAGCAGCTGCATCGCGGGGACGAGCCCTCGCCGACGCGATCGGCCGTGATGGTGCGGCTGAACCACGGCCATATCCGCATCGGCAGCTTTCAGCGCCTGGCCTATCTGGGCGAGGAAGCGGCGCTCGCGCGGCTCACCGACTATGCGCTGCGAACCTATTTCGGCAGCGCCAGCGGGGATCCGCTCGAGCTCGTCCGCCATGTCGTCGCCGGCACCGCCCGGCTGGCGGCGAGCTTCATGGCGGCCGGCTTCGTCCACGGCGTGCTCAACTCCGACAACATCAACGTGACCGGCGAAAGCTTTGATTACGGGCCCTGGCGCTTCACGCCGACCTTCGATCCCGGCTTCACCGCGGCCTATTTCGACCATGCCGGGCTCTACGCCTTCGGCCGCCAGGCCGAAGCGATCCAGTGGGACGTGGTGCAGCTGGCCGGCTGTTTCCGCACGATGGTGGATGTCGATGCGCTGATCGCCGAGCTGGACCGGTTCGCGCCAGCGTATCGATCAGCGTTGGCCGACCGGTTTCTGTGGCGGCTGGGCGTAGCGCCCCGCGGCGAGGTGGAGGACCTCGCCCTCGTCGCGGCGATCGAACAGGGCTTGCGCGGCGGCGCCGTCACCATCGACCGCTTCTTCTTCGACTGGGCCGGTGGCACCCGGCGAGCGCCGTCTTCGTCTGACTCCGCCTATTCGAGCCCGGGCTTTGCCGAGTTTCACGACCGTATCTCCGCCTATGCGGCGGCGCGGCCGATCGACCATCCCTATTGGGCGGGCGACGGCCCCTGCACGATGCACATCGAGGATGTGGAAGCGATCTGGGCGGACATTGCGGACGCCGACGACTGGTCGGCGCTGACGGCGAAAGTGGCGGCGGTGCGGGCGATGGGCGACGCGCTGTCGTCGCTGCCGCCGGCCGCGAGCGGGCGGCCTTGACCCACCGGGCCCGATGATCGAAAGCCCCGCCATGACGTCACACTTGATCTCGTACGAGCCTGCAACGGGTGCCGAGCTGTGGCGCGGCGCCGTCGGCGACGTCGACCGGGAAGTGGCGGCGGCGCGCGAGGCCTGGGTGGAATGGGCATCGCGGCCGTTCACCGTGCGGATGGAGACGCTGCGCCGTTTCGCGAACGCGGTGCGCGGCGAGGCGGAGAGCTTTGCCGATCTGATCGCCCGGGAGACGGGCAAGCCGGTCTGGGAAGCGCGGACCGAAGTGGACAGCGTCGTCGCCAAGGTCGACATTTCGATCGCCGCTTATTCGGAGCGGACCGGGCAGAAGCGGATGGAAGGCGCGCTCGGCGCCCGGGCCGCGCTCCGCCACAAGCCGCACGGCGTGCTGGCCGTGCTGGGGCCCTACAATTTCCCCGCCCATCTGCCGAACGGCCACATCGTGCCGGCGCTGCTGGCCGGCAATGCCGTCGTCTTCAAGCCGTCCGAAAAGACGCCTGCCGCGGGCGCGAAGCTTGTCGAGCTCTACCATGCGGCCGGGGTGCCGGACGGCTGTGTGCGGCTGCTGGTCGGCGGGCCGGACCAGGGCCGCGCGCTCGCCGGGCATCCGGACATTGACGGACTGCTCTTCACCGGCTCGGCGCGCACCGGCCTCGCGCTCAACCGTCAGTTCGCCGAGACGCCGGAGAAGATCCTGGCGCTGGAGATGGGCGGCAACAATCCGATCATCGCCTGGGACACCGGCGACCTCGCCTCGGCGGCCGTGCTGATCGTCCAGTCCGCCTTCATGTCGGCCGGCCAGCGCTGCACGGCGGCCCGCCGGCTGATCGTGCGGGACGATCTCTGCGATCCCTTGCTGGCCGAAGTGACGCGGCTGATGGACCGGCTGGTGCTCGATCATCCCCACGCCAGCCCGGCGCCGTTCCTCGGCCCGGTCATCGACAACGACGCCGCCGATGCGCTCGGCGAGGCGTTTCTCGACCTGATGATGAAGGGCGGCCGGGTGCTCAAGCATCTGGAGCGGCCGCAGCCGGACCGACCCTTCCTTCGCCCCGCGCTGATCGACATGACGGACGTTCCCAGCCGCCCGGATGCCGAGCTGTTCGGACCCGTGCTGCAGATCGTGCGGGTGCCGGATTTCGAGACCGCGCTCGCCGAAGCCAATGCGACCCGCTACGGCCTGTCGGCCGCGCTGATCGGCGGCAGCCCGGCGCTCTACGAGCGATTCTGGGCCAACATCCGCGCCGGCATCGTCAACTGGAACCGGCCGACCAACGGCGCATCCTCGGCGGCGCCGTTCGGCGGCATCGGGCGCAGCGGCAATCACCGGCCAAGCGCCTATTATGCCGCCGATTACTGCGCCTATCCGGTGGTCTCGACCGAAGCGGACCAGCCGCGCGCGTCGATCGGCATCGGCCTTGCCGATCCGCCCGGCGAAAAGCTCAGCTAGGCGCCCCCCAACTAAGCCTCGATTGTGCGGCCGGACCGGCGGGGTCAAGGACGCCGGATGCGCATCCCCGCCCCATCCGGCTCACGCCCGCCCTCCGGCCAGGTCTGGCTGGTCGGCGCCGGCCCCGGCGACCCCGATTTGCTGACGCTCAAGGCAGCGCGGCTGATCGCGGCGGCCGATCTGATCGTCCATGACGGCCTGGTCGATGCCCGCATCCTCGAACTTGCCGAAGCCCCCCTGGTTTCGGTGGCCAAGCAGCGCAGCCGCCATTCGATGCCGCAGGACGAGATCAACGCGCTGCTGGTGCGCGAAGCCCTGGCCGGCAAGCGGGTCGTGCGGCTGAAGGGCGGCGATCCCTTCGTCTTCGGCCGTGGCGGCGAGGAGGCCGAGGCCTGCCGCGCCGCCGGCGTGCCGGTGGAGGTCGTGCCCGGCATCTCTGCCGCCCTCGGCTGCGCCGCCGAAGCGCTGCTGCCGCTCACCCACCGGGATGCGGCTTCCTCGGTCAGCTTCGTCGCCGGCCAGTGCCAGGGCCTTGCCGATCAGGACTGGTCCGGCCTGGCCGGCCGCGGCCGCACGCTCGTCATCTACATGGGCGTGGCGACCGGCCCGGCGATCGCCGACAAGCTGATCGCCGATGGCGTCTCGCCCGACATGCCGGTCGCGGTGCTCGAGAACGGCACGCGTCCCGGCGCGCGGGCACTCCGCACGCTGCTCGCCGATCTCGGCGGCCTGATCGCGCGGGAGCAGGTGCGCAGCCCCGCCGTGATCGTCGTCGGGGAGGTCGCCGCACGGGGCCGCGCGGCCGACCGCTTCGCCGCCGCCGGCCAGATGGAGACGGCGCTGTGAACCTGCTGACCGGCAATGATCTCGCGACCGGCGACGTGCTCTGGTGGGACGGCAGCGGCTGGTCCCGCCATGTCGAGGACGCCGCCGATGTCGGCGACCATGGCGAGGCGATCGCCGCGGCGGAGGAAGGCGCGCGCCGGGTGAACGCGCCCTATCTGGTCGCCGCCGTCGCGACGCCGGACGGGCCCCGCCCCGCCCATATCAAGGACCGCATCCGCGCGCTCGGCCCGACGGTGCGCCCGGACCTGACGATCAAGCCGGCCGATCCCGCCGCCGGCAGCTGGGTGATCTGACATGTACCGCTATGACCGCTACGACCAGGCGATCGTCGATGCGCGCGTCGAGGAGTTCCGCGATCAGGTGCAGCGCCGCCTGGCCGGCGACCTGACCGAAGACCAGTTCAAGCCGCTGCGCCTGAAGAACGGCCTTTATCTGCAGCTTCATGCCTATATGCTGCGGGTCGCCATCCCTTACGGCACGCTCGACAGCCGGCAGATGCGGATGCTCGGCCACATCGCCCGCACCTATGACCGCGGCTATGGCCATTTCACCACCCGCCAGAACATCCAGTACAACTGGATCAAGCTTGCCGACGCGCCCGATATTCTCGCCGATCTCGCGACGGTCGAGATGCATGCCATCCAGACATCGGGCAACTGCATCCGCAACATCTCGTCCGACCAATATGCCGGCGCGGCCGCCGACGAGGTCGACGATCCGCGGCCATGGGCGGAGTTGCTCCGCCAGTGGTCGAGCTTCCACCCCGAATTCAGCTACCTGCCGCGCAAGTTCAAGATCGCGGTCATCGCGAGCGATCAGGACCGGGCGGCGATGCGGCTGCACGACATCGGCATCCAGATCGTCCGGAACGCCGAGGGCCGGCTCGGCGCCCGCGTCTTCGTCGGCGGCGGTATGGGCCGGACGCCGATGGTCGCGCCCGAGATCCGCGACTTTGTGGGGGCCGAGGACCTGCTCAGCTATGTCGAGGCGTGCCTGCGCGTCTACAATCGCCACGGCCGCCGGGACAACATCTACAAGGCGCGCATCAAGATCCTCGTCCACGAGCTCGGCGCCGACGAGTATCGCCGCCAGGTCGAGGAGGAATTCCGCCACGTGAAGACGCTGGGGATCGACCCGCCGGCGGCCGAGCTGGAGCGCATCGCGGCCTTTTTCGCGCCGCCCCCGTTCCAAGCCGGACTTGCCGACACGGTCGACCGCAGCGATCCCGATTTCGCCGTCTGGCTCGATCAGAACGTGGCCGCGCACCGCATGCCGGGCTATGCGATCGCGACGATCAGCCTGAAGCCGGTCGGCGGCATCCCCGGCGATGCGAGCGCCGACCAGATCGATCTGATGGCCGATCTCGCCGAGCGCTACAGCTTCGACGAGCTGCGCGTCACCCACGCCCAGAACATCGTGCTGCCGCACGTCCGCAAGGCCGATCTCTACCCGCTCTGGCAGGCGCTGCGCGAGGCCGGCCTTGCCGAGGCCAATCTCGACCTGATCAGCGACATCATCGCCTGCCCGGGCCTTGATTATTGCAGCCTGGCCAATGCCCGCTCGATCCCGATCGCGCAGAAGATCGCCACGCGCTTCGCCGATCCGGCGCGGCAGCGGGCGCTGGGCGAACTGAAGCTCAAGATCAGCGGCTGCATCAACGCCTGCGGCCACCATCATGCCGGCCATATCGGCATTCTCGGCGTCGACCGGAAAGGCACCGAGAATTACCAGCTGCTGCTCGGCGGCTCGGGCGCCGAGGATGCAAGCCTCGGCCGCATCACCGGCCCCGGCTTCGACGAGGACGGCATCGTCGATGCGGTCGAGCGCGTCACCGATCGTTATCTCTCGCTGCGCGCGGACGGAGAGCGGTTCCTCGACACCTATCGGCGGGTCGGCTTCGATCCGTTCAAGGAGGCGATCTATGGCTGAGCTGCCGCCCGCCGACGGAGCGCAGGACATGCTCCGCTTCCGGCCCGACGAGCCGCTCGAGGAGCCGGCCGTCACGCTCGACGCGTTTCTCGGCCAGTCGAACGCGACGGCGGTGCGCATCGAGCCGGGCGACGATGCGCGCGCGCTGCTGCCGCATCTGGAGCGCATCCGGCTGATCGAGATTTCGTTCCCGAGCTTCCGCGACGGACGCGGCTATTCGGCCGCCCGGATCCTGCGCGAGCATGGCTATCTGGGGGAGCTGCGCGCCGAGGGGGACGTGCTGGTCGATCAGCTCCACTTCCTCCGCCGCTGCGGCTTCGACAGCTTCGCCCCGGCGACGCCGATCGATCGGGCGGCGGCCGAGCGCGCACTGGCCCGCTACGCCCATGTATATCAGCCGGCGGCCGACGGCCGTGTTCCGGTGTGGCAGCTGCGCCATGGCTGAAGCGGCGCGCCAGCCGGACCTGATCGCCGCCGAACCGGCCTTCACGGCGGCCGACGCGGCGATGTTCGAAGCCCGCTTTGCAGGAGTCGCTGCGGCCGACATGCTGGCGGCGCTGCTGCCCGGCGAGTTGCGAGGCCGCGTGGCCGTCGTCTCGTCGTTCGGCGCGGAATCGGCGGTGCTGCTGCACCTGATCGCCGCCATCGATCCGTCCGTCCCGCTGGTCTTCGTCAACACCCAGAAGATGTTCGGCGAGACGCTCGCCTATCGGGACGCGCTGGTCGAGCGGCTGGGCTTCACCGATCTGCGGGTGTTCCGGCCCGATCCCTACCGTCTCGCGCTCAAGGACAAGACGAGCCTGCGCTGGTCCTACGATCCGGACGGCTGCTGCGCGCTGCGCAAGGTCGAGCCGCTGGCGCGGGCGCTGGTGCCGTTCGACGCCTGGATCAGCGGCCGCAAGGGCTTCCAGGCGCGCACCCGCGTCGCCCTGCCGCGCTTCGAGATCGATGAAGGCCGGCTGAAGCTGAACCCGCTCGCCGACTGGACGAAGGCGGATCTTGACGCCTATTTCCGGGCGCACGACCTGCCCCGCCACCCGCTCGAGGCCGAGGGCTATCCGTCGATCGGCTGCGCGCCCTGCACGTCGCGGGTGCGCCCGGGCGAAGACCCGCGCGCCGGCCGCTGGCGCGGCTGGGACAAGACGGAGTGCGGCATCCACAAGCCGGGCGACGACCCCGCCTTCTGAGCCGCCCCAGCACCCCGGCGCCCCCCTATCGACGCGTCCCGGCGAAGCGCCTATCCAGGCGCCAAGGGGAATGCACGCCGATGACCGCACCCGCCGATCCGCCGGCCGAGCGCATCGCCACGCTCGATGCGGTGCGCGGGTTTGCGGTGCTCGGCATCCTCCTGATGAACATCGTCAGCATGGGCCTGCCTGCCTATGCCTATGTCGATCCGAGCTATTGGGGCCTCGAAGGCGCCGCCGATCTGACGGCGTGGCGGCTGAACTACATCCTCGCCGATGGCAAGATGCGGGCCCTGTTCACGATGCTGTTCGGTGCGTCGATGCTGCTGATCGCCGAACGCGCCGAAAGCCAGGTGGCGAGCGGCGGCATGGGTCCGGCCGAGACGCACTATCGGCGCATCTTCTGGCTGTTCGTGTTCGGCATGATTCACGCCTGGCTGTTCTGGTATGGCGACATCCTCGTCCACTATGCGATTGCCGGTGCACTGATCTTCCCGATCTGGCGGTGGCGCGTGCCCGGCCTGGTCGCCGTCGTCGTCGCGATGGCGGCGCTGCAGCTGGCGCTCAATCTCGGCCACCATGCGAGCCTCGATGCGCTGCGGGACGCCGCCCGTGCACCCGGGGCCAGCGTCGAGGCGGTGGCGGCCTGGCAGGAGGCGCTGCGCCAGGAAGTGCCCGGCCGCGCTGATGCGGAAGCCGAGATCCGCGGCTATCGCGGCGGCTTTGGCGACGCGCTCGCCGCGCGCGTGCCGATGACGACCCTGTTCCAGACCGTCTTCATCCCGCTCGGCCTGCCCGAGCTCTTCCTGTTCATCGCGCTCGGCATGATCCTGTTCCGCACCGGCTTCCTGACCGGCCGGTGGTCCAGCCGCGCCTATGCGGCGGTGATCGCGGCCGGTTACCTGATCGCGGTGCCGCTGATGATCCCCATCGCGGCCTGGAATGCCGCGGCGGACTGGGACCCGGTGCTGCTGCCGCTCACCGATTCGCTCAGCCTGGTGCTGCGCCCGTTCATCGCGCTTGCCCATGCCGCGCTCGTCATCCTGTGGCTGCGCTCGGGTCGGGCGGCATGGCTCGCCCGGCGCCTGGCCGCTGCCGGACGCATGGCGTTCAGCAATTATCTCGGCACCACGCTCGTCACGACGACGCTCTTCTACGGCTATGGCTTCGGGCTGTTCGCCGTCCTGTCGCGGGCCGAGCTCTACGTCGTCGTGCTCGGCGTGTGGCTGGTCATCCTGCTCTGGTCCGAACCCTGGCTGCGTCGACACCGCTACGGACCGCTCGAATGGGTCTGGCGAAGCCTGGCGCGCGGCGAGCTGGTGCCGAATGCGAAACCGGCTATTGCGAGGCAGTCGCAGGCGCGGTAGACAATCCGCACCATGATCGTCTGCAACTGCAACGCGATTCGCGAACGCGATGTCCGGGAGGCCGCCCGCCAGGGCCATGCCGATCCGCTGTCCGCCTATCGATCGATGGGCCGCCGCCCGCGCTGTGGCCAGTGCATTCCCTTTGCCCGCGAACTGATCGCGTCGGAGCGTGCGACTGCATGAGAGACGCGTTTGCACCGGTGCGACTGACTCGCGGTTTCATCTGAAAAAAGCGCAGAAATCCGCCATTTTTTGACTGCCTTTTTAATGTTTGAGCGTTATGCTCGACAGCGAACGGAGGCAGTGAAATGCAAGGCGACCCCAAGGTCATCGAATATCTGAACGACGCGCTCAAGAACGAGCTGACGGCGATCAACCAGTATTTTCTCCACTATCGACTGCTCGATCACTGGGGCGTGAAGCGGCTCGCCCAGTATGAGTACAAAGAGTCGATCGACGAGATGAAGCACGCCGACTGGCTGGCGGAGCGCATTCTGTTCCTGGAGGGGCTGCCCAATTTCCAGCTGCTCGGGCGGCTGCGCATCGGCGAGACCGTCGAGGAGGTGCTGAAGTCCGACCTCGCGCTCGAGCAGGAAGCGATTCCGCTGCTGCGCGACGGCATCGAGCATTGCGAGAAGGTGCGGGACTATGTGAGCCGCGACCTTCTGAAGCGCATCCTCGCAAGCGAGGAAGAGCATGTCGACACGATCGAGAAAATGCAGGACCAGATCAAGTTGATGGGCCTGCAGAACTTCATCCAGCTCCACGCCGAGCCGGCCGAAGGCGAGTGACCGCAGCCGGCCGGGCAGCACCGGGGGCACACCCGGCGCGGCCCGGCACCGCGCTCAGCCGACCGCGCGGCCGAAGCTTTGCGGACGGCGGCCGAAGGCGGGGCGGCGCTCGACCAGCGGATTGATCTCGCGTTCGAACAGCTCGAGCGTCCGTTCGAACAGCGGGCGCAGCTTCACGACCTGCGGGATCAGCTCGTCCGGGCTCGTCTTGAGCTCGACGCAGCGGCGCGAGACCACCTCGATCTCCTCGGCCAGGTCGGCCAGCGGCTCCGCACCGAATTGGCGCGCCTCGCCCTTCAGCGTGTGGGCCGGGCGGACCAGGGCCGTCGCGTTGCGGCCGCGCATCGCCTCCTCGATCGCGGCGACGGACTTGACGCCGTCTTCCCGGAAATAGCCGAGAATGCGGACGAAATCCGCGCCCAGCTCGAGGCGGGCCTGGCGAAAGGCAGTCCAATCGACAAAGGCAGGGGCGGGCTCGGTCATGCCTCGCGGCATAGCGCCGGCGCGGTAAACAGGCCGTATATGCGCGGCCGCCAATGCGACGGGTTCAGCGGTCGAACGGGTTTTTCGGCGCGCGCACCGTCAGCCGCACCGGCACGGCCCCGAAGCCGAGATCGCGGCGGATGCCGTTCACCAGATAGCGGCGATAGCTTTCCGGCAGCAGATCGACCCTGGTTCCGAACAGCACGAAGCCGGGCGGGCGCGTCTTCGCCTGGGTCAGATAGCGCGGCTTGATCCGTTTGCCGCCAGGCGCGGGCGGCGGATTCTTCGCCATCGCCGCTTCGAACCAGCGGTTGAGCTCGCCGGTCGGCACCCGCTTCGACCAAGCCTCGCGAGTCTCGAAGGCGACGTCGAGCAGCGTGTCGATGCCCTTGCCGGTCACCGCCGACACGGTCAGCACCGGCAGCCCCTTCACTTGCGCCAGCCCTTCGTCCAGCGCGGCCTTGACACCGTTGAACAGCGCAGAGGGATTGTCCGCCACGTCCCATTTGTTGAGGGCGATGACGAGCGCCCGCCCTTCTTCCAGCACGGCGTCGGCAATGCGCAGATCCTGCGCCTCGAGCCCGCGGGTCGCATCGAGCAGCAGCACCACCACTTCAGCGAAATCGACCGCGCGGCGCGCGTCGGCGACGGACAGCCGCTCCAGCTTGTCGTCGACCTTCGCGCGCTTGCGCATGCCGGCGGTGTCGATCAGCCGCACTGCCCGGCCCTGCCACATCATGTCGATCGCGATCGAATCGCGCGTGATGCCGGCCTCCGGGCCGGTGATCATCCGGTCCTGGCCGAGGATCTTGTTGACGAGCGTCGACTTGCCGGCATTGGGCCGGCCGACGATCGCCAGCTTGAGCGGCCCCGCCGCGGCCTCCCCGTCGTCGCCCGCGGCATCCAGCTCCGCGTCCGCCTCGTCGCGCTCCAGATAGGGGAGCAGCGCTTCGAACAGGTCGGCAATGCCCTCGCCATGCTCGGCGGAGATCTGGATCGGATCGCCGAAGCCGAGCGCCAGCGCCTCGAGCGCGCCCTGTTCGCCGGCGCGGCCTTCCGCCTTGTTGACAGCCAGCACCACCGGCGTGTCCTCCGCCCGCAGCCAGCGGCCGATCTCCGCGTCGAGCGGGACGACGCCGGCGCGTGCGTCGATCAAAAACAGGGCGACATCGGCCTCGCGCACCGCCGCCTCGGTCTGCGCGCGCATGCGGCCGGGCAGGCTCTGCGGATCCTCGTCCTCGAAGCCCGCGGTGTCGATCACCCGGAAATCGAGGCCGAGCAGATGCGCCTCCCCTTCCCTTCGGTCCCGGGTGACGCCGGGCCGATCGTCGACGAGCGCGAGCTTCTTGCCGACCAGCCGGTTGAACAGGGTCGACTTGCCGACATTGGGCCGGCCCACGATCGCAACGGTGGGAAAGGAAAGGGACATGGGATGCCGTTACCGCGTGGCCGCGCGAATCCCAACGTCAATCGTCGGCGAACATCTCCGCGCGCGGCAACGGACGCTGGGTCCGGATGGCGTTGGTGCCGCTCAGGGCCGGCGGCAGACAGCGGGCATCGCCGGTTCCGGTCCTCGCCCGCGTCCGGAACATGACGGCACGAGCCTGAACCAGCCCCGTCCCCTGGCCTCGAGCCGCGGCGATGCGGTCGAACCTGTCCCGTCACGCGGGCGACGAAAATCAGCGCGATGCGGCCTTGCGTCGCGTTGGGGGCGAGGTTCTCTCTCCGCACGCGAAAAGGGCCGGGGGTTTCCCCCCGGCCCGATGCGACCCGATGTTTCGGGCTGGTCTTGAAGCTTTGCGGGCCGACGCGGGAGCAAGTCCCGCGTCGTCGGCCGGGGCGGCTGGGCCGCCCCGCCGGCCGTTCTGATTCGTCCCCGGCGCAGCTTTCGCTGCGCCGGTGCGAAATCAGAAGTCCATGCCGCCCATGCCGCCCATGCCGCCGGCGCCCATCGGAGCGGCCGGCTTGTCTTCCGGCAGCTCGGCAATGGTGGCTTCGGTGGTGATGAGCAGGCCGGCGACCGAGGCCGCGTCCTGAAGGGCAGTGCGGACGACCTTGGTGGGATCGATCACGCCGGCCTGGACCAGATTCTCATAGGTCTCGGTCTGCGCGTTGAAGCCCTGGGTCTCGTCGCCCTCGCGGAGCAGGTTGCCCGAGACGACGGCGCCATCGACGCCGGCATTCTGGGCGATCTGCTTGACCGGCGCGGTGATCGCCTTGCGGATGATGTCGATGCCGCGGGTCTGGTCGTCGTTCGCGCCCTTCAGGCCTTCGAGGGCCTTGGTGGCATAGAGGAGCGCCGTGCCGCCGCCCGGCACGATGCCTTCCTCGACCGCCGCACGGGTCGCGTGCAGCGCATCGTCAACGCGGTCCTTGCGCTCCTTCACCTCGACTTCGGACGCGCCGCCGACCTTGATCACCGCGACGCCGCCGGCGAGCTTGGCCAGGCGCTCCTGGAGCTTCTCGCGGTCATAGTCGCTGGTGGTGACTTCGATCTGCTGGCGGATCGCCTCGACGCGGCCCTTGATGGCCGCTTCGTCGCCGGCGCCATCGACGATCGTCGTATTGTCCTTGTCGATGGTGACGCGCTTGGCCTGGCCGAGCATGTTCAGCGTCACATTCTCGAGCTTGATGCCGAGATCCTCGGAGATCATCTCGCCCTTGGTCAGGATCGCGATGTCCTCGAGCATCGCCTTGCGGCGATCACCGAAGCCGGGCGCCTTCACCGCCGCGACCTTGAGGCCGCCGCGCAGCTTGTTGACGACGAGCGTGGCCAGCGCCTCGCCCTCGATGTCCTCGGCGATGATCAGCAGCGGACGGCCCGACTGCACGACCGCCTCGAGGATCGGCAGCATCGCCTGGAGGTTCGAGAGCTTCTTCTCGTGGATCAGGATGTACGGGTCGTTCAGCTCGACCTGCATCTTCTCCGGGTTGGTGATGAAATAGGGCGAGAGGTAGCCGCGGTCGAACTGCATGCCCTCGACGACGTCGAGCTCGAACTCGAGACCCTTCGCCTCTTCGACGGTGATCACGCCTTCCTTGCCGACCTTCTCCATCGCCTCGGCGATCTTCTCGCCGACTTCGCGATCACCATTGGCGGAGATGATGCCGACCTGGGCGATCTCGTTCGAACCGGAGACCGGCTTCGAGCGGGCCTTCAGATCCTCGACGACCTTGGTGACGGCGAGATCGATGCCGCGCTTCAGATCCATCGGGTTCATGCCGGCCGCGACCGACTTCATGCCTTCGCGGACGATCGCCTGGGCGAGCACCGTGGCGGTGGTGGTGCCGTCACCGGCGAGATCGTTGGTCTTGGACGCAACCTCGCGCAGCATCTGCGCGCCCATATTCTCGAACTTGTCCTTCAGTTCGATTTCCTTGGCGACGGTCACGCCGTCCTTGGTGATGCGGGGCGCACCGAAGCTCTTGTCGATCACGACGTTGCGGCCCTTGGGGCCGAGCGTGACCTTCACCGCATCGGCGAGGATGTCGACGCCGCGCAGGATGCGCTCGCGCGCGTCGCGGGCGAAACGGACGTCTTTGGCTGCCATGTCTGGTTCCTTCCTTGAATGTCAGTTCAGGTGCGGGCCGTTCAGCCGACGATCCCGAGGATGTCGCTTTCCTTCATGATCAGCAGGTCTTCCCCGTTGATCTTGACTTCGGTGCCCGACCACTTGCCGAACAGGATGCGGTCGCCCGCCTTCACGTCCAGCGGGGTCACCTTGCCGTCTTCCGCCTTCGCGCCGGCACCGGCCGCGACGACCTCGCCCTCCTGGGGCTTTTCCTTGGCAGTGTCGGGGATGATGATGCCGCCGGCCGTTTTCTCTTCGGCTTCGACGCGGCGAACGAGCACGCGATCGTGCAACGGACGAAAGTTCATGCGTCACCCTTTCCTTTTGGCATCGGGCAGCGCACGGGCATCCACGGCCCGATGCGTCGCCACCGATGCGTCCTTGCGAACGTTGTTGGCACTCACCGGCTGTGAGTGCCAGCAGCGCGCATATGTGAGCAGCCGATGAACAGGTCAAGGCGCCGGCCGCGAAAAATCGGGCAAGCCGCGGCCGCTGTCGGCAGATGCCGGCGCCGGCCAGCGCGAGAAAGACTTGCAGGTCGCAGGGATCCGCTTGAAAACCGCCGGGCCGGGGCCGACTTGCCGTCGGACCGATCGAGAGGGCGACACGTGACGAAATTGCTGGGCGGGTTCTGGCGTCTGCTGGTCGGCATCAAGGACGGGCTGGCGCTCGTGCTGCTGCTGCTGTTCTTCGTCGCGCTCTATGCGGCCCTGTCGGCAACGCCCAACCGCACCGTCACCTCCGGCGCGCTGCTGCTGCAGCTCGACGGCACCATCGTCGAGCAGCCGGCGGAGACCGATCCGCTGGCCGTCCTCACCAGCGCCGGACCCGCGCTTCGCGAGTATCGGCTGCGGGACGTCCTCCATGCGCTCGACACCGCCGCCTCCGACGACCGGGTGAAAGTGGTGGTGCTCGACCTCGAACGCTTTCTGGGCGGCGGCCAGGTGGCGATCGGCGCGGTCGGCGAGGCGCTCGATCGGGTGCGGCGCGCCGGCAAGCCGGTGCTTGCCTATGCGACAGGCTACACCGACGACGGCTATCAGCTTGCTGCCCACGCCTCCGAAATCTGGATGAACCCGCTTGGCGCCGTCGCGCTCGCCGGACCGGGCGGCAGCCAACTCTATTTCCCGGGCCTGCTCGACCGGCTCGGCGTGACGGCCCATGTCTACCGCGTCGGCACCTACAAGGCGGCGGTCGAACCGTTCCTGCGCACCGATCAATCGCCGGAAGCGCGCCGCGCCAACGAGGCCGTGACCAGTGCGCTGTGGGAAAGCTGGCGCCAGGACGTGCGGACGGCACGGCCCAAGGCCCAGCTGGATCGCGCGATCGCCGATCCGATCGGCCGCGGCGACCTGTCCCGCACCGCGCTTGCCTATGGCATGGTCGACAAGCTGGCGCCGCAGGCGGAGTTCGCCAAACGCGTCGCGGCGATCGCCGGCGCGGACCGCAACACCGGCGACTTCCGCACGATCCGTTTCGCCGACTGGATCGAGGCCAATCCGCTGCGCAGCGCCGGCGGCGCGATCGGCGTGGTGACGGTCGCCGGCGACATCGTCGACGGCGAAGCGGGCCCCGGCACTGCCGGGGCGGAGACCATCGCCCGCCTGATCCGGGAAGGCCTGGCGAAGCGCGACCTGAAGGCGCTCGTCGTCCGGATCGATTCGCCGGGCGGATCGGTGCTCGCGTCCGAACGCATCCGCCTCGCCGTGCTCGAAGCCAAGCAGAAGGGCCTGCCGGTCGTCGTCTCGATGGGCTCGGTCGCCGCCTCGGGAGGTTACTGGATCGCGACCGCGGGCGACCGCATCTTCGCCGAGCCGGCGACCATCACCGGGTCGATCGGTGTCTTCGGGGTGCTGCCGAGCTTCGAACAGTCGCTCGCCAAGATCGGCATCTCGACGGACGGCGTGCGGACGACGCCGCTGTCCGGCCAGCCAGATCTCGCCGGCGGCTTCACGCCGGAGTTCAACCGCCTCGCCCAGACCGGCGTCGAGGACGCCTATGGCCGCTTTCTCCGCCTCGTCGCGGACGCCCGGCGCCTGCCGGTCGCCCGGGTGGACGAGATCGCCCAGGGCCGCATCTGGACCGGCGGCATGGCCCGTCAGATCGGCCTCGTCGATCAGTTCGGCGGCTTCCAGGAGGCGATTGCCGAAGCCGCGCGCCGCGCGAAGCTGGAGCCCGCGGCGGCGGGCCTCGTCTTCCTCGAGAAGGAGCCCGACTGGATCAGCCGCTTCCTGCGCGACTGGAACCGGCCCGGCGAGGACCAGCGCGGTGCCGATCTGATCGGCCGGATGGCGGCCCGGCAGCAGGCCGTGCTGGCCTCCAGCCTGGCCGATGCGATGGCGCTCGCGCGCGGTGCGTCGATCCAGGCCCGCTGCCTCGAATGCGCGACCGCATTGCCGCCACGCAGCATCGCCGATCCCGGCGGCCTGTTCCGGCGGCTCGTGGCGATGGTGGCGGGATGATCCGGATCCGCGCCGCCCGCGTCGAGGATGCCGGCCAGATCGCCGCCATCTATGCGCCCTATGTCGCGACGGGCATCGTCTCGTTCGAGGATCGGGCGCCCGACGCCGCCGAGATCGCCGCCCGCATGGCTGCCGATGACGGCTTCTACCCGTGGCTGGTCGCAACCAACGCCGACGATGCGATGGTGCTCGGCTATGCCTATGCCACCCGGTTCCGCGCGCGCGCCGCCTATCGCTTCGCCGTCGAGACGACCGTCTATGTGGCCGGGGACATGCACCGCCAGGGGCTCGGCCGGCTGCTCTACGGCGCGCTGCTCGCGACGCTCCGCGCCCAGCGCTTCACCCAGGCGATCTCCGCGATCGCGCTGCCCAACGATGCCTCGATCGGGCTGCACGAACTGGTCGGCTTCCGGCGTGCAGGCGTCTACCGCGAAGTCGGCTTCAAGGATGGGCGCTGGGTCGATGTCGGGCTGTGGCAGGCAAGCCTTGCCGAGCCGGAGAGCCCGCCGATCGAGCCACGGTCCTTTGCCGAAGTGGGGCTGGTCCGCGACAGCTGAACCGCCGCCGGCGGCGCTCGATCAGCGCGCGCGATAGGCGGGCAGCTTGAGCCCGCGCACGATCGCCAGCGCCCGGAGCGCAAAGCCGGTGCCGGCGGCGACCGGTGCCGCGACCAGCACCGGCACCCCGATCGCGCCCAGCAGCACGAACAATGCCGCGGCGAGCGCTGCGGCCGTGACGTAGAGTTCGGGCCGCAACAAGATCGAGGGTTCGCCGGCCAGCACGTCGCGGATGATGCCGCCGACGCTGGCCGTGACCACGCCCATCAGCACCGCGACCACCGGGGGCACGCCATAAAGCAGCGCCTTGCCGGCGCCGAACACGGCATAGGCGGCAAGCCCCACGGCATCGAACCAGTCGAGCGCACGGCCCTGCCACCAGCGTGCCGGCGTCACCCACACCAGCGCCGCGCTGAGCAGGCAGGCCGCAGCGACGAACGGATCGCGGACCCAGAAGACCGGCGCGCCGATCAGCAAGTCGCGAACGGTGCCACCGCCGGTGCCGGTCACGAGGGCGAAGAATGCGAAGGTGACCAGCGTCTGTTGCCGCCGCGCCGCAGCGACCGCGCCCGACGCGGCGAAGACGGCAATGCCGAACAGATCGATCCAGGCGAGATGCGGGCCGAGCGGAGTCATCGCTGCGCCATGCGCCGCGGACCCGCCGCCACTCAAGCGCGGAATCGCCGCCCGCCGCTTCCGCTCAGATGTGGATCGGCTTGCCGGTGACCGCCATCGCCGCCTCCTTCAGCGCTTCCGAATGCGTCGGATGGGCATGGCAGGTATAGGCAATGTCTTCGGAGGTAGCGCCGAATTCCATCGCCTGCGCAGCCTGGGCGATCAGCGTGCCGGCAAGCGACGAGACGATCCAGACGCCAAGCACGCGATCGGTCTGCGCGTCGGCCACCACTTTCACGAAGCCGTCAGTGTCCCGGTTGGTCTTGGCGCGGCTGTTGCCGGCAAAGGGAAATTTGCCGACGCGCACCTCGCCCCGGGCCTTTGCCTGCTCCTCGGTCAGGCCGACGCCAGCGATCTCCGGATGGGTGTAGACGACCGACGGGATCACATCGTGGTTCACAATGCCGGTCTGGCCGGCAATGTTCTCCGCCACCGCAATGCCTTCATCCTCGGCCTTGTGGGCCAGCATCGGGCCGGGCACGACATCGCCGATCGCCCAGATGCCGGGCACCTTGGTGCGGAATGCGTGATCGATCTCGATCTGCCCGCGGGCGTTGGGGGCAAGCCCCGCGGCGTCGAGGCCAAGCTTCGCGGTGTTCGGCCGCCGGCCGATCGCGACCAGCACGACATCGGCGGCGATCGTCTCGGCCGCGCCGCCGGCGGCGGGCTCGACGCTCACCGTGGCAGCGCCGTCCTTCACCACGACACCCGTGACCTTGGTGCCGGTGCGGAACTCGAAGCCCTGCTTCTTGAAGATCTTGGCGGCCTCCTTGCGGACCTCCTCATCGAAGCCGGGAAGGATCTGGTCGAGATATTCGACGACCGTCACCTTGGCGCCGAGCCGCCGCCAGACCGAGCCCATTTCGAGGCCGATCACGCCGCCGCCGATGACCACCAGATGCTCCGGCACCTTGGGCAGGGCGAGCGCACCGGTTGAATCGACGACGACCTCGCCGTCGATCTCGACGCCGGGCAGAGGCGTGACCGACGATCCCGTGGCGATGACGATGTTCTTCGCGCGCACCGTCCGCCCGGCCACCTCCACCGTGTCGGCCGCAGTGAAGCGGGCATGGCCCTTCAGCCACTCGACCTTGTTCTTCTTGAACAGGAACTCGATGCCGCCGGTCAGTTCCTTGACCGCCTTCGCCTTTTCGCCGTGCATCGCGTCCAGATCGAGGGTCGCGCCTTCAAGCTTCACGCCGAATTTGGCCAGCGCCCCGGAATGCGCTTCGGCGTAGAGTTCGGAGGCGTGGAGCAGCGCCTTGGAGGGGATGCAGCCGACATTGAGGCAGGTGCCGCCCAGCGTCTCCCGGCCTTCGGCGCACGCCGTCTTGAGGCCGAGCTGCGCCGCGCGGATCGCCGCGACATAGCCGCCCGGTCCGGCCCCGATCACCAGGACGTCGAAATCATAGTGGCTGTCGGTCATCAACAAACTCCGTGTGCCCTGAGGCCGGTCGAAGGGCGGTTCTTCTCTCGCGGCTCCGTCCGGAAAGCGGGGGCGTCGACCCGCTCACCCCCGGACGGAGCTTGGGGTCGGGTCAGAGATCGATCAACAGGCGCGTCGGATCCTCGATCGCATTTTTCAGGGCGACGAGGAACGTCACCGCCTCGCGCCCGTCGATCAGCCGGTGATCATAGCTCAAGGCGAGATACATCATCGGCCGCGCGACGATCTGGCCATCGCGCACCACCGGCCGCTCCTCGATGCGGTGGAGGCCAAGCACGGCCGATTGCGGCGGGTTGATGATCGGCGTCGACAGCAGCGATCCGAACACGCCGCCGTTCGAGATGGTGAAGGTGCCGCCCTTCATCTCCTCGATCTTGAGCGTCCCCTCCTTCGCGCGGCGGCCGAAATCACCGATCGTCTTCTCGATCGCGGCAACCGACAGATCCTGGGCGTCGCGGATCACCGGCACCACCAGCCCGTTCGGCGCCGACACCGCGACCGACACGTCGACATAGTCGCGATAGACGATCTCCTCGCCTTCGATCGAGGCGTTGACCGCAGGCACGTCGCGCAGCGCCTGGACGGCCGCCTTCACGAAGAAGCCCATGAAGCCAAGCCGGACGCCATGCTTCTTCTCGAAAAGGTCCTTGTAGCGGGCCCGCGCGTCCATCACCGCCGTCATGTCGACATCGTTGAACGTCGTCAGCATCGCGGCGGTGTTCTGCGCTTCCTTGAGCCGGCTCGCGATGGTCTGCCGGAGCCGGGTCATCCGCACC